>ERZ1034901.1294-NODE-1294-length-17658-cov-5.522241_pt1 | contig 17658 bp, 17 predicted proteins | sample MGYA00520628_ERZ1034901 | MGnify/ENA primary metagenome ERZ1034901 (study PRJEB33766, sample SAMN09781783) | gut metagenome | biome: gut microbiome | host: Homo sapiens | place: Madagascar | study: EMG produced TPA metagenomics assembly of the PRJNA485056 data... | reverse complement strand
GTATAACTTATGGAATCCTCAAGTGTCAGAATAATGTGATTTGGTCCAAATCCGGCAAATGGGAAACTATTCCGAGTTGTTTAAACTTTTCTATCATCGTATCCCCACACTTGCCTCGTTTTTTGAGGTCTTCCAAGGAAGTATACGGTTTCTCTTCTCGTCCTTTTACAATTTCTTCAGCCTGTGACGTTCCCAAGCCATCAATAGATATAAACGGCGGCAGCAGACAATCTTCTTTGATAATGAATTCTGTCGCTGATGACTCATCAATACTTACCGGAAGCACTCTAAAACCACGCGTATAGAGTTCTAGCGCCACTTCCAATACCGAAACCTTGCTTTTATCCTTCGCACTCATTGCATTGCCTTGCTCATATAAATCCATAATAGCTTGGCGTACAGTTTCTTCACCATTTTGTATGATTGCAATGTCAAAATCATCAATCCCACGCACAGAGAAATAGCTGGCATAGAATGCCAGTGGCTCATTGATTTTAAACCATGCAATACGAAATGCCATCATAACATACGCTACCGCATGGGCTTTTGGGAAAAGATACTTTATCTTTTTACAGGAATCAATAAACCATTGAGGAATATCGGATTCGTGCATCGCCGCTTCCTGATCGTCTTTTAGTCCTCTACCCTTTCGTACGCCTTCCATGATTTTGAAGGATAAGCTTTCTTCCATTCCGCGTTGAATTAAAAACAGCATAATGTCATCGCGGGTAGAGATGGTTTGAGACACCGGTGCGATTTTATTAACAATGAGGTCTTGCGCATTATTCAGCCACACATCTGTCCCGTGAGAAAAGCCAGAAATACGCAGCAAGTCCGAAAAAGATTGCGGCATGGTATCCTGAAGCATCTTTCGCACAAAGCTGGTATTGAATTCCGGAATGCCATAGGTAGCCACTGGTGAATTCAATCGTTCCGGCGTTACATCCAGTGCATCTGTGGATGAAAAGAGCGACAAGGTGGCCTGGTCATCTAGTGGCACGGTGGTTGGGTCAATTCCTGTAAGATCACCTAGCATTTTTATAACCGTCGGATCATCGTGACCCAAAATATCGAGTTTAACCAATCCTTGGTCAATTTTATGGTAGTCAAAATGTGTTGTCACTGTTTCGGTTTTGACATCATCGGCCGGTCGCTGTAACGGTGTAAAATCGTGTACATCCACACCCTTTGGCACTACAACCAAACCACCCGGATGCTGCCCGGTTGTTCGTTTAACGCCTGTACATCCACGCTTCAAGCGATTTATTTCCGCTTCGCGCTTCTTCTCGTTAATATCATTGAAATAATTACGAACATAACCATAGGCTGTCTTTTCAGCAACGGTTGCCAAGGTTCCTGCGCGAAACACGTTATCCTTGCCAAACAGTTTTTCAGTATAGGCGTGGGCACCACCTTGATAATCACCGGAAAAGTTCAAGTCTATATCCGGGATTTTGTCCCCTTTAAAGCCCAAAAAGATTTCAAAAGGAATATCAAAGCCATCTTTTTCAAGTTTAGTGCCACATTTTGGACAAACTGCATCCGGCATGTCTACCCCAGCACCATACTCGCCAGATTCATCAAACTGGCTATATTGACAATTTGGGCAACGATAATGTGCCGGCAACGCATTAACCTCCGTGATATTCGTAAAATATGCCACAACAGACGAACCTACAGAGCCACGAGAACCAACAACATAGCCATTATCATTGGAATTTTTTACAAGTTTGTGGGCAATCAAATAGAGCACTGCATAGCCGTTACCAATGATAGATTTAAGTTCCTTATCTATGCGCTTTTGAATGAGTTCTGGCAAAGGATTGCCATATAACCGATGTGCCTTTTCCAGAGTCAATTCTTCAATTTGCTCCTCCGCCCCTTCAATTTTCGGTGCATGGAGCACTGTTGGTACCGGTATTATTTCTTCGAAGTCTTCAATAATAGCGTTAGGATTTTTCACAACGACGTTAAATGCTTCTTCCTCTCCAAGGTACGAAAATTCATTAAGCATTTCTTCGGTGGTGCGATAATACAACGGTGCCTGTTCTTCTGCATCCTTAAAGCCGCGACTTTTCATGATAATCGCACGACAAATTGCATCATCTGCATTAGCAAAATGTACGTCACAGGTTGCCACAACCGGTTTATTCATCCGCTTACCCAAATCAAAGAGGGTACGATTCAAGTCGCGCAAGGCTTCTTCATCTGCAGCGATACCATTTCGAACCATAAAATAGTTGTTGGCAATTGGCTGGATTTCTATATAATCGTAAAATGTCGCAAGTTTTTCCAAGCCTTCTTGGTCATCGGGGTTTTTAATAAGATATTGCATCAATTCGCCGGCTTCGCAGGCACTACCCACTACCAAACCCTCCCGCGCATAATTCACCAATCTTTTAGGTATACGCGGTCTACGATGATAATATCGTAATTGAGATTCTGTCACTAAGCGATAGAGATTTTTAAGACCAGTCATATTTTTCGCCAGAATAATACAGTGGTATGTTTTCTTTTGACGCAAGTTTACTTCGGGAATATCATCATCAACAATATATGCTTCAATCCCATAAATAATTTTCACGCCGTGTTTTTTTCCGGCAGAGTAGGCATCCGGAAACGCCTGCACAACACCGTGATCTGTAATTGCTATGGCTTTATGCCCCAATTGCGCAGCGAGCTTCACCAAATCACCAACATCATTCATTCCGTCCATACTGCTCATCTGTGTGTGCAAGTGCAATTCTACACGTTTTTCTGTTGCTTTATCCAATCTACACGCCAATGTATGAAGGTTAATATCATTACAAATCATCCCAATTTCGTTACTGTAGGTGTCATATTGCACCTTACCGCGCACCTTAATGGCACTTGCGCTTTTCAAAACAGATTGTAGCTCCTCAGCTTCATCCTTATCTGCAAAGACTTTACAAGCAATGGAATCAGTATGGTCAGTGAGAGAAAATGTAATCAATGAACGGCCTGATTTCAATGTTCTGCTATCAAGGTCAAAAAGAGTGCCAGCTAAGCAAGCACTCTTCTCTTCGTCCTCTATCTCATTAATATCAACTACCGGCGCTTTGATGAGTTTTCCTTTTAGTATGTTGCCGTTTGACCCACCGCTAATTGATGGGGTAGAGCGAGACGCGCGCGGTGCCTGTGGCTTTGCATTTGCCACTTGACACTGCTCAGCACGTATCTTTTCCCATTCCTTCGCCGGGCCAAAATAGTCATCCGGCACTTCTTCAAGAGTTCCATCCTCTTCAAAGCAAGTATATACCTTAACATTCTGCTGACACATTTTTGCAAAGAGTGCCTCACATGCATGGCTAAATCCATGACCATCAATTTTTGTGCGAAAGGCAATTTCATTCGAACAACGAATAATAATGGTTTTTTCATCGTCAGCAGGTGCTTCTTGGATTTTCAAAAAAACATGAAGATTGGACACGTTCAAAAGCTTCCAAAGTACATCGGGTTCTTGAAGTATCTGTGCCAAATCTTGTGGTGCATAAATCGGCACCACCTGTACTATCATAGAATTTGGCAAATCCGGTATCATCTCACGAATTTGCGTCTGAAAATAGTCGATTATTTGGTCATATTCTTTGAGACACACCACCCGAGGCATCTCAATGCTTGCAGAGAGCAATTGTCGTTCTTTATATATCTCAACCTTTTCAATACGACATTGTTTGAGAAAGTCACGACAATCGAACGGACAGGACAAAGTTTCCTGTACTGTGTCCATAGTCATCACCTAATTATTCATTATAAAATGCAGTCAATTCTGCAAGCACGTCTGCAATAGGAAGTTCCTTCACTTCATCGCTGTTACGGAGCTTGTATTCAACAATGCCTTCACTGATTTTCTTGCCAACGGTAATACGTACAGGCAAACCAATCAAATCGGCGTCGTTAAACTTCACGCCGGCACGTTCCTTACGGTCATCCAATAAAATATCAAAGCCTGCATCTTGCAATTCCTTATAGAGCTTTTCGCCGGCTTCCATTTGTTCTTCATTGTTGATATTTACAACCACCAAGCTCGCATGGTATGGCGCCATCGCTTTTGGCCAGATGATACCGCGGTCGTCATGATGTTGTTCAACCGCAGCGGAAAGCACACGACTTACACCAATCCCATAACAACCCATTTGCAATACCACACTCTTACCGTCTTCATTTAATACAGTTGCTCCGAGTGCTTCAGAATACTTGGTACCGAGCTTAAAGACCTGACCCACTTCAATCCCACGAGCGGTTTGAATGGTCCCGCCACAAACAGGACATTTTTCACCTTCGTTAAGCATACGCAAATCGTGATAAGTCACATTAGGAAGGTCACGTGCCATGTCTACATGGATATAGTGATAACCGTCTTCGTTAGCGCCACAAGCCAAGCCGGTACGCCCTTGAAGCTCAAGGTCAGCATAAATCTTTACATTCTTTAAGCCGACAGGACCGAGGGAACCCGGATGTGCACCAATTTGAGAAACAATGGCTTCTTCTTCTGCCATATCGATGGTGAGGCATGGATGAACGTGTTGTACCTTGACATCATTCACTTCACGGTCACCGCGAACAAGTACCATGATGAGTTCATCATCAGCCTGCATCAACACACTCTTAATGGAGTTTTCAGGCTTATCATTCAAGAAGTTGCAAATATCTTCAATGGTAGCAATCCCAGGGGTCGCAATCTTTTCAACATCTGCAGTGTCATTTGAATCTTCCACAGCCACAGGAGATGCTTCGGCAATTTCGATGTTAGCGGCAAAATCACATTTATCGCAATAAGCGATGGTCCCTTCACCGTTTTCTGCAAGCACCATAAACTCGTGGGTATAGCCACCACCGATTTGACCACTGTCGGCCAATACCGGACGGAAAGTCAAGCCACAACGATTGAACACATTGCAATACGCATCGTACATATCCTTGTATGCGATATCCAACCCTGCTTCGTCAATGTCAAAAGAATAGCAGTCTTTCATGACAAATTCACGACCACGCATCAAGCCAAAGCGTGGACGACGTTCATCACGATATTTGTTTTGAATTTGATACAAGCGCAATGGCACTTGCTTATAGCTCTTAATAAATTGACGGCAAACGTCGGTAACCACTTCTTCGTGGGTTGGTCCAAGGCAGAATTCACGGCCGTGACGGTCGGTCACACGAATCATTTCGTCACCGTATGCGCCCCAACGCCCAGATTCTTCCCAAAGCTCTGCCGGCTGAACAATTGGCATTAAAATTTCTTGGCAATCGGCACTATCCATTTCTTCGCGAACAATACGTTCAACATTCGCCAACACACGCTTACCGAGCGGCAAATAAGTATACATCCCAGCAGCTACCTTTTGAATATATCCAGCCTTCAACAACAATTGGTGACTAGGAATTTGTGCTTCTGCTGGCACATCGCGCAATGTTGGAATCAAAGCATGCTTCATTCTCATATGAATCAATAACCTCCAGTTAGTTAAATAAACTCAAACATTATTCTAATTATAAAAGAAGCCACGAGTGAACGCAATCACCCGCAGCCAAAATTATCTATGCAAAAATGCACACACTTTCAAATCAACCTTCACAGCACCAACAGATTGTTAAAGCCATTGCAGCATACCATTAATCTTTCTCAATACAACTAGTCTTTTATGGTTCTAATAAAACACAAAATCAACCAATATAATACGCTTCCAATAATATAGCATAGAAAATCAACAGGATCTGTAATAGACGAAGTCTTAATTAGAGGCGCTATGAATTCCCATACACAACCAATGCAAGTAGCGATTAATAAAACACTCCAGAGCTTATTAATTTCAATATTCAGCATAATTAACATAATATTCATATAGGAAAAAAAAAGCAGAGGACAAATTAAATCATTAAAATAACATATGAAAAATTGTTGTACCGCACCACTCGTATAAACCTTAAAAAATAAATTATTTATAAGATATGCCACGATTACTAGTTGAATCAAAATTATATTAAGTGGTCTTTTTCTTATACTCTTAATAATCAAACTCATAAGCTCTCCAAAAATAATAAGGCACTGACCACTTCTATAGCAATGTATCAGTGCCTTTCGCTATTAATTAAAAAACGCTTAATATCAATACTGCAACTATAATGGCGCCAACTACACCCCAAAAGCCCATCTAAGTTCCCCCCTTCGACAATATAATATATACCTATTTGTAACTATATACGGTTAAATTGACTAACCCCTAACCTTTTTCTCAATAATCATCTGTTGCTGCATCATATCGATCCTGCAATGATTCATATAACTCCGGATCTTGTCTTTTAACATAATCACTAAACGATTCACCCTCTTCAGGCTCTGTATAGCCATATCCTTTGTCGTAATCGTACTCATCATCTGATTCGTATGAATCATAATCGTCTAAATCATAATCATCGTCTGATTCGCATGAATCATAATCGTCCGAATTATAACCAGCATCATATGTTGTTGACACTGTTGGTGTAGGGACACCTGTGCCAGTACAACCAAAAATCAGTCCTGATGCCAATATAACAGTAAAAATTGCATAAAATAATTTATTCATAGTCACACAAACTCCTTTTTTCTTGCCAAATCTTTATCGCTCCGATTTTTATATGCTACACATCCTTATACACTAAAACGCACCTCCAAAACACACCTATGCTTCCTAAAATATACACCTATACTTCCCATTTGTCAACTTTAACAGGAAGTATCATTCCTATATATAACAAATAGAAGGAAAATAAATGCTTATCCAAGATAATCGCATCATCGGAAACAAACTATTCTACATTAGAAAGCATATGGGAATGACTCAAGCACAGGTAGCGGAAGCGGCCGGTTTATCAGAACGTGCGTATGCTGATATCGAGCGCGGTACTGTTAATATGAGAATGCAGACCATCCTCGCTATTTGCAATGCACTTCATATTACATCGGACAATATATTGACTGACGATAAAAACAAGCTCGATATTAAAGAAGAAACTATTATACAGCGATTGCAAGCCAGTTCTCCAAAAGCCAAAGATACTGCACTGAAACTACTTGCAATTTATTTGGAATCCTTAGATGACTGGACCACCTCCCCTCAACTCCCATTTCATCAAAAAAGCCCTCGAGCACAGTGATACGCTCCCTTTATGAAGGACGGTGAAATAATAAAAACACTGTCATCATGAAGGGAGCTATTTCTATGCCCAGAAAATCAAAAATAAACCTCAAATTAAAAATCAATCTTGTAAAGCAAGTAGCCCACCATCAACTCTCTATACCGGAAGCTGCAAGGAAAGCACACGTAGATAAAACTACATTCAGACAATGGCTTCTCGCCTATAGCCAAGAAGGTATCGAAGGACTTTACCCAACCACTTGCAACCGTGTTTATGCCCCCGAGTTAAAGCTGAAAGCTGTGAGAGACTATCTAGCAGGAAACGGTAGCCAATTTTTTATTTGCGAAAAATACGGTATTCATTCACCCTGTCAATTACGTGATTGGATTAAGGTGTATACTACTCATGGGGAGTTCTCCCGCAGAACATTTTCAGGAGGCGGAAGCACCATGAGTAAATCACGTAAAGTATCTCAAGAAGAAAAGTATACCATTGTCACCGATTGCATCGAAAATGGCGACAACTATGGAGCAATGGCTAAAAAATATAATGTCAGCTATCAACAAGTACGCAATTGGACCATCGCATTCAAGGAACAAGGGAAAGCAGGATTAGAAGATCGACGCGGCAAGCGAAAGAAAGATCAACAACCACGTTCAGAAGCAGAAAAAATGCAAATTGAAATTGAACGTTTAAAACATCAGCTCTACCTAGCAGAAATGGAAAATAAACTCTTAAAAAAATTGAACGAATTGGAGAGGAGGAATGCCTATCGGAAGTAAGACGCCCCCTTATCTATAAAACGGTTAAAGAATGTCATGAAGAATACGGCTATCCCATAGACATATCCTGTCAAATTCTTCATGTCTCAAAAAGCACTTATTATCGCTGGGCAAGTGGTCACAAAAGTGACCGATAACAATCTAATGAACAATTAGCCATAGTCATTGAAAAGATTCATGAAGAAACCCCTGAAAAAGGTTATCGTGCCATAAGAGATGTTCTGAGCAGAGACTATGACATACCTGTTAACGATAAAAGAGTATTGCGACTTTGCCGTATACTCGACATTAAATCCACAGTAAAGCACAAGCCACATGGATGCACCAGACAAGCAGACAACCCTCAATATATTGCTCAAAACATTTTAAACAGAAACTTTCGTGCTGAAAAACCTAACCAAATCTGGCTTACCGATGTATCCGAATTCAAATGGTTTGAAGACGGCACCATTCACAAAGTTTATCTCAGCGCCATCCTCGACCTCTATGACAGACGAATTGTTGCCTATGTGATAGGTGATAGAAATAATAATGAACTTGTCTATGACACATTCCGTCAAGCGATAAAGAAGTATCCTGATGCACATCCAATCTTTCATAGCGACAGAGGGTTTCAATACACCAACAGAACGTTTCACCATATGCTAGAAGAAGCTGGAATGATACAAAGCATGTCACGCAAAGGAAAGTGTCAAGATAATGGCCCAATGGAAGGATTTTGGGGAATTCTGAAAAGAGAACGTTATTACGGCAAGGTGTTCACTAGCAAGATTGAATTGAAAACAATGATAAAAACCTATATCGAATACTACAATACACGACGATTGCAACGAAAATTAGGTGTAGTGACACCATTTGAAAAATATGAAATGTACCATGTAGCTGCATGAAAAAAGCAGTTGCTACGAGAGCAACTGCTTAATCGAATTTTATAATATTTCATTGTCCTATTGACGGGTAGCGCACCAAAGCGCTCGAGGGCTTTGATTTTCTTATTTTGCCAGAAGCTTATTCAATTCTTCTTTGAAGGCACCAAGGAGTTCTTCTTCATGGCATTTCTTCACGATTTCACCTTTGCGGAAGATAATTCCTGCGCCGCGACCGCCGGCGATGCCGAGGTCCGCTTCACGGGCTTCACCCGGGCCATTCACTACACAACCCATGACCGCAATTTTCAGCGGGCGCTTGATTGGCTGGCAAAGATTTTCTACCTGTTCTGCCAATGCTGCCAAATCGATTTGGGTGCGACCACAAGTTGGGCAGCTGATAATGTCTACGCCTTCTTCCATGAGTCCCAAGGATTTCAAAATCCCGTTGGCCACAGGAAGCTCGTTTGCAGGGTCTCCGGTCAATGACACGCGAATGGTGTCGCCAATTCCATGGGCCAAGAGGGCGCCAATCCCCACGGAGGATTTCACGGTACCCATACGTACCGTGCCTGCTTCGGTCACACCGAGATGCAATGGATATGGGAAGCGTTCCGCCACCATTTCATTCACTTTAATCATCATCGACACGTTTGAGCTCTTTACAGACAAAACAATTTTCTTGAAGCCCAAAGACTCACAATAGGACACATACTTTTCAAGACTTTCTACCATCGCTTCCGGACATGGATGACCGTATTTTTCAAGAAACTCTTTCTCAATAGAGCCGGAATTGACACCGATACGAATGGCTGCATCATGCTTCTTTGCCGCTTCCACGACCATTCCCAACTGTTCTAAACCACCAATGTTCCCCGGATTGATCCGCACCGCATCCACGCCTTGCTCTAAGCAGGCAATGGCGATTTTGTAATCAAAATGCACATCCGCAATGATTGGCACCGGGCTTTGCTTTGCCACTTCCGCCAATGCGGGCACGGCTTCTATATCAGGTGCAGCCACGCGCACAAGGGCTGCGCCTAACCGGGCCAACTGTTCCACTTGCGCCAACGTTGCTTCCACATCGTGAGAATCGGTATTGGTCATAGATTGCACCGTCACCGGATAATCAGATCCCATGCCAACGTTACGAATCATAAAAGAAACGGTTTCTCGTCTCATTTTGTCACCCCATTTAATTGATTAGATGAAGAATATCGTTATATGTGACATACAGCATCAAAGCCATTAAAGCGAGCATTCCAACCATATTGACAAGAAGTTCCTTATCCGCACGAACGGGAATGCCTCTGACCGCTTCAATGGTTAAAAATAACAAACGACTACCATCAAGCGCTGGAATTGGCAACAAGTTTAACAAGCCAAAATTAACAGAAAGAATAGCAAGCATACTCACGACATTCCAAGCACCTTGGCTAACACTATCACCAATTGCATTAACAATCCCAACCGGACCGGCAAGACCGCCTTCTTCATCATTCACAGCTGTTTTTCCGGTAACCAAATCAACCACTGCATCAAAAACCATTGTACTCATTCCAATAGTCATAAAAGTTGATTGCTTAAGAGCATCCCCAACCCCAACCTCTTTATGGATTGTTTCGAGTTTCTTTGTCACGCCTAAAGCAGGGCGATCCAATTGTTCATTATAACGCGGCGTCAGCGTCACTTCATGCAGCACGCCGTCACGTTCAATTACCAATTGTAAATTGCCCCGCTTATAATCCTTCATAAAATTGTCAACGTCCACCCATGTTGCCATTTGTTGACCGTTGATTTGAGTTATTTTATCACCGGCTTGCAGCCCAACATCGGCTGCCGGCGATTTTTCTGCTATTTCCGCTACAATCGGAGGACTATCTGCATCGGCAACATTGACCCCCAACGCCAAGTAGCATGCCATCACAGCAACTATTGCCAGCAAAAAATTCATGAATGGACCCGCTGCTGCAAATAACATTCGGTGGAGAATTGGGCGGTTTTGAAATAAACGTGGGTCATCATGGTCTAACTCATCGTCTGCTTCGCCGCTAATGCCTCGTACACTCACAAAACCACCGGCAGGAATGGCACTCAACACATATTCTGTTTCACCTTTTTGAAAAGATGCAATTTTAGGCCCCATCCCTATACTAAAGGTTGTTACATACATTCCACTGATTTTTGCAACTATGAAATGCCCGAATTCATGAACGGCGACTAAAAAGCCAAGTAGAAGAACGGCTATAATAATGTTCATAAACTGTTCACTCGCTCTTTCAGCAATTCCACCGTTTTACGACGTGCCATCACATCAATATCATAAATATGCTGCAACGATTCAACCTTTTCCCAAGGAATGCGTTCTATACATTCTCTAACCGTAGGAACAATATCAATAAAACGAATTTTCTCCTCTAAAAACGCCGCTACTGCCACTTCATTCGCTGCGTTCATGACGATTGGCGCAGATCCGCCACAACGGCCACATTCGTAAGCCATATTAATTCCTGGAAATACATCAAAACGCGGTTTTTCAAAATGCAATGTGCCCATATCCCATACGTTCAGGGCTTCAAATCCACTATTCACGCGATGTGGATAAGTCATCGCAAGTTGAATTGGAAGACGCATATCAGGAAGTCCTAATTGCGCTTTAATAGCACCATCCGCAAATTGTACCATCGAATGAATGATACTTTCCGGATGAACCACCACTTGTATACGGTCGTAATCACAACGGAACAGATAATGGGCTTCAATAATTTCAAGGCCTTTATTTACCATAGTCGCTGAATCAATGGTAATCTTTGCACCCATTGACCAATTCGGGTGTTTCAATGCGTCCGATTTCTTGATATCGGCAAAACGTTCTGTCGGCCAAGTTCTAAATGGCCCACCAGATGCCGTTAAAATAATCTTTTCTACTTCTTCCGGCCGCTCTTCCAAACACTGAAAAATCGCAGAATGCTCTGAATCGACAGGAATAATCTTCCCGTTGTAAGTATCAAGCAAATCAAGTACTAAATCACCGGCTTCAACCATCGTTTCTTTATTCGCTAGGCCAATTCGCAAACCCGCACGCAAAGAATCCAAAGTTGGAGCAATTCCTGCCGCACCGGTAATAGCACCGATTACACAATCAATATTATTCAAACAAGACGCATAATCATCCCACATAAAATGATAATTCACGTTCGGTGTTTCCGACTGAATACCTTTGAAATAGTCATAAGTATTTTTATCCGTGATAAAAACATGTTTCGGTTGATATTTTTTTACTTGTTCATAGAGCAACGCTTTATTGCGATGGGCCGATAGCAGGTCAACCTGATAGATCCCCAGCGCATCAACCACGTCTAAAGTCTGTGTTCCAATCGACCCTGTTGAACCAAGAAGAGCCAAATGTTTCATACGTAAATCCTTTCTACAGCATCATTTCTACATAATGCTGAAATAATAAAAACATAATGGTGCTACCATTAAAAAGCTGTCAAAACGGTCTGCAAAGCCACCATGCCCCGGTAAAATATTACCGCTGTCCTTCACACCAAAAGAGCGTTTGAGATAGCTTTCAAACAAATCGCCAACAATACCACCAAAAGCAACCAAAAGCGCCACAACCACAGCATGAACCATATTTGGTGCAATTGGCAAGAAACGTTGAATGATCAGCGCAGCAACCACGGTTAAAAGTACACCGCCAACGCCACCTTCAATGGTTTTCTTTGGTGATAAGTGTGGTGCCATTTTGTGCTTACCAAGAAAATAGCCGGAGAAATATGCGCCACTGTCACATACCCAAACCATAATAAATACACTCATTAACAACCAGGAGCCTTGCTCTAAAAGGCGCAATGAAATCATATGGAGTGGCAGCCATGTACAATAAATATTGACAAACGCCAAATACATCATTTCCGGCAAAGTCACTTTAGGGTAGGTAAAGACCGTTTCTGCCATCACCAAACCATTTACTAATACAAAAATAAATCCCAATTCCTGCGTAACAAAAATATAGCAACCAAATGCCACTGCCATGTTCACTAAGCAAAACACCAAAAAAGCACGCTGCATCGATTCGCCTTGCATATTTGCAAGCTCATAATTCAGCGCAAGCATCATGACAAAGCCAAGCAGATAGATTAATGGTGTTGGCCCAAAAATACATAACAGGACAACCGGAATCCCTACCAGCGCTGTTAAAATTCTAGTTTTCACTACAAAACACCTACTTCTTTAAGCCGCCAAAACGACGGTCTCTTTTTTGATATGCATATACCGCATCGAATAAATCACCGGCACTAAAATCAGGCCACAAGGTATCAGTAATCCATATTTCTGAATAAGCAATTTGCCACAACATAAAGTTACTTAAACGCAATTCTCCGGAAGAACGAATCAATAAATCCGGATCCGGTTGCCCAGCTGTATCAAGATGGTCGGCAAATTTATCCACATCAATCTCATCCCAATGCATTGTGCCGTTTTCGCAAGCCTTTGCTAATTGACGGCAAGCATGAACAATTTCTTGACGACCACCATAGTTAATGGCGATGTTAAAGATAACTTCGTCATTATCTTTTGTTACCGCATAAGCATTGCGAATTTTTTCCTGCACCTTTTCATCCAAACCATTCACGTCACCTATCACGCGAACGCAAATCCCCTCTTCATTCAATCGGTCAATTTTTTTATCAAGATATTCGATAAAAAGTCGCATCAACCCATCCACTTCATCCTGTGGACGACGCCAGTTTTCAGTAGAAAATGCATACACCGTAAAATACTTGGTGCCAATTTTTTTTATTGTTTGCAACACTTCGTCAATAGCTTCTACCCCGGCACGGTGACCGGCTAAACGCATTAAGCCTTGTGCAGTCGCCCAACGCCCGTTGCCGTCCATAATCACAGCAATATGACGCGGGATTGAGCCTCCCATAATTTCTTCTAACGTATGGTGTTGATTTTTGTTCGTCATCTGACACCCCTCCATATAAACTCGGAACAATCAATTTATATTCTATCATACTCCACTAAAAAAAACACCAACTCATGCAATTGACACATAAACAAAAAAGACCGGTCCACGGACCGGTCGTAATAGCACGTTAGATGCTCATGATATCTTTTTCTTTGTCAGCACAGATTGCTTCGATCTTTGCAACTGCAGCGTCGGTTTGCTTTTGAACATCATCTTGAGCGCTCTTAGATTCGTCTTCGGTAATTTCCTTACCCTTTTCTAATTTTTTAACGGAATCGTTAGCATCTCTACGGATGTTACGAATATGAACCTTTGCTTCTTCTGCTTTCTTGTGTGCTTGCTTTGCCAATTCAGTACGAGTTTCCTTGGTTAATTGTGGCACTGGAAGACGGATGATTACACCATCATTGTTCGGAGTAATCCCCAAATCGGATTTTTGGATAGCCTTTTCAATATCCTTAATAATGCCCTTATCCCAAGGCTGGATGGTCAGCATATCAGCAGAAGGTGCGCTTACATTAGCAACCTGATTGATAGGTGTTGGAGTACCGTAGTATTCCACAGTAATCCCGCTCAACAAAGAAACATTGGCTTTACCTGTACGAATATGAGACAACTCTTCTTTGAAGCGCTCAATAGATTTTTCCATGCGCTCTTCAGCGTCTAATAAAATTTCTTCAGTCATAGTTTATTCCCCTGTTCCAACAAAAGTACCAATTTTTTCGCCTAAAACAGCCTTCATCATGTTACCGTTTTCATTGATATTAAATACTTGGATAGGAATATTATTATCCATACACAAAGAAATCGCGGTAGAATCCATGACCTTCAGGCCCTTATTCAAAACTTCCAAGAAGGTTAATTCATCGAAGCGCTTAGCATTAGGATTCAACTTAGGATCACTATCATAAACGCCATCAACCTTCTTAGCCATTAAAATTGCTTCAGCTTCGATTTCTGCTGCTCTCAAAGCGGCAGTTGTATCAGTGGAGAAAAATGGGTTACCAGTCCCGGCTGCGAAAATAACCACGCGCCCTTTTTCCAAATGGCGAATAGCTCTTCTCTTGATATATGGTTCGGCCACTTCACGCATTTCGATAGCAGACATTACGCGAGTGTCAACGCCATGGCTTTCCAATACGTCTTGCAATGCCAATGCATTGATAACAGTAGCTAACATACCCATATAGTCTGCAGTTGCACGGTCAATACCACGCTTCGCACCGGTCACACCACGCCAGATATTACCGCCGCCAACAACAGCAGCAACTTCTACACCTAAATTAGAAATTTCAGCAATTTGATCTGCTAAGGAATTCAAAGTATTGCTTTCTAAACCAAATGCTTGTTCACCAGCAAGTGCTTCACCACTGAGTTTAATAATGACACGTTTAAATTTAGCTTCCATCGTCATACCCCCAAGGTTTTTAATTGAAGACTGTCTTATTTATCACTTTGATTATTATAACAAATGAACGTCTCAAATGAAACTGCTCTTTTATAAAATGCCTATTTAGCACAATTCGACAGTCTTAAACTCATATTTTTCCCAAAAAAAATCCCAAGCCTGTTTCAAATAACAAGCCCAGGATTTTTTATATTTAATGTTTTAAGCGCAGGATAAATTATACCCCAGCTTGTGCTGCAACTTCTGCTGCGAAGTCGTCAACACGCTTTTCAAGACCTTCACCCATTTCGAAACGAGCGAAACGACGAATCTTGATGTTTTCACCGAATTGAGCGATAGCTTCTTTAACGAAGGTTTCAACAGTTTCGTCTTTTTCTGCACGAATGTACACTTGATCGAGCAAGCAAACTTCGGCATAGTACTTTTTGATACGGCCTTCAACCATCTTTTCAACGATGTGATCAGGCTTGCCTTCGTTCTTAGCTTGAGCGATCAATACTTCACGTTCGTGTTCGAGTTCTGCTGGATCAACTTCTTCACGGGTAACATATTTAGGGTTTGCTGCAGCGATGTGCATAGCAATTGCTTGTGCAAATTCCTTGAAACCATCGGTTTTAGCAACGAAGTCGGTTTCGCAGTTAACTTCTACGAGAACGCCAATCTTGCCACCCATGTGGATGTAAGAAGCGATAACACCTTCAGCAGCGATACGGCCGCTCTTCTTAACAGAGTCAGCAATCCCTTTTTCACGAAGGTAGTCAGCTGCTTTATCCATATCCCCATCACATTCTTGAAGGGCACGCTTGCAGTCCATCATGCCAGCGCCAGTTTTTTCACGTAATTCTTTTACCAAAGAAGCGGTAATGTTTGCCACAATAATTCCTCCTAAACGCAGTGTGTTTACGAATGACTCATTTTAAAAAAGGTAACCTCATTTTTTCAACTCGGTTACCTTAAATGCACTTAATTATTCAGCGTCTGCAGCTACTTCTGCTTCAGCTTCTTCAAGATTAGCTGCACCTTGCTTAGCTTCAACAACTGCATCAGCGATAACAGAAGTAAGGAGCTTCACAGCACGGATAGCATCATCGTTGCCTGGGATTACATAGTCGATTTCGTCTGGATCACAGTTGGTGTCAACGATACCTACTACAGGGATACCAAGCTTGCGTGCTTCGTGAACAGCAATCTTTTCTTTCTTAGGGTCTACTACAAAGATAGCACCTGGAAGCTCTGGCATGTTTTTGATACCGCCGAGGAAACGTTCCAATTTATCTTTTTCGCCAAGAAGAAGTGCTTTTTCTTTCTTGGTGAGCAATTCGAGAGTACCGTTTTCTTCCATCTTTTCGAGTTCAAAGAGACGCTTGATACGGGTTTCGATGGTCTTATAGTTGGTGAGCATACCACCCAACCATCTTTCGTTAACGAAGTATTCACCTGCGCGAATAGCTTCTTCTTTGATGGATTCTTGTGCTTGCTTCTTGGTACCAACGAAAAGTACAGGCTTACCTTCAGCAACAACTTCCTTCACGAAATCATAAGCTTCATTGATAAGTTTAACGGTTTTAGACAAATCAATGATGTAAATTTGATTTCTTTCTGCAAAAATGTACGGCGCCATTTTAGGATTCCAGCGACGTGTTTGATGACCAAAATGTACCCCAGCTTCTAAGAGTTGTTTCATAGATACTACTGACATTTTGGCACCTCCTCTCATTATTTGGATTTTTTCTTCCGACTCTCCTTTTACGCGTCCCTCTCACCCATGTGAGCTCCAGAGCACGGAACAGAGAACCGTGTTTTTTACAACGTTAAGAGTATATCATTTTTGCTTATACAGTGCAAGCATTTTTCACTGTTTTCAAGGAAAAATATCCACCGCCTATTTGCGGTGGATATATGATTATTTTTTTGCATTTTCGATAGCAGCAGACACTTCATCTAATTCATTTTCAACACGAAGTAATGCATCTTCAAGTTCTTCTAAGCTTGCTTTGTCATATTCTGCATGAGATTCTTCCGTTTGAAAATTTTCTGCCAGCGCATCCGCATCAGCTTGCGCATGAAGTTTACAGCAGCACCCGTTGTTTTTTACATATTTTACAATCTTGGTAACAACCACGCCTAAAACAGTCCCAATTACAAAACCAATCGCAGCTTTTTTTACCATTGTTTTCTTTGCTGGCGGTACGGTTTGTTGCGCTTCTTTTACCAAACGACGTACACGGTTTTGTTTTTTCTTGTTTTTAGCAACCAAACGACCAACTTTTCTTTTCTTTTTGTCCAATTGCTTTTGTAAGCGACTCAACTTTGACAAACGTTTTTCAATTTTCTTTAACTGGTTCATGATTTCGCACTCCTTTATACCTGATAAAAAGCAATACCAAATGCACCTAAGCCAACATGGGTGGTAGTCACACACCCAATTTCATAATCCATCAACTGCTCATGATCGAATTCACCGTATTTTTCAAG
>ERZ1034901.1292-NODE-1292-length-17689-cov-12.619202_pt1 | contig 17689 bp, 15 predicted proteins | sample MGYA00520628_ERZ1034901 | MGnify/ENA primary metagenome ERZ1034901 (study PRJEB33766, sample SAMN09781783) | gut metagenome | biome: gut microbiome | host: Homo sapiens | place: Madagascar | study: EMG produced TPA metagenomics assembly of the PRJNA485056 data... | reverse complement strand
TTCTGCGCGTTACGGGAGGTTTGACAGCATTTTATTCGACTAGCAAATGCCCTTCCGTGGCGCTGCGGGTGATGGTCCTCAAGTTCATCGAGACCCGGGGCTTCCCCTTTGACGTGCGGCAGACGCCGAACCTAAACTCCCGCAACGCCGCCCCGGAAGCCCTGCCGAAGCAATCCGCCGCGAAGAATTCTTCCAGCAGGAAGCCGCCTAAAGATCTGCTTGCCGCCTATCTCGCGATGGATAATTGATGAGGCCGAGCGCCCGAATGCGAGACCGAAGCTCATTCCAGAAGCGTCGAAGCATTGCTCCCCGGTTTCGACAAGCCGCTTTCGGGCTCTGATTCTGAATACTGCGCTGCGGCCGGCAATCCGGCAGCAAGCCCCATCTTTCACCCATCAAACCTCATTGGTGCGCCTTCCTGCACATCCCGCCGAAACCCTGATCCAAATCAAAGCATCCCCGAGCATTAACCGAATTGACTAAGCAGATTCCGTCGTCCTCCCGCACATAGAATCGAAAGGAACCCAAGCCGGACAAGGCCCGGCAGCGATTTTTCTGTTTACCGATTCTTTTTCCGGAGACACTCAACATGGCGCTTCAACTTCGTCTCAAGGTTCGCGACTGGGATTTCTGGACGCCGCTTCTTCTGGGCGACGTCAAATCCGAGAAGCTCGACATTCAGACCACCCGCGTTTCCTCCCTCATCGACAACGTCGCCGAGGACCCGGAAGCGGATGCCGCCGAGATGAGTCTTTCGCGCTACAACCTGCGCATCGACCAGAATAAGGCCCAGGGCATCGTCGCAGTTCCCTTCTTCATCATGCGGGGCTTTCGCACCCGCAACATCGTGACGACGAACGGGAGTCCCCTCGAGCGCATTGAAGACCTCGAAGGGAAGACCATCGGGCTCTCGGGCTGGCAGGATTCCGGCAACACCTGGACCCGGGCGCTCCTGCGCCGCGCGGGCGTCAACTGCGACAAGATCAACTGGGTGCTCTCGCGCTGCACGGCCAGAGACAAGATCGAGCCCAACCGCGGCAAGGCCTTCTGGAACGGCACCAACATCACGCACGAGGAAAACGAGGTTCCGCTCGTCGACATGCTCCATAGCGGCCGCATCGACGCGATGTTCCAGGCCTTCATGCCGCAGGGCTACTGCGAAGGGAAGCTTGGCCTGCGCCCCGTCGTGCGCGACTTCAAGTCTCACGAGATTGCCTACTTCAGGGAAACGGGCTACGTCCCGGGGATCCACATCCTCGCCCTCAAGGAATCCTTCGTGCGCGCCAATCCCTGGGCTGTGAAGGAGCTCTGCGAAACGCTCGACGCCTCGAGAAAGCTCTGGCGCGAAAAGCGCCGCCGCTACGCCGAAACGACGCCCTGGGTGCTTCAGGACCTGATCGACGAGGGCACTCAGCTCTCCCCCGACTACGACGCCTGGGGGTTCGAGTCGAACGAAAAAATGGTCGACGACTTCTGCCGCGAAGCCTATGAGCAGCACCTGACCGAGCACCTCAATACCGCAAGGAAGCTCTTTCCGGAGGACTTTGCAAAATGATTGAAGAAAAGAATTTCCGCGTGGCGCTCGGCCAGTTCTTCGTTAAGGAAACGAGCGAAGAAAATCAGGCGATCACGCGCGACTTCATCGAGCGCGCTGAAAAGAAGGGCGCAGACCTCCTCGTTCTTCCCGAAGGCATCATCGCGAGAAAGCCGGGCGACAAGGACTGGCCGCGCCTTCACAGCGAACCGCTGGACGGCCCCTTCGTGACGGCGCTCCTTGCCGCTACCAAAGGAAAGCACGTCACCGTCGTCTGCACCGTGCAGGCGAAGATCCCGGGCGAGGAACGCTACGCCAACGACCTTCTCGTCGTGAAGGACGGGGAACTGAAGCTCGTCTACCAGAAGCTTCACCTCTACGACGCCTTCAGCGCAAAGGAAAGCGACAACGCCGTTCCGGGCGATGAAGTCCCCGCGCTCGTTGATGTCGGTCCCTTCAAGTGCGGCTTCATTACCTGCTACGACGCGCGCTTCCCCGAAATCACGCGCGCGCTTGCCCTCGCGGGCGCCAACCTCCTCGTCGTGTCGGCCGCCTGGGTGAAGGGGCCCCTGAAGGAAATGCACTGGGACCTTTCGCTCAGAGCCCGGGCGCTTGAGAACACCTGCTTCGTCGCGGGCGTGAGCGAATGCGGGCCGGTCAACATCGGCTCCTCGAAGCTCGTCGACCCCTTCGGCGTCGTCGTTGCCCAGTGCGGCACGACGGACGAACTTCTTTTCGCCGACATCGATCCCGCACGCGTTGAGAAGTGCAGGAAGGCGCTCCCCGTTCTCGAAAACCGCCGCTTTGCCGCGCCCAGACTCCGCGAACCCGGCGAACTCTGATACGACCGAACCCTTTGAGGAAAAAATCATGAAGCGCACATTCACTGCCGCGGCCGCTGCAGCCGCTCTTCTCTTCGGCGCGGCTTCCGCCTTCGCCGCCGACATTCCCGTTCAGAAGCTTGATCCCGCGCTCAACGCGCAGCTCCCGCAGGCCATTAAGGATGCGGGCGTCATCCGCAACTGCGTGATCGGAAGCTTCTCGCCCTACACGATCACGCGCGCCGACAAGACGATTGAAGGCGCCGCGATGGACATCACCAAGGCCCTGGGCGAAGTGCTCGGCGTCAAAATTGAGACGACCAAAATCGCCGGCCATTCCGCCACGATGCTCGGCCTCAAGTCCGGGCGCTACGACGTCTCGCTTGAACCCGTGGGCGACTATCCCGATCGCGAGGCCAATTACGACTTCGTCGACTACGTCCAGGAATTCGTGGTCTTCGCCGTCAAGAAGGGCAATCCCCACAACATCAAGAGCATTGCCGACACCTGCGGCCTTCGCGTTTCCGTGATGGCGGCGGGAAGCGCCGAACGCGTCATCAAGAAGCAATCGGAAGTGTGCGTGAAGGAAGGGAAGAAGCCCGTCACGGTGCTCTCCTTTGAAGGTCAGGCCGCGCCCACGATGGCGCTCTCCTCGGGCCGCGCCGACGCCTTCTTCTCGAGCCAGGCGCCGCTCACCTACTTCGTGAACCAGTCGGGCGGAAAGCTTGAGCTCGCCGCCGTGGGCGAAAAGAACGGCTTCAGCGACATCTTCCAGGGGGCGGTGCTCCCGAAAGGAAGCGCGCTTACGCCCGTCATTCTTGAAGGCATGAAGGTGCTCTTTAAGAACGGCACGTATCAGGCGGTCCTCGACAAGTGGAACCTCACTTACAACAAGCTTGAGGCTCCCGGCATCAACCTCGCCACCCAGAAGAAGTAATTTCCGCACGCTTCTCGCCCGGGCGGAGCGGATTCCCAAAGCCCCCGTCCGGGCGGCATCAAGCATATTTCCTTTCAATAGAACAAATCAGAGCCTCCCCACATGACGACCACCAGCACTACGGGCGCGGCAGAGAAGCCGCGGAAATGGACATCCGAAGAGCTTGCCAGAACGGCGATCGACGTGAGCACAGCCGTTCCCCGCCGTCATCCCGTGCGGCTCGCTGTCACCATTCTCATCGCTCTTCTTCTCGTCGCCGCGGTTGCCGCCTGCGCGGTCAACCCCAACTTCGGCTGGCAGACCGTGGGCGAATACCTCTTTGCGCCGAGCGTTCTCACGGGCATCAAGATGACGCTCTCCCTCACGGTGGTCTCGATGATCCTCGGCACCGTGCTCGGGCTCCTCTGCGCAATGTTCAAGATGAGCAATATGCGCTTCTTTGCGTGGCTCGCGGACCTCTACCTCTGGTTCTTCCGCTCGACCCCGCTCCTCGTGCAGCTCCTCTTCTGGTACAACTTCGCCGCACTCTTTCCGACACTCGGGATCCCGGGCGTCTGGACGGTCGCGACGAACGACGTGATCACGCCGCTCACCGCCGCGATCGTGGGGCTCTCCCTCAATGAAGGCGCCTACATGGGCGAAATCATCCGCGCGGGCCTCCAGTCCGTCGATCCGGCACAGAAGGAAACCGCGGAAGCCTTCGGCATGAGCAAGCGCCAGATTCTCTTTCGCGTGCTCCTTCCCCAGGCCATGCGCTCCATCATCCCGCCGACCGGGAACCAGGTCATTTCGATGGTGAAGGCGACGGCCATGGTTTCCGTGATCGCCATGGACGACCTCCTTTATTCCGTCCAGACGATCTACAACGAAAACTTCCAGATCATCCCGCTCCTTCTCGTCGCCGTCATCTGGTACCTCGTCATCACCTCGGTTCTTACCGTGGTGCAGGCAAAGATCGAGCGCTACTACGGCAGAAGCGAGCGCAATTCGGGCTACGTGCCTGAAGCGCCCCAGGCCTGAGGCATCGTTAGGAATCACCGGAGAAGAAAAACATGGCAGCAGATCAGATCCTTGACGAAGCGACGGAAGTGCATCCCATCAAGACGGGCCCGGCGATCGTCGTGCGCGCGAGCAACGTAAAGAAGTCCTTCGGCAGGAACGAAGTTCTGAAGGGCATCAACCTCGAAGTCCACCGCGGCAAGGTGGTCGTCATTCTCGGCCCCTCGGGTTCGGGGAAGTCGACGCTCCTCAGAACCATCAATCACCTTGAATCCATCGATTCGGGCTCGATTCAGGTCGACGGCGTTCAGATCGGCTACGTCGAGAAGAACGGCCGCCTCGAGGAGGCGCCCTACCCGGTTCTCGCGCAGCAGCGCCGCCGGATCGGCATGGTCTTTCAGAGCTTCAACCTCTTCCCCCACATGACGGTCCTTGAAAACGTCATGGAAGCCCCCGTGCACGTGCACGGCGAAGACCCGGAAATTGTGAGAAAGCGCGCCCTGAAGCTCCTCAAGCGCGTGGGGCTTCTTGAAAAGGCCGGCGAATACCCCCGCCGTCTCTCGGGCGGCCAGCAGCAGCGCGTCGCCATTGCCCGCGCGCTCTGCATTCAGCCCGATCTCCTTCTTTTTGACGAACCCACGTCCGCGCTCGACCCGGAACTCGTGGGCGAAGTCCTCAACACCATCCGCGACCTCGCGAAGGAAGGCTTCACCATGGTCGTCGTCACGCACGAAATTCCCTTCTCGCGCGAAGTGGCCGACTGGGTGGTCTTCATGGCGGACGGCCGCGTCGTTGAGGAAGGAAAGCCCCGCGACGTCCTCGTCAATCCGCAGCAGCCGCGCACGCGCGAGTTCCTGAAGCGCTACATCTGAAAGGTTCAGAGCCGGCTCTCCGTCCGGAGCCCGGACTGAGGAAAGCTCCGCCGGCAGCAGCCCGGACGGAGCTTTTCTTTTGAGGAACTTCCGGCCCTGAAGCCGCATTTGGCAAATCTTCGGTACTCGGGGAGCCGCGGCAACGGTCGGCCTAATGCCCGATGCGGCGGGAAGCGCCCCACGGCTAACATGAGGCCGACAGTACGGAGTCCCCGGGCTCTCAACCAAGATTTCTGCAGTTTTTTCATGACGCTTCTATCTCTCCTCATCGTCTGCTACCTCGCGCTCCTTCTCTGGTTCGGAATCCGGGGGAACACCAAGGACCGCACGCTCTCGGGCCTTCTCACGACGGGCGGCACCACGAGCGCAGCCCTCTGCGCGCTCTCGCTCGTGAGCACCATCATCGGGGGCTCTGCCACGCTCGGCATCGGCGGGCTCGCCCAGAAAATCGGCCCCGCCGCCTTCTGGTGGCTCGGGGTCGGGACGATCGGACTCTTTCTTCACGGGCTTTTCGTCGCGCCCGTCATCCGCCGCACCAAAGCCATGACGCTCCCGCATCTCCTCGGGAGCCTTGCGGGAGAAAACGCCGAACGCTGGGCGGGCTTCATCATCGCCGTCTCCTGGGCGGCCGTGACGGCCGCGCAGTTCACGGCGCTCCATTCGCTTCTTCTCTCGATTGTGGGCGGCATGAAGGCGGAAATTCTCTATGCCGCGCTCGCGGGCGGAATCATTCTCCACACGGCTGCGGGCGGCCAGCGGGGCGTCATCCGCACGGACGCCCTTCAGGCGATTCTCCTTCTCGCCGGCTTCCTGCTTGCAGGAGCCTGGTGCCTCTTCGACCGCCCCGGGGCCGTGGCCGCCCTGCCGAAGGTTCCCTTCACCGACGCCTTCGGCTTCACGGACTGGCTCAAGATGATGATTCTCGTCGGCATCACCTTCGTGATCGGCCCGGACATGTTTTCGCGCACCTTTGCCGCGAAGGATGCCCGGTCCGCGAGAGCCGCCGCCTTTGCCGCAGCTCCCATCCTCGCGCTCTTCGGCGTCATCGTGACGATGCTCGCGCTCCTCAACATCGACGCCAAAGCCCCCATCACGGACTGGCTGTCGCCCGAGTCGCCCCTTCCGATGCTTCTTCAGGTCATGCTGGCCCTCGGGCTTGTGAGCGCGCTCTCGGGCTCGGCCGACACGCTCCTTCTTTCCGCAGCGGGCATTCTTGAAAAGGACGTCTGCGGGCGCGAGCGCGCCGGCGCCGTCCGTCTCTGGGCAGTGCTCCTCGGAACACTCGCGCTCGCGAGCGCCTGGTTCTCCGGGAACATCATCGGGCTTCTTCTCAACGCCTATTCGCTCTTCGTGCCGGGCGTCGCCGCGCCGCTCCTCTTCCTCGTGGCCGGACGCCTCAGAAGCGCGGATCCGAAGGTCTGGCTCTCGGGAGCAGTCGCGGGCGGCATTCTGGGGCTCGTCGGCAATCTCACGGGCGAAAATGCCTGGACCTTTGCCGGGATTGCCGTGTCTTCAGCGGGGTCGCTCCTTGCGATTCGCCTCGCAGGCATGAAGTCCTCTACGGCCGGCGCTTCAACCGGCGCCTGAACTTCTTCAAAAACAACACGCAAAAAAACAAGGCGGCAGGAAGATCAGACTTCCGGCCGCCTTTCTTTTTCCAGAGAGCGGGATGCAATTCCCGCTCTCAGAGGCATCCGCAATCAGCGGCGGGCCTTCTTCGCTTCAGAGCGCGCAACGGCATCCGAAATCAGATCCTGAAGCTCGCCTTCCGTGATTTCCTTTTCGGACTGCGCCTTGGTGCGGTCCTTTTCCACCGCAGCGGCGATCAGATCCGAAAGTTCGCCTTCCGTGAGGCTGTGATGCTTCTGAAGAGCCTTTTGAACGGCGAAGTCGATCAGATCCGCCATTTCGCCTTCGGTCAGTTCCGCCTGGCGATCGGCCTTTTTGCGGTCTTCGGCAACGGCGTAGCTGATGAGATCCTGGAGTTCGCCTTCGGTAAGCTCGCGGCGGCGCGCGCGGTCGCGGGCAACCGCATCACCGATGAGGTCCTGAAGTTCAGCTTCCGTGAGTTCACTATGCTTTTCGGCATATTTCTGAACCGATTCGTTGATGAGGTCGGAGAGCTCGCCTTCAGTGAGTTCGGCCGACTTCCTTTCGCGCGGATCAAGGAGATGCTCGCCGAAGTTTTCAGCCGCGGCGCGCAGGAACGCTTCCGGGGTCGGATAACGAACCGAATGCTTTGCGATCACCGCATCAACGAGCTTCACAAGACTTTCATTGGCTTCAACGGTCCAGGTCCTGGTGGTCATAACGTTTTCTCCCTAAATAGATGAGGTGCCTCGAGCCCCGGGCTGACTGAAATCAGCCGCATGAGGCTCAGGGCATCACGCTTGAGGGGACTAAGCCCTTCGCGTAAACCCTGATGCGATTCATCTTAGTCCGCCGCCTCAAAGGCGGCTTGCGGGAGAACGTTCTCTTTGGTCACAGTCGTAACGCTCTGTAAACGAGCGAAGTTTCAGGCTTCGCGACTTTACAACCGGAGACCTCGCGCCTCTTCATCGGGCAATCTGCTTCAGCTCGCCGCCGCCGACCTCGCAGGTCTTTCCGCAAAAGGCAATGCCGTAAGCGAAATACTTGCTGCAGCGTATTCTTCGAAGCGCTTCCGAGTAGTCCTTTTTGTCAACCTGCCGAAGCGCCTCATCCACAGCATCAGGAAGATCTTCCTGCCGGGCAGCACGCTTGATTTCAATGACGACGCCGCTGCGATCCGGGCCGCTGCCTGAAGAGAAGAAGATGCCCGCATACCCGTTGCCGGACTCCGCATTGGAGCGAAAATCCTGAATGCGGCTTCCTGCACAGGCAAAAAGCGCGGAAAGGAAGCCGTGATAATAATTTTCCGCCGGAGCTCTCGTCGCCGCATCACGAACGGGAACATAGGTGCGCAGAAGCGGCTCGAGCACTTCCGCCATGCGGGAAGCATTGCCGGTGACGGCAGCTTCGGCAAGCTTTATGCCGTGTGCGGTAAATGCAGCATTTTGACTCGAGAACCGGGCCGAAACGCGGCTTCTGAAAGTCTGGCGGATCTCTTCATTGGGAATTCTCAAAAGGCAGTTCCTGCCGCCCAGATGCTTATCTACCGTCAGATAGCCGGTAAAAAGGAGCAGAGTCCAGAAGTCTTCAGATTTGTGCTGAACGAAATCCGAATATGTCAGCTGCTCGTTGATATTGAGCTCAATACTGCCGCCGTCGAGAAGCGTCTGCATTCTGCCGGCATCCTCCTCCGTGAGGAACCCGAGAAACTCATCGATCGCATCGTTGCTGCTCGTACTGATCCAATAATTGTCGGGCTCAGCCGTTTTGACGTCGCTGCTTGCGAGCGCGTCCTGGCAGAAGTTCAGAACGTCCCAGGGACAATAGATTTTGACCGACCCGAACTGATAGCCGTCGTACTGCTCCTTGACATCCTTGCTGCGGCCGGCAAGCCCGAAGTAATAAAGAAGCTTCCCGACTTCAGCCTCCGTAAAGCCGATCGAAGCAGATAAGCTTGCATTGCCGCTCAGGACGGTATCGGCATGATCGACGCCCGGGAAAACGTCTTCCTCGCTGACGGGCAGGCAGCCGGTGAGAACAGCCTTTTCCAGAACCGGAAGTCCGCCCGCCCCGGGGAGCATCTTCCGGCTTCAGGACCGAGAGAAAGTCCCTGAGAAAAAGGCGCATCTCCTCATAGTATCCGGCAGAGGCAGCCTTCTCGAGCGGAACATCGTACTCATCAATGAGCAGCATTGCCGGCCGGCCGAAGTGCTTGGCAAGGCAGTAGAGAATGTCCGGCAAAAAACGGGAAGCCTTGAGCCAGGCCGTACGCTCATCCATGCGGAGACAGCTCGAGCCCAGAAAAAAGTAAGCCTGGAGCCTTTCTTTCTCACCTTTCGTCAGACGAGGACTTTCCGGCAGATAGCTGTACTCGGTCACTGCAGCCGTGATCTTTTTGCAAATTTTGCCGAGTGCATAGGAAAAAGACGGCCCCGTGAATCCTTTCATGGAAAAGAAGAAAACCGGCACCCGGCCCATATAGGCGCGGCAGAATTCAGCGTCCCTGACGATGGTGAGGTTCTCAAAAAGCGCCTTCTGCCGGGAGACATCTTCCCGGTTGGCCGGATTAACCGCGAGAAAGGTGCGCAGCGTATCGAGAAAGAGCGACTTGCCGAATCGCCTCGGACGAGAAATCACCTGAACAAAGCTCCCGGATTCAACCAGGCGCCTGATGTACGGCGTCTTGTCGACATAAAAGCAGTTGCGCATCCTCATCAGGGCGAATGAAGAATTTCCAACCGCAATCCTCTTTTCCAGCACAGAAGACCTCGAAGCGACCCAAATTACATTGACCGCTTCGCAGTCTAGCATTTTGGCGAGATAGCTTTTCCTTGAATATCAATGCATGTCCAGAAATCAAACCTGAAAGCAGCTTCCGCCCCGCCGCATCTGTTGCGGTGGAGAATAATGAGGAGGAACGGCATGAGGATTTTTCAGGCATATAATTAGCCGGCTAATAATTATGACAGTGTACCTGCACGGCGCCCCTCACGTTGATGCCAGATCATCTCCATGGAGAGGCCTTTTGCGGCATCAACCTGTCGTTTTTTGATATTTGACTATTTAGCTGACTAATTAAAATGGCCATTCCTCAGAAGCAGAAACGCGACATCCTGCGCACGATCGGCGGATTCGCCGCCGCCGGCATTCTGGCCGCCGGACTGATTTTCCTCGGCAACCGCAATGATGCCGTCTCCGAGGCCGAGCGTCTGAAGGCCGGCATCCTCACGGCGCACGAAGTGAAGGCGGCCTTTCAGAGCGTAGGCGGCCGGCTCGTGGAGCGCCCCGTAACGGAAGGTCAGCGCGTTCGCGCGGGGGATCTCCTTCTCGGCATTGACGGCACCGACGTCCGCATTTCCATTGAGGCCCAGGAAGCCGCCATCCGGCAGATCGACGCGCAGACGGCGCTTGAAGAGGAATCGATTGCCCTGGCGCTCCGGGAAGCCGACACGAACGAGCGGACGCTCTGGCGCCAGATTGAGGAAGCTGAAGCCTCAAGAAAAGCCGCCGCTGCATCGCTCGAAAGCGCGAAATCCGACTGGACCCGCGCGCAGAACCTTTATCCCAGGGGCGCAATGGCAAAGTCCGCCTACGATCAGGCGAAGGCCGCCTGGATCGCAGCCCGTGAGGCGCTCGCCATCAGCGAACATACGGTGAAGCGCCTCTCGATCGGGGCTGACAATGAAGAAATCAAACGTCTGCAGAAGACCGGCTCCGCCGAAGGCATGCACCTTGAGGCCATTGAGACCGCCCGCCGGGCGGCTCAGAACAGAAAGCACAATCTTGAAAATTTCGCGGCAACCCGGGCCTCCCTCAGCGCAGAGCTCGAGCAGCTCCGCGTGAACGAGACGCGCCTCCGGATCCATGCGCCCGAAAATGCAAAGGTCCTTGAAGTGCTCTATGAAAAGGGAGAACTGATCGGCCCCAACGCGCCGGCGGTGCTTCTCGAGAGCGAACGGCATTACTTCGACATCTACGTGAGCGAGAAGGAGATCGCGCGCTTTGCTGAAGGAACTACCGTTCAATGCTTTTCTCCCGCACTTCAAAAAACCATTCCGGGCGTGGTGGCGCTCGCTGAGGCAGCGCCCGATTTTGCGAGCCTCCGGATGGTGCGCGAGCGCGGTCAGGCCGACCTCACGCTCTTCCGGGTCCGCATCGACGTGCCTCCGGCCGAGGGGCTCCTTCCCGGCATGACGCTTGAAGTGAGGCTCTGATGAGAGGATTCATAAAGGAAATCCGGAAAAGCATGGCTTCGGAATGGGAGGCGATGCTGAGCGGACATTTTGTGCCTTACCAGAAGCTCGCCATCCTCGTTGCGCTCATCACGGCCTTTGCCTTTTCGATTGCGCTCTCCCACGACGTGGTGTTTGAGGCCCCGGTTGCCGTGGTCGATCTCGATCAGAGCCGCTGGTCGGCAGAGCTCGTGGAGAAGCTCAATGCTTCTCCGAGCCTATCCGTCAGGTCGGTCGTCCATTCGCCGTCGGATCCGCGGGCCATGACGCGCGGCGACCGCTTTGTGGGCGTCGTCTACATTCCGAAGGGAGCGCAGGCGAGGATTCTCAAGGGCGACCGCACGCTCACCATCGGCTACTTTGCGGACGACAGCAACACGGCGCAGAACGGCGAGGTGTATTCGGTACTGAACGAAATTGCCGCTGAACTGGGTGCGGAGCGCGCCGTCTCCCGTTCGGACGGCGTTTCGTCGCTCGGCAAAAATACGAACGAAACTCAAGCCCTGATGTCGCCCATCAGAATGGGCTTCCGTTATCTCACGAACCCGACCGGACAGGCGACGACGGCGACCGTGGTGAGCTTTCTCCTCTTCTTTTCGATGATGTATCACGGGCTCGTGAGCCTCATGATCGTGGGGCGCCTGCGCGTCACGCGCTCCTGGGACGGCGAAGTCCTGTCGGGGTCGCTTTTCGGCTTTCTCGCCCGGGGAGTGCCCTATGCCTTCATCTTTACGGCGGTGGTGACGGCCGCGCTGGCGGTGCTGATTCTTCTGGGGCAGCTGCGGTTCGCAGGCAATATTCTCCTCTTCATGCCGGCGCTCTTTCTCTGCGCGCTCGGGAACACCTGGCTCGCCTTTCTCCTCTCCTGGGGCACGACCAATCCCGGTCAGGGCGCGGGCCGGATGATTTTCCTCGTGCCCTCGGGCTTCATCCTCGGGGGCGCCACCATGGCGACGGGCTTCATGCACGGCTGGGTGCACGACGTCTCCTTCGGCATCCCGCTCGTCTGGCTCTTCAACTTCTGGCGCGATCAGGGGCTGAGAGGAATCGACGGCCTGGCGACCCTTCCGCTCTTCGGAGGCGCCCTTCTGTGGCTCATTTTCCTCGGAAGCCTCAATGCGATCCGCTTCTGGCGGGATGAAGAGAAGCGGAGAAAGGAGCTCCGGCAGTACTGGCACGACCTGCAGGCAGTACCCGACAGAGAAGCCGGAACAGCTCCCGCCCGCACGGCGGCTCGGGCAGAGGAGGCTCAATCAGGGACTGCGTGACGGAGGATTCCCGGAGACTCCCGGCGTCAGGTCATTTCTCACGGCGTCTTCTTCTCAAAAGGCGCCGTGAGCTTCGAGAGGAGGCGGATGAGCGTTTCCCTCTCCTCGTACGTGAGGGGGGCGGCAAACTCCTCCACGCGCCGGAAATGAACGGGGAGCACCCTGTCGAGAAGCTCCCGCCCTTCAGGGGTGAGCTCAACGAGGCTCGAGCGCGCATCCTTCTCGCTGCTTCTTCTCACGATGAGGGGCCTCTTTTCGCCCACCATCCGCGCCACCATCACGGACACCGTGGGGGGCGCAACGCCGATGCGTTGGGAAATGTCGCCGATCGAGAGGGGCTTTCCTTCCTCCCTCAGGCACATCATCATGGTGAACTTCCCTTCGGAAAGGCCCGTCGAGGCCTTCAGTTCATCGAAGATGACGCCCTTCACCACATCCACCGCATTCATCATGCGCAGCATCAGGTCGATGCTTGAAACATCGAGGTCGGCTGCGCCCTCGCCGTGAACGCGCCGGAGGCTCTCGCGCGCGGGGATGATGCGGATGGATGGGTTCTTCATAAGGAGCGGGAAGAGAGATTGACTGCAGTATCCATGGATTCTAGGCCGGGAGCCGCGCGCATGCAGGGCTGCGTCCGCATCCCCCAGGAAATCGGCAGATTCGGGCCTGTTAAAATGCTCAGACCTCAAAAAAACTCACGCGGAATCCGCAAGAGACGCTAAATGCATAAAGTCCTTCTTATGATTCTTGACGGCTGGGGCATCGGCGGCGGCGCAGCCGACCCGGCCGACGCCATTTCGGCCGCGCATCCGGCCTATCTTGAATCGCTCATGAAGCGCTGCCCGCATGCCGAACTTCTCACCTTCGGCGAAAACGTGGGGCTCCCCGCCGGCCAGATGGGAAATTCCGAAGTCGGCCACCTCAATATCGGCGCAGGCCGCGTGGTCTATCAGGACCTCGTGCGCATCAACCGCGCCTGCGAATCGGGCGCGCTCACCGCGCAGCCGGAAATCGCCGCCCTTATCGCTCACGCCAAGGAAACCGGTTCGGCGCTCCACCTGATGGGGCTCTTTTCCGACGGCGGCGTGCACGCGAGCTTCGACCATCTTCTCGCCTTCATCGACCTTGCACGAAAGGAAGGGATCCGGAAGGTCTTCGTTCATGCCTTCATGGACGGACGCGACACCGATCCGAAGAGCGGCCTCGGGTTCGTGAAGCGCCTTGAGGAGAAGCTCTCCGCTCCGGGCGAAACGGCGGTGCTGGCGAGCATGATCGGACGCTACTACGCGATGGACCGCGACAAGCGCTGGGAACGCATTGAGGAAGCCTACGACCTCCTCGTTCATGGAAAAGGCGCTCCCTCGCAGGATTTCGTGAAGTCGGTCGAGGACTCCTACGCCGCCGGCATCACCGATGAATTCATGAAGCCCGTCGTGAAGACGGATGCCTCAGGCAGCCCCGTCGGCCGGATTCAGGAGGGCGACGCCGTCGTCTTCCTCAACTTCCGCAACGACCGCGCGCGGGAGCTGACGAGCGTTCTCACGCAGGCCCCGCAGGGCAATATGAAGCCGCTCTCCCTCTGGTTCGCGACGATGACCCCGTACGACGCGACATTCCAAGGGCTCCACGTTCTTTTCGACAAGGAAAACGTCGTCAACCCGATCGGCGAATACGTGGCGAGCCTCGGGCTCAGGCAGCTCCGCATTGCGGAAACGGAAAAATACGCGCACGTCACGTTCTTCCTGAACGGCGGCCGCGAGGCTCCCTTCCCCGGCGAAGACCGCATTCTCGTGCCCTCGCCCAAGGTTGCGACCTACGATCTGGCGCCTGAAATGAGCGCGCCTGAAGTCGCTGAGAAGCTCTGCGCCGCGCTTCGCGAAGAGAAGTACGACTTCATCTGCCTTAATTTCGCCAACGGCGACATGGTGGGTCACACGGGCGTCTGGGACGCCATCGAGAAGGCCGTCAAAGCGGTCGACGGATGCGTTGAAAAGGTCATCAAAACCGCGCGCGAGTGCGGCTATGACGTCGTGCAGATTGCCGACCACGGAAATGCCGATCATGCGAAGAACGCGGACGGCTCCCCCAACACCGCGCATTCGCTGAACCCCGTGCCGATCCTCGTCGTTTCCGACCGCGTCGAAAAGGTGAAGGACGGCGTCCTCGCCGACGTCGCGCCCACGGTGCTCGCACTCATGGGACTCAAACAGCCCCCGGAAATGACGGGGCATTCGCTCGTTGAAATGAAGGCCTGACGCGCTCAATTCCTCTGACGCTTAATCATACCAACACTGCCGCCGGATTTCCCTCCTGGGAATCCGGCGGCAGTTTTTTGTTTTCCCTTTATGGAACGGCGTAGCCTGCCGTCTGAAAGAGCGCCGCATCGTCGACGGGAGTGCCGCCCGAGGTCGTGGTAAGAAGATCCCCGCTGATCGCCGAATTGATGCCGATCCGCATGGCTTCCCGGATCGTGTCGGGCGTGAGGAGGTTTCTTCCGCCCGCAAACCTCAGGTAGGCCGTCGGGTTGGCGAGCCGGAAGAGCGCCGCTGCGACGAGGAATTCTTCCTGAGAGAGCGCTTCCACGTTTGCGAGAGGAGTGCCCGGCACGCGGTAAAGCAGATTGATCGGAATCGAAGGCACCTCGAGCTCGCGGCAGAGGCGCGCGAGACGGATGCGGTCGAGGAGCGTTTCGCCCATGCCGATGAGGCCGCCCGAACAGACGTCGAGCCCCAGAGCCCGGGCGCGCCGGAGGGTCTCGATCTTGTCGTCGATCCGGTGCGACGTGCAGACTTCCCGGAAGAATTCGGGCGATGTTTCAAGGTTGCAGTGAATGCGCACGACGCCGGCGTCCTTCAGGGCGCTGAGATCTTCTTCAGACAAGAGGCCGAGCGACACGCAGACCTCGAGCTCCGGGTGATTGCGCTTCACCTCGCGGATCCGCTCGCAGTATTCGCGGATCTCACGCCTTGAGGGCTTCCTCCCGCTCGCCACGAGCGAATAGCGCACGATGCCGTTTTCCGCGGCTCGCCTTGCGCCCGCCTCCACCTTGTCGTCGGGAAGAATCGGATGGATTTTGACGCCCGGCACTTCCCAGTGCTTCGACTGCGCGCACCAGCGGCAGTTTTCAGAGCACTCGCCCGACTTGACGTTGATGATGCCGCAGAGGTTGTAGGCGCGGGGCGCCATCTTCCGCGTGACGGCCTCGGCCGTGTCGAAAAGATCCTCGCGAGGACCAGCGGCGAGCGCGAGGAGTTCGGATTCGCTTAAATTCGCGCCGTTCTCAAGGGCGCGGACAATTTCAGAAAGAATGGGCATAGGGTCGTTATGGGGAAAACGCGAAGATTCCGACTTTCTATCATGCCGGAGTCCCCTTCCGCAGACCCGATCCGGGTGAAATCGTAAGCAAAGAAGAAAGTCCGGGCGGCATCAAATGCTCTGCCCGGACTTCCCCTTGACTCAGGAGGCCGGCAGCCTTTCAGGCCGCAGGCTCCCTACGCATCAGGCGCGGCGTTCTTTCCCCGCATTGATGCCGGCAATCTGACCGTAGACCATGCAGTCAAGGAGGGCGTTCCCGCCCACGCGGTTCGTGCCGTGAATGCCGCCCGTGATTTCGCCCGCAGCGTAGAGGCGCGGAACCACGTTCCCCTGCCAGTCGAGCACCTGCGCCTTCGTGTTGCAGTTGATGCCGCCCATCGTATGGTGAACGGTCATGCCCGTATAGCAGGCCCAGAAGGGACCCTTTTCAATCCGCTTCGTGAGGTTTCTCGGAGCCTTGCCGAAATCGGGATCCTTCTGGTTTTTGACGAGCACGTTGTTGTAGCGGTCGATCGTTTTTTCGAGACCATCGGGATCAACGCCCATCTTCTGAGCGAGCTCCCGGATCGTAGGCGCGGTCCAGGCTTCGTTGATGCGGATCCCTTCCTCGACGCTCGAATGAACCGCAGAGTTGTAGCTCTCATACGTTTCATTGTCGACCACCGTGTAGGCGTAGCGCTCGGGGGTTGCCAAAACCGCATCGCGGATCTGGTCGCGCCTTGCGCCTTCGTCGACGATGCGATTGCCGCGCTTGTCGACGTAGATCGACTCGGCAACCTTGGTGTTGAGGATGATCTTCATCTTCTTCCCGGCAGGAGCACCCGGGGTGGACTGAATGAAGTCCATGCCGACGAGGTAAGCGCCGACGCGCACCGCCGCCATCATGACGTCGCCCGCCGTCTGGTTGGGGAGGTTGTCCGTGCCGAGATTCTTCACGCGCGGGTCATGGAGTTCGCGCAGGTACTTGTTGGCAGAGAAGCCGCCTGCAGCGAGAACGACGCCCTGGCGCGCACGAATCCAGCGAACGCCCTCCTTCGTTTCGCAGCGCACGCCGCGGACGTCCCCCGAAACCGGCGTTTCGCGGATGATCTCCGTCACTCGAACGTTCGTGCGGATCGGGACATTGCGTTCCTTCAGGGCCTTGAGGAGCACCTGGATGTAGCCTTTGCCCTTGGGCTCAACAGGCTGGTGCGCGCGCGGATAAAGGCCGCCGAACATCTGGAAGACGTCCGGACGGAACTCCATGCCGAGGCTCTCGAGCCATGTGACGGCGCCGTAGGCGTTCTCGCAAAGGACGCGCACGCGTTCCGGGTCGCCGCGGTAGTCGCCGGCGGCAAGGGTCTGCTTCGCATGGAGTTCCGGGCTGTCCTTGATGCCCTGCCGGGGCTGACGCACGGGATCCGCCGCATTCATCTGGCCCTGGGCGAGCTGCGTGTTGCCGCCCGGGAAGGCGAGGCGCTCGAGGACGAGAACCTTCGAGCCCTTGTCGGCCGCACGGATGGCGGCCGCCATGCCGGCGCCGCCCGAGCCCACAACGATGACGTCCCAGACCTCATCCCATTTCATGGGAAGCATGGAGTCTTTGGAGGATTCCGGGGCGGCGTGAACGGCTGCCGATCCGGCAGCGGCAGCGCCCGCAACGGCGGTGGAAATGAATTTGCGGCGATTGAGCGTCATGCTTTTCTCCTTTAGTTCTTATGACTGAGCCATGGTCCAGCTCGAAAGAGATGATGGAAGAGAAACATGCGCGCGCATCTTGCTTCACGTCAGAAGCCCCGGATTCCGCGCCTTGGCTTTCAGAACATCCGTAACTTCCCCATTGGTTCCATTTTCGTGACTTCGGGCAAGGACATGTAAAAAGGGCACCTGAAACGCCAGGTGCCCCTGCTGTTTACGCTTTCGCTTCCCTTTCGCGCCGTGCATACTCGTCCGGCATCCACGGTGTCATGTCAAAGCTCTCTATGGCTTCCGGCTCCAGTCGGTCGAGCCGGGGGTGCCTTTGGTCGAGCCGCCCTTCGAGGTACTTCTGCGTCAGCGTCATGCTCTCGCAGTGCGCCATAAAGGCCTCGCCGTAATCCGTCAGCCACTTCTGAATATTTTGTATGCCGCACTTTCTTCCGG
>ERZ1034901.1290-NODE-1290-length-17694-cov-6.813425_pt1 | contig 17694 bp, 18 predicted proteins | sample MGYA00520628_ERZ1034901 | MGnify/ENA primary metagenome ERZ1034901 (study PRJEB33766, sample SAMN09781783) | gut metagenome | biome: gut microbiome | host: Homo sapiens | place: Madagascar | study: EMG produced TPA metagenomics assembly of the PRJNA485056 data... | reverse complement strand
CTGCCGAATGGGGGCATCCGTTATCCCTGGTGAACCTCGCCATCGATCTCGCGGTCGCAATCTTTATCGTGTGCTATGCGGTTCGCTACAAGCGCGCGCTCGCCTTCGGCTTAGCGGCGCTCCAGATTGTCGTGGCGCTGTGGTTCGAGTTCGCCGTCCAGGCGGGCGCCGACTTCTCCACCACGATGCGCGTCGACTCGCTCGGAGTCATCATGGTGCTCATCATCGGCATCGTGGGATCGGGCATCTGCGTGTACGCGCTCGGCTACATGAAGGATTTCCAGGAGCATGAGCAGCATGAGAACCCCAAGGCGCGCGATCGGCGCCCGTGGTTTTTCGCCATCATGTTCGCGTTTCTGTCCGCCATGTTCAACATCGTGCTCGTTGACAACATGGCGTGGATGTACACGGCTTGGGAAGTCACCACGCTGTGCTCGTTTCTGCTCATCGGGTTCACCAAGTCCGAGGAGGCTATCAACAATGCCTTCCGTCAGATCGTGATGAACCTGCTCGGCGGCGTTGCGTTCCAGTTTTTCCTTGTTTACCTGGGCGTTTTCGGGATGCCGCTTTCCTTCGCGACGTTCGTCGAACTCGGAAGCGCATACCCGGCGCTCGTCGCGCTCCCGGTGACGCTGCTTGCGTTCGCGGGGCTCACGAAGGCCGCACAGATGCCCTTCCACACCTGGCTTCTGGGCGCTATGGTCGCCCCGACGCCGACGTCGGCGCTTCTGCACTCGTCGACCATGGTCAAGGCAGGCGTGTTTCTGCTCGTGAAACTCTCTCCCATCTTCGCGGTGAGCTTGGTGCCCTCCGTGATGGTGGTGCTCACGGGCGGCATCACCTTCGCGCTGTGCTCGTTTATGGCCATCTCGCAGAGCAACGCGAAGCGCGTGCTCGCGTATTCCACCATTGCCAACCTCGGCCTCATCACCGCATGTGCGGGCGTGGGAACCCCCGAGGCCGTTTGGGCGGCAATTCTGCTCATCATCTTCCATGCGGTCGCGAAGAGCCTGCTGTTCCTGTGCGTCGGCACCGCCGAGCACCACATCGGCAGCCGCAACATCGAGGACATGGATCTGCTCTTCGAGCGCATGCCGCGCCTTGCCCGCTTCATGATGCTCGGCATCATGTGCATGTTCGTGGCGCCTTTCGGTATGCTTATTGCGAAATGGGCGACGCTTGTGTCCTTCGTCGTCACGGGCAACGTGGCGCTCATCATCCTGCTCGCGTTCGGCTCAGCCGCCACCTTCATGTTCTGGGCGAAATGGCTCGGCAAGCTCTCGGGAATTGCGGGTGAGCCGCAAAACGTCGAGCTTTCGGTCCACAAGACCGAGTGGGCGGCACTTCTTTTGATGGCGGGGCTTGTGTGCGTGACGTGCGTGCTCCTGCCGCTTTTGTCCTCCGGCCTGGTCGTGCCCTATCTCCAAACCGTGTTCGGCTATGGCGGCCAGGATATCTCGGACGGCAATCTCTGGATCGCCGCCATCTGTGCGGTGCTCGTAATCCTCATGCTCTTCGTGGGTATCGGTCGCTCCTCGAAGCAGCGCAAGGTCGACGTGTACCTCTCCGGCGCATCCGCCGACAACGCGGCGCGCACGTTTCGCGGCTCGATGTCTGTGCCCGTGGCTGCCACGTCGCGCAATATGTACCTCGACGGAATCTTCGGCGAGGAACGCATCGCGCCCGTCGGCTCGGGTGTGTGCATCGTGCTCATGGTTGCGGCTATTGTCTGGGCGGCGGCGACGCTGCCGGGCTTGATGTAGGAAGGCGAGGATTCACATGACGATCATCACCACGGTCATCGGCATCATCGCGTTCGCGATTGCGGGTCCCGTCATCGGCTGCTTGCTCGCGGGGCTTGACCGCATCATCTCCGCGCGCATGCAGGGGCGCGTCGGCCCCCCGCTTCTGCAGCCCTACTACGACGTTCGCAAGCTCTTCTCCAAGGAAAACGTCTCCGTGAACACCTCCGAGCATGTCTATATTCTGTTCGCATTCGTGTTCACCCTGGTGGCGGGCGGCGTGTTCTTCTCGGGCGGCAACCTGCTTTTAAGCGTGTTCCTCGTGACGCTCTCGTCGCTTCTCTTCATCGTCGCCGCGTACTCCACGCGCTCGCCGTATTCCGAAATCGGCGCCGCGCGCGAAACGCTGCAGGCGATGTCCTACGAGCCGATGCTCTACCTCATGTGCGTCGCATTCTTCATGGCGACGGGCTGGTTCGACGTGGCGGGCGTGTTCACGCTCGACGCCCCTGCGGTCACGACCGCGTGGCTTGCGTTTCTGGGCTTTCTGTTCGTGCTCACGATCAAGCTCCGCAAGTCGCCTTTCGACATTTCCATGTCGCATCATGCGCACCAGGAGATCGTGCGCGGCGTCACCACCGAGATGAGCGGACCGACGCTCGGCTTGGTGGAAGTGATGCACTGGTGCGAGAACGTGCTGTTCATGGGCTGGGTCGCCATGTTCTTCGTATGGGGAAACCCGCTCTCGATCGTGCTCGCGATTGTGGTCGTGCTTGTGGTGTACTTCCTCGAAATCTGGATCGACAACAACTTCGCGCGCGTGAAGTGGCAGCTCATGTTGAAATCCGCATGGCTCGTCGCGCTTGTCGCCGGCGGCGTGAACGTGGCCGTTCTGGCCTACCTGTAAGGAGGCGTACTTATGGCGTATAACTCGAAATCACCGTGGGTCATCCACTACGACGCCTCGAGCTGCAACGGCTGCGACATCGAGGTGCTCGCGGCGCTGTGCCCGGGGTTTGACGTGGAGCGTTTCGGCATCATCAACACCGGCAACCCCAAACACGCCGACATCTTCCTCGTCACGGGCAGCGTGAACGAGCAGAACATCGAGGTCGTGCAGGAAATTTACAACCAGATGATCGAGCCGAAGGTGGTCGTCGCATGCGGCATCTGCGCATGCTCGGGCGGCATCTTCCACGACTGCTACAACGTGATCGGCGGCGTCGACAAGGCGATTCCCGTCGACGTCTACGCGCCGGGATGCGCGGTGCGCCCCGAGGCGATCATCGACGCCGTCGTGCAGGCAATCGGCATCCTCGACGAGAAGGCGAAGACAATGAAACAGCAGAAGAAGGGGGCGTAGGGGGCATATGGAGTTCTCTTCGAAGTTCGTTTCGCTGGAGTTGGCCGACGTGCCGGCGCTCTCCGACCGCATGAAAAGCGAGCATGCGCGCTTCGTGCAGATCCTCGCCGTCAACACCGATGCGGGAATCGATTTGATCTACACGTTCATGATGCCCGATGGCGCGCTTACGAATTACAAGGTCTGCGGCGTGGGGAAAACAGACGTGGTGCCCTCCATCACCGGCAACTTCCTTGCAGCATTCGTGTTCGAAAACGAAGTGCACGACCTGTTCGGCGTGAACGTCAAAGATATCGCCATCGACTTCGGCGGCAACTTTTACAAACTTGCCGCCTCTGAGCCGATGACGATTATCTCGCCTGCTCAGAAGGCCGCTCGCGAGAAAGCGGCGAAGGCCGCCGAGGCCAAGCGCGCCCGTGCTGCCCAGGTTGCCGAGGCCGCCTTCGCCGCAGAGCACCCCGAGGTCATCGAGAAGATGAAGCCGAAGACGTCAGGCATCGATCCCTCGCAGATGCCCGACTTTGAAGAGCGCTTCGCCGGCACCGACCCCGAGAAGCTTGCTCGCATCAAGGCGGCATTTGCGGCGAAGGCCGCCCGCGCAGCCGAGGAAGAGCGTGAGCGCTCGAACAAGCGCGAGATTCGCGCCGCGGAGCTCGAAGGGCTCGATCCGGAGAAGGCCGCCAAGGTACGCGCCGCCCTCGAGCGCAAGAAGAAGGCCACCGAGGCCAAGCGCGCCGTCGGCTCCACCAATGTCGAGCGCGACGCGGAAATCGAGGCCAAACTCGCCCAGCTCGATCCCGAGCGCGCCGCCAAGGTGCGTGCGGCGCTCGACGCGCAGGCGCGTCGCCAAACCGCCGAGCGAGAAGCGCAGACCGGAAAGGACGGTGAATAGCGATGGGCAAGGCAACCGTCATTCCCTTCGGGCCTCAGCACCCCGTGCTGCCCGAGCCGCTTCATCTCGACCTCGTCGTCGAGGATGAGAAGGTGCTCGAAGCGATTCCTCAGATCGGCTTCGTGCATCGCGGTCTTGAAAAGCTCGTTGAGACGCGCGACTACAACCAGTTCATCTTCGTCGCCGAGCGCATCTGCGGCATTTGCGCGTTCGGGCACTCCATGGGTTACGCCGAAACCATCGAAAGCCTCATGGACGTCGAGATTCCGAAGCGCGCGCAATACCTCCGCGTTATTTGGCATGAGCTCTCGCGCGTGCACTCGCATATCCTGTGGCTGGGACTCGCCGCCGACGCGTTCGGCTTCGAGAGCCTGTTCATGCACTGCTGGCGTTTGCGCGAGCGCGTGCTCGACATCTTCGAGAAGACCACCGGTGGTCGCGTTATCTTCTCGGTCGTGAAGGTCGGCGGCGTGGTGCGCGACATCGATGCGGTTCAGTTCGCCGAGATCAAGCGCGTGCTCGAGGGCATCAAAGACGACTATTGCCAGATCATAAACACCTTCTTGAGGGATTCCTCGGTCAAGAACCGCACTGTTGGCGTGGGGCACGTGAGCCACGAGGATGCCCTCGCGCTTTCCATGGTGGGTCCCTTCGCCCGCGCCTCCAACGTGAACTACGACGTGCGCATGCTCGGCCGCGGCGGCTACGGCGCGCTTTCCGACTTCGCTCCCATTTTGGATGACCAGGGCGATTGCTACGCGCGCTGCAAGGTGCGCGCGCTTGAGGTGTTCCAGTCGATCGACATCATCGAGGAGATGATCGACAAGATTCCCGACGGCGACATCGCCGTCCCCGTGAAGGGGTCCCCGAAAGCGGGCGCCGAGGCTTCGAACGTGCTAGAGCAGCCTCGCGGCGAGTGCTTCTACTACGCGCGCGGCAATGGCACCAAGAACCTCGAGCGTATGCGCATGCGCACGCCGACCTCGCAAAACCTGGCAGGAATGACCGCGGCGCTCAAGGGCTGCGATCTGGCTGACGTGAACAACATCATCCTCACCATCGACCCCTGCATCAGCTGCACGGAAAGGTAGGAGAACATGGGCGGATTCAAACTGGGAAAGATGACGTTCGGGTCGCTGTTCAAAAAGCCCGAGACCGTGTGCTATCCCTTCGAGAAGAAAGAGACCCCCGCGGGGCTTAAAGGCCATATCGTGAACGATGTGGACGTCTGCATCCTGTGCGGCATCTGCCAGCGCCGCTGCCCATGCGCGGCCATCGTGGTGGAAAAGCCCAATCGCAAGTGGACAATCGACAAGTTCCGCTGCGTGCAGTGCGGCACCTGCGTTCTCGAGTGCCCTAAGCACTGCCTGTCCATGAAACCGGGCTGGCCCGCGCCCTCGAAGGAGATGTTCATCGAGTCTTTCGACGTGCCCGAGCACCCCAAGCCGGTAAAGAAGGACGACGAATAGCGCGCAACGTCGACAAACGCGAATTCCCACAAGGGCCCTTCGGGGCCCTTTCCTTTTGGCGCGGCGAGGTGTTTTACGGGCGCTCGCGTGGGGAATCGGCGGAAAACGGCGCGGGGGAGGGCCGTGACGCTATAATGGCAGCCTGCAAAAGCGCATAACCAACCCGTCGGGGGTTTCACACAGGGGAGCACAGCTTACATGGGAAAGACGACCGGCAAGGCCGACGAGGGCAAACTCGCAACCGAAGAGGAAGAGGTGCTCGACACCATCTTCACCATCCCGAATCTCATTTCGGCGATTCGCTTGTGCATGGTTCCGTGCTTCATCGCCTTGCTTTTGACCGGCTACGACATCTTGGCGACCATCCTGTTCGCGGTGGCTGCCTCGACCGATTGGATCGACGGGCAGATCGCTCGCCGCACGCACACGGTCTCGAAGCTCGGCCAGCTGCTCGATCCCGCAGTTGATAGGATCCTCATGATCTCGGGTGTGGTGTGCCTGCTTATCGTCGGACGCCTGCCCGCTTGGATCGTAATCCTCGTCCTTGGCCGTGACCTGCTGCTTCTCATCGGCGGGGCCTATCTTCTTAAGAAATGGCGCATCCGCGTGGCGGTGATCTATCCCGGTAAAGTGGCGACGACGTTTTTGTTCGTCGGCTTCGCGGCGCTGCTTCTCAATTGGCCCGTCCTCACAGGTTTAGGCGTCGTGCCCTTCGCGTGGCTTCCGGGCTTGTCTTCAGGCCCCTATTCCTGGGGCATCTGGTTTGTCTACGCGGGGCTCATCGTCGGGCTCTTTACGACGATTTACTATGTTGCCACGGGCGCCCGAAGGCTCGCCGCCGCCATGCGCGCGAGCACTGAATAGCAGCATCCTTACGGTTGAAATCGTGTTTTGGTGGGCTTGTTCTCTGCCGAGGTCCGCATAACCGCTAAACTGTTTTCATGATTACCGAGCAATCGGGTCTGTTTTCAGCTCATCGGGCTTGGTGATTTCAGTTTCGGGGCGCGCGAGCGCCATGCAGCACAAGGAAGGACTCAAGGTGTATTTCCAAGAAGAAATCGAAACTATGCCACGCGAGCAATTGCGCGAGCTTCAGTTCGAGCGAATGAAGAAGTCGATCCGCCACGCGTATGACAACGTCGACTTCTATAAGAAGTCCTTCGCCGAGGCGGGCGTCACACCCGACGACCTGACGTGCCTCGAAGACATCGAGAAATTCCCGTTCGTCGTCAAGCAGGACATGCGCGACGCGTACCCGTTCGGCCTGTTCGCCGTTCCGCAGAAGGACGTTGCGCGCGTCCACGCGTCCTCCGGTACCACCGGCCAGGCGACGGTTGTGGGCCATACGGCGAGCGACATCAAGAACTGGGGCGAGTGCTTCGCCCGCGGCATCGGCATGGTGGGCGGCTCCGCTGAGTCCACCGTCCAGGTGTCCTACGGCTACGGTCTGTTCACCGGCGGCCTCGGCGCGCATTACGGCGCGGAGGCGGCGGGCTGCTCGGTCATCCCGACCTCTTCGGGCAACACGAAGCGTCAGATCCAGATGATGAAGGACCTCGGCACGGACATCCTGTGCTGCACGCCGTCCTACGCGCTCTTCATCGCCGACACGGCTATCGAGATGGGGTACGACCCCGCGAAGGACTTCAAGCTCTCCGCCGGCATCTTCGGCGCCGAACCCGCTTCCGAGAACATGCGCCAGGAAATCCGCGAGAAGCTCGGCATCCAGTACTGCGACGTGTACGGACTCTCCGAGGTCATGGGCCCGGGCGTTGCCATGGAGTGCGCGGAATCCCACGGCCTGCATGTGGCGGAAGACCACTTCTTCGCCGAGATCATCGACTCCGAGACGCTCAAGCCGGTGCCCGACGGCACCTATGGCGAGCTCGTATTCACTACGCTCACACGCGAGTGCTGCCCGCTCGTGCGCTATCGTACGCGCGACGTCACGCGCATCATTTCCGAGGAATGCGCCTGCGGTCGCACGCATCGCAAGATCGATCGCATCATCGGCCGCACCGACGACATGATGATTATCCGCGGCGTGAACGTCTTCCCGTCGCAGATCGAGCAGGTCATTACCGGCTTCGACGAGATCACCCCGCACTACCAGATCGTGCTCACCGACAACGGCCCGCTCGACAAGGTGACGCTCAACGTCGAGACTGTCCCCGACTTCCCGATTGACGAGATCCGCAAGCTCGAGGACTTGAAGATGCGCCTCGGCACCGAGCTTAAGAGCAATCTGCAGGTCAAGGTCGACATCAAGATCGTCGAACCGAAGTCCATCGAGCGCAGCGAAGGCAAAGCCAAGCGCGTCATCGACCTGAGAGAAGGGAAGCACTAATGATTTCGCAGCTGACTGTTTTCCTCGAGAACGACAAGGGCCGCCTTGCGGCCGCGTGCCGCGTGCTCAGCGAGGCGGGCGTGAACCTGCATGCCTTGAACCTCGCCGACACGGCTGACTTCGGCGTCGCCCGCGTGCTCGCCGACACTCCCGAGGCCGCCGCGAGCGCGCTTCGCGAGGCCGGCTATCGCGCGACGGTCACCCCGGTGCTCGCCGTGCGCGTGCCCAACGTGAAAGGCGGGCTTGCAAAGCTGCTCGAGTTCCTCGACGAACAGGACGTCAACATCGAGTACGGCTACTGCTTCTCCGTGAACCCCACGACGGCTGTCGACGTGCTGAAGATCGGCGAGGCCGAAGGCATCGAATCCAAGCTCGAGGCGGCGGGCTTCGCCACCGTCTCTCCGGAAGAGGTTTACCAGCTTGACTGCTAGCTCGACCCATATTGAACGTCGCGCCTGCGTCCCGTATCGGACGCGGGCGCTTTCCGCGCTTTGCGTCGGTGCGCTTGCGGTCTCGCTCGCCTTCGCCCCTGGACTCGCTTTCGCGGGGGTCGCTAAGACCGATGTCATCGCGGGGGAGACTATGGAGTCGCGCGGGTTGGCTGTTTCGCAGTGCCCGAGCGTCGACGCAACCTACGTTTACGTGGTCGACGGCGACGGCACGGTGTACTTCGAGCGCGGCGCGGATACGCAAACCCACATCGCGTCGGTCACCAAGATCATGACCGCCATCATCGCGCTCGAAAACTCCCAGCTCACCGATCAAGTTACCGTGAGCGCCGAGGCGGCATCGATCGGCGAGTCGTCCGCATCGCTTAAAGAAGGCGACGTGCTTTCGATGGAAGACGCCATAAAGGCGCTTCTCACGTCGTCGGGCAACGACGCGGCGATCGCCATCGCGGATACGGTGGGGGCGAAGCTTGGCGGTGCGGGCGGCGCCCAGGCGGCGTTCGTCGCGGCGATGAACGCGAAGGCGGCAAACCTCGGGTGCGTAAACACGCTGTTCGCGAACCCTCATGGGCTCGACTTCGATAAGTACGCAGGCGACATGCACAGCACGGCGCGCGACGTGGCCACGATGTCGGCATACGCGATGAAGAACCAGACGTTCCGCGACATCGTGTCGAAGGATAAAGCGACGATCTCGGTCACGCGCGCGGGAGCCCAAACCCCGCTCGAACTCGAGTCTACCGACGAGCTCATCGGCGTCTACGAGGGAGCATGCGGTATCAAAACCGGCTTCACCTCACTTGCGGGCGAGTGCTTCGCGGGCGCATGCAACCGCGACGGGCGCGATCTGTACGCGATTGTGCTCAACTCCTCGAGCGAGCAGCAGCGCTTCACGGACGCGAAGACGCTCTTCGACTGGGTGTATGCGAACAGCGTGAGCTATCCGTACGCTCATGCGGATGAGACCACGACGATGACTTGGGCATCTTCAACCAAAGACGTTCCAGTCGTGGCCGAGGTCGCGCACACCGATTGGGTGGACAAGACCGTCAAGGCGACGTTTTCCGACCCTGACGGGGCGCTCGACGTGTTCGCCTTGAAGGGCAACGTGAGCTGCACGATGACGTTTGATAAGGTGAGCGGCAACGTGCGCGAGGGCGACAAGGTGGGGTCTGCGGTGTTCAAGCAGCACAACGAGACGCTCGCGACTGTCGATCTCATCGCGTGCGAATACGTCGCGGCGCCGAATCCCCTCGAGGCTGTCGGCATCTGGGTGAGCCGTTTGATGTCGAATTTCACCGGGGGTGCGACCGTCGCCGCATCCGTTGACTTGAACGATACTCCGCTCATCAACGACAAAACGAAAGCCACGTACTGATTCGCTACACTTGCACCGTAAGACGAAAGAAGGATGAGCATCATGACCGATACCTGCCCCGTGTGCGCAGCTCCCCTAAGCTCGGGTGCCACCGCTTGCCCGACCTGCGGATTCAAGCTGCTTGGAGCCACGCAGAGCTTCAAGCCGTTTCCACTTGACGGGGGCGAGGTTCCCGAAAACGAGCATTCGCAGCATCGGTTCGTGTTGCGCGTGGTCAAAGGCCCGCAGATCGGGATGGTGTTCAAGCTCGGCGACACGCCGATGAGCATCGGGCGCAGCCCCCAGTGCGATATCTTCCTAAACGACATGACGGTCTCGCGCAGCCATGCCGTGGTCGAACCTGTAGGCACGGGCTACACGATTTCCGACGACAGTTCGTTCAACGGGGTTTGGGTGAACAACGACAACGTGGAAGCTTGCGAGCTCCATGAGGGCGATGTCGTGCAGATTGGTGCATTTTGCCTGGTATATCGCGAGGAATAGCCGATTCGGCGCGCAGGACGAGAATGACGAGAGGGAAAAATCCATGGAACTGCTAAGTGGAAACGAGGCCATCGCGCAGGGGGCCTGGGAAGCGGGCGCGCGCATCGGCGTCGCCTATCCGGGCACCCCTTCGACCGAGACGCTCGAGGCGTTCGCGAAGAAGGAGGGCGTCTACGCCGAGTGGTGCGTGAACGAGAAGGTCGCCGTCGAGGTGGGCTTGGGCGCGTCTGCGGGCGGCGCTCGCGTTCTGTCGACGATGAAGCACGTCGGCGTGAACGTCGCGGCGGACCCGCTGTTCACTTCCGCCTATACGGGCGTCGGGGGAGGTTTCGTCGTGCTCGCGGCAGACGATCCCGGCATGTACTCCTCCCAAAACGAGCAGGATTCTCACTACTACGCCTGCGCGGCGCATATCCCGATGCTCGACCCGGCGGACTCCGCCGAGGCGCTCGCCTTCACGCGCGACGCCTTCGAGCTTTCCGAGCGCTTCGACGTGCCCTTCTTCATTCGCTCCTCAGTGCGCGTTTCCCATACGAAAACTCCCGTTGAAGTAGGTTCGCGAGTCGAGGTCGAACCCGCGCCTTACGAGAGCGACCCCGCGAAATGGGTGATGATGCCCGCATTCGCCAAGCCGCGCCGCAAGGTGCAGCTCGAGCGCATCGAGGCGCTTTCCGAATGGGCTGAGACATGCCCATATAATCGCATTTTCGAGCGAGGCGACAAGGTTGGCGTCGTATGCGCAGGTGCTGCGTCCCAGCATGTGCTCGAGGGTCTGCCCGACGCGTCGGTGTTCAAGCTCGGGTGCACCTGGCCGCTTCCCGTGCGCGCGCTTCGCGCTTTCGCGGATAGCGTTGATGCGCTCTACGTCGTCGAGGAGGCGTCTACGTATCTGACCGACGCCGTGTCGGCTCTCGGCATCGACGTTTCGCCGTTCCCGTCGCCGCTGCCGCGCGACGGCGAGCTTTCGGTCGGGCTCGTTCGTGCGGCGTTCGGGATGCCCGAACCCGCCCATGCGTCTGCTCAAGCGGACGTTCCAGGCCGCCCGCCGGCGTTGTGCCCGGGCTGCCCGCATCGTCTGGTGTTCAAGGAGCTCTCCCGCATAAAGGCAATCGTCACAGGCGACATCGGCTGCTACACCTTAGGTGCCTTACCTCCCTTGTCCGCGATGGACACTTGCGTCGACATGGGCGCTTCCGTCTCCATGGCGCACGGCTTCGAGCTTGCGCTTGCGGGGCGCGAGCATCGCCCGGTCGTCGCCGTGATCGGCGACTCCACGTTCGCGCATTCCGGCCTCTCCTCTCTCATCTCGACGGTGTACAACAAGGGCACGGGCACGGTGTGCATCCTCGACAACCGTACAACGGCGATGACGGGACGCCAGGGCAACCCGTTCAACGGCGAGACGCTGCAGCACCGCCCCTCGCGCGAGCTCGACATGGAAGGCGTGCTCGCGGCGCTTGGCATCGAGGACGTGCGCACGGTGAATCCCCATGATGCGAAAGCAGTCCGTCGGGCGCTCAAGGAGGCAACCGGCGCTGCCGACACGCTTTCGGTGATCGTGTTCAGGAGCCCGTGCGTGCTGCTTGAGCGTCATCGCGAGCCCGCCTTTGAGGTCACGGCGCAGTGCACCGCGTGTGGCGTATGCACCACGCTCGGCTGCCCTGCCATCGCCAAGGATGAGGCGACCGGCCAGGCGGTGATCGATTGTGAGCTGTGCATCGGCTGTGGCCAGTGCGCGCAGTATTGCGCTCGAGGGTTTATCGTTCAGGAGAAAGGCGGCGTCCGATGAGCGCAGAAACGAAGACCGTTGTTCTTTGCGGCGTCGGCGGACAGGGAACCATTCTCGCCGCCGATTTGCTCGCTCGTGCCGCGCAGGCAAGCGGGCTTGATGTGAAGGTGTCTGAAATCCACGGCATGGCCCAGCGCGGCGGCGCCGTGACGACCGTCGTGCGCTTCGGCGAGAAGGTTCAGTCCATGGTCGTCGACCTGGGCTGCGCCGACTGCGTCGTCTCGTTCGAGACCACCGAGGCGCTTCGCAACCTGCCTTTCGTGCGCGAGGGCGGAAGCCTTTTCGTGAACGATGAGTCGATAAAGCCGCTTCCCGTCGCCACGGGTCGCGCCTCCATGCCCGAGCACGCGCGCGAGCGCCTGATCGATGCGGGTGCCGTGCTCATCCCCGCAACCGATCTCGCCCGCAAGGCGGGTACGGCGAAGGCCGCCAACGTCGTCTTGCTTGGCGCGCTCTCCCGCGCGCTCGGCTTCTCGACCGAGGTGTGGAACCAGGTGATTGCCGCCCGCGTTCCCGAGAAGTATCTCGACGTCAATCTCGAGGCGTTTAAGCTGGGCGCCTCGTTTTCCGCGGAATAAGCGACAAGGAGTCTTCCCATGAGCGTTTCCCAGATCAGCGTTTTCATCGAAAGCGAACCGGGCCATCTCGTGCGCGTGCTCAATTCGTTCGTCGAGGCGGGCATCAACGTTCGCGGCTACAGCGCATCGGACACCGGCGACTACGGAATCGTGCGTTTCATCGTCGACGACCCGGACAAGGCGCTATCGGTGCTCCATGAGCAAAACGCCGCCGCCACGAAGTCGGAGGTTCTCGTCCTTCGCCTGGAGGACAAGCCCGGCGAGCTCGCGCGCGTCATGGCCGTCATTGCCGACTGCCATATCAACGTGACGTATAGCTATTCGCTGATCAGCACGTATATCGTCCTCTCGGTGAAAGACGTCGCTGCCGCCGAGAGGTTGCTTGAAAGCGAGCCCGTGGAGCTTCTAGGGCAGGATGACCTTGCGCACCTCGTTGCGTAAAAGCTTAAGAAAGTTGAGTAAATCGTGAACTGCATCGCTCAAGAGACGTTCGACCCCTCGATGAAAGGCGCCGCCCTGAAGGCAGCCTCCGAAGGGAATTTCGATGTACTTCCCATGTTCGATCGCGCAATGGAAACCTCGAGCCGCGAGCGCATCCGCGCTATCCAGCTCGAGAAGCTCATCGCGCAGGTAGCTTACACCTACGAGCACGTCGCGTGGTATCGCGACAAGATGGACGAGATGGGCGTGTCGCCTGCCGACATCAAGACGCTCGAAGACGTGCGCAAGTTGCCCTTCACCGACAAGACCGCCCTGCGCGACACCTTCCCGTACGGCCTTTTCGCCCAGCCGCTCGACAAAATCGTGGAAATGCACGCATCTTCGGGCACGACGGGCAAGCCGATCGTCGTCGGCTACACGGAGCACGACATGCAAGTTTGGAGCGAGTGCATTGCCCGCTTGGCGAGCATGGCGGGGGTCGTTCCCGGCGATCGCGTGCAAATGGCGTTCGGCTACGGCATGTTCACGGGCGGCTTCGGTCTGCATTACGGTTGCATGAAGCTCGGCTGCACGATGATTCCCGCTGGTTCGGGCAACACCGAGCGCCATATCCAGATGATTCAAGATTACGGTACTACTGTGCTCATCGCGACGCCCACCTATGCGCTCCATATCTGCGAGGTTGGCGAGCGCATGGGCTTCGACTGGTCGAAGTCGACCCTTCGCGTGGGCCTGTTCGGCGGCGAGCCCTGCCCGCCTGCGCTCAAAGCCGAAATCGAGAGTCGCATGCACATCGTGTGCACCGACAACTACGGGTTGACCGAGGTCATGGGCCCGGGTGTATCCGGGGAATGCCTGGCTGAGCGCGACATGCAGCATATCGCCGAGGATCACTTCCTCTGGGAGGTCGTCGACCCTGTGACCGGTGAGCCGGTTCCTGAAGGCGAGATGGGCGAGCTTGTCTTGACGCCGCTCGATAAAGAGGGCATTCCAGTGCTGCGTTACCGCACGCATGATCTCACGCGAGTTGTCACCGAGAAGTGCCGTTGCGGCCGCACGCACGCGCGCATGCAGAAGGTTCGCTCCCGTTGCGACGACATGCTCATTATTCGCGGGACGAACGTGTTCCCGAGCCAGGTGGAAGACGTGCTCGCAGGCATCGACGGGGTCACGCCGCACTATTTCATCGTCGTGGACAACGAGACGGGGCTCGACCGCATGACCGTTCACGTCGAGCTCAAGCCCGAGGCGTTCAGCGATTCGTTCGAGGAGACGGACAATTTCCGCAAGATGATCGCCGACAAGCTCAAGGGCACGCTGCTTGTCGGCGTGAAGGTGAAGCTTGTCGAGCCTGGCGGCATCGAGCGCACGACTGGCAAGGCGAAGCACGTGAAAGACCTGCGTAAATAGCTTATCGGATTGGCTTTTCGCGATGCCGGCGGCGTGTGCTGCCGGCATCGTTTCGCTCAGCGCGCGAACGGGCGCGCCTTCGGCTTTCATGGGAAGGGGAGTGGGCCGTGGAATCTCGGGTCGTCGGGCGTTTCGCCCCTTCGCCGACCGGACGAATGCATGCGGGGAACATCTACGCGGCCCTCGTAGCGTGGCTCGTTGCGAAATCCCAAGGCGGCGAGATTGTTCTGCGCATCGAGGATTTGGATCGCGAGCGCTCGAAGCCGCAGTTCATCGATGCGGTGCAGCGGGATTTCGAGATGCTTGGCCTGACCTGGGATAAGGGCCCTTTCTTCCAACATGACAGAGACGAGGCTTACGCGCTCGCGTTCGAGAAGCTTCAAGAAGCGGGGCTCGTGTATTCGTGTTATTGCACGAGGGCCGACCTCCATGCTGCTTCGGCGCCTCATCGGGGGGAGAAACTCGTCTATCCCGGGACCTGCCGCACTTTGAGCGCTTTCGAGCGCGCCGCGAAGGAGGCGGCCGGTCGCACGCCTGCAATGCGTCTGCGGGTTCCCGACGAGAGTATCGCGTTTCTCGATATCGTGCAGGGATCTTACGAGCAGAACCTCGAACGCGATTGCGGTGATTTCCTCATTAGGCGCTCTGACCAGGCGTTTGCCTATCAGCTTGCCGTCGTCGTCGACGATGCCGCACAAGGCGTCACGAGCGTGATTCGCGGGGTTGACCTTCTCTGCTCAACGCCGCAGCAGATTTACCTTCAGGATTTGCTCGGCCTGCCTCATCTGACCTACGGCCATATCCCGCTTCTCGTCGCCGAGCGCGACAGGCGTCTCTCGAAGCGTGATCACGATGCGGCGCTCGATACGCTGCTTGATCGTTTCGGGTCGCCTGAGGCGATAATCGGGCATATCGCGGGGCTTGTGGGCATAGCACCCACAATGGATCCCGCGACCCCCGAGCAGCTTCTTTCTTACTTCTCGCTTGAGAACCTCCATGATAAAATTCAAATTGCTTGGAAGTGAGAAACCGACCGAAAAGGGGACAGGCGATGTCCCTTCAGCATAGAAAGAGGGGTTTCATCATGGGTTATTCTAAGATTCTCGTTGGGTACGATTGCTCCGATGCCGCGAACCGTGCGCTTTCGGATGCCTACGAGCTCGTCGACCATGGATTAGCCGACGGTCTCGTTATCGCCACGGTTACCGATTTGGCGCGCACGGGGGATCCGGCGTTCAATGCGGCGGCGCGTGCGGCGGGCGTCCTGCTCACTTCGATCGGCGACGAGGAGGAGGCGCTTGACAACTTGCAGCGCAACGTCGCCGCCAAGATCGTAGGGCACGAGGATGTCACTTCGCTTCGCGTTGCCTTCGGCAAGCCCCATGAGCTCTTGCTTTCAATCGCGAAATCGGAGGGCTGCGGCCTTATCGTCATGGGAAACCGCGGACTCGGCGCCGTCAGGGCAATGCTCGGCAGCGTGAGCGCGGCCGTTGTCCGCGAATCGGAGGTTCCCGTCCTCATCACGAAATAGGCCTGTCCGTGCACTTTGTTTCGGAAGCTAATGATTCAGCCCCGCGCCCGCGAGCTTCGGCTTTGCTGGCGCGGGGTTGTTCTATACGGTAAGCGAGATGGCGCTGCTCGCGAGAATCGACGCCGCGTAGAAGGCACCGAGCGCGATGTTCACGCTGCAGATCTGACCCATCGCGCCGACGCGCGTCATGGGGGCGAGAGGGTTCTTCAGCAGGGCCTTGAGCAGGGGATAGGACGCGAGGATTCCGAACGGCAGAACAATCGTGCCGCCGGGAAAGCGCAGCACGATGATAAGCGCGATCGCCGCAACCCATACGTTCACGAGCGCGTGGTAGAGCTTTCGCGCGTTCTTTCGCCCGAGCTTCGTCGGCAGGGTGTGGCGCGCAGCCTCGATGTCCTTTTCGATGTCGCAGGTGTTGTTCGTCATCATGATGAGCCCGATTCCGATGATCGTGGGGATCGACCACAGCAACACGAAGAAATCGAGCGTTCCCGTGAGCGCCTGGTAGCAGGCGAGGGGAATGAGCCCGCCCATGACGATTCCGCTCACCGCTTCACCGATGGGCAGATATGAGATGGGGGTTTTGCCTGCCGAGTAGAGGACGACGATTGCGGCGCCGATGATGCCAAGCACGAGTGGGATCAATCCTGCCTGGTAGATTACGTACGCGCCGAGCATAAAGGCGACCACGAGCAGGCCGACGGCAAGGCGAAGCGCCGATTTCGGGTTCACGTTGTTGTATACGAGCACGGCGTCGGTGGGGTCGACGTCATCGTCTTCGCTGTCCGACCCCTTTACGTAATCGTAATAGTCGTTGAACGTGTTCACCGACGCCTGCATGAGGATGCAGATGATTAAAAGGATGCAAACCATCACTGAGGACAGCGGGCCGCCATTTGCCGCAGCGCAGCAGGTTGCGATGAGCACGGGCAGTATCGCTGCAGGCCAAGTATGAGGTGCTGCCAGTTCTATGGCCATTTTGACGGTGAAGTGCTCGAAGTTTTGCGTTGCTTGGGTTGTTTTCGGGTCAGTCATTTGTTCGAATATATCCTTCTGCAGCATGATGTGCGGCCTGATGCGCTAGTATGCAAGGGAATATTGTAGCGTTTTTTGGAGGTCGTGCCTGACATGCGTATGAGCGTTCCCATTAACGTCCGCTACGGTGAGACCGACATGATGGGCGTTGTCTATCATGCCAACTATATCCTGTATTTCGAGGATGCGCGCGAGCAATATCTTAAGGCGTTTGGTTTTCCTTATTCGGATTTGGAGGCGAAAGGTCTCATCTCGCCCGTTCTTCACGTTGAATGCGATTACGGGGAGTCGATTCGCTATGGGGACAAGGTCGTCGTGGAGCTTGCCGTCACCGCGCTCAAGCCGACGAAGGTGCAGTTTCGCTATCGAGTGTTCGATGGGGAAGAGGTCGATTTCGATGTGGCGAAGCCGTTTGCGACGGGGATGAGCGAGCATTGTCTCATTCGACGCGATGATTTCAAGCCGGTAAGCATGAAGAAGGCGGTTCCAGAGCTTTATGAACGCTACAAAGCAGCGCTCGAGCCAGATTTTCAATGAGAATAACGGCAACGTTTGAAAGGGAGATTTCTCATGATTGAACTCGATGATTCCAAGACGCTATTTTCCTTTGACAGGGATTTGGAGCCAGTGCTGAAGGTGCCATCAGGAGAAACGGTACGCATCCGCACGAAGGACTGCTTCGGCAACCAACTGCAAGGCCCCGAAGATCAACTGAGCGAAATCGACTGGGAGGCGATCAACCCTGCCACGGGCCCGATTTATGTCGAAGGCGCTGTTGCGGGCGGCA
>ERZ1034901.1288-NODE-1288-length-17706-cov-18.315280_pt1 | contig 17706 bp, 10 predicted proteins | sample MGYA00520628_ERZ1034901 | MGnify/ENA primary metagenome ERZ1034901 (study PRJEB33766, sample SAMN09781783) | gut metagenome | biome: gut microbiome | host: Homo sapiens | place: Madagascar | study: EMG produced TPA metagenomics assembly of the PRJNA485056 data... | reverse complement strand
GTGGTCAGACTGAGGATATTGCAAATGTTTGTCTCTTCCTCGCTTCTGATATGTCCAGCTACGTTAGTGGTCAGGTTATCCAGATTGATGGTGGTATGAATATGTAATCTATCTGTATCAGAACGTGCAAGTAGTTTACGAAGATAATCATATAATTATTGTCTCGAAGAGAAGTGGTGAAATCGTGCAGGGCGATAAGACCGGCGACGAGCCTCTCTCTGAGACGGTAAAACAATATATCAAGGCGAAGTATCAGAAACCGGGAAATGTGTTCCTGGGTGTGGTACATCGCCTTGATCGTCCTGTATCAGGACTTGTTGTTTTTGCCAAGACTTCCAAGGCGCTCAGCAGATTGAACAATATGTTCAGAGACGGCGAGGTGCACAAGACCTATTGGGCCATAGTGAAGAATAAGCCCCGTTTGGAAGAGGCTGAGCTGGTGAATTGGATTGTGAGAAACGAGAAGCAGAACAAGAGCTACGCCTTTGATCATGAGGTGAAAAACTCGAAGAAGGCGATTCTGCGTTACAAGATGATAGGTTCTTCCGACCATTACTCATTGCTTGAGGTGAATCTGTTGACTGGACGTCATCACCAGATAAGATGCCAGTTGGCAAAGATGGGATGTCCTATCAAGGGAGATTTAAAGTATGGTGCTCCTCGCAGCAATCCCGACGGCAGCATTTCATTGTTGTCGCATAGGGTTGAGTTCGTTCATCCTGTATCTAAGGAGACTATCGTCGTAGAGGCTCCTTTGCCCGATGACAATCTATGGAAGGCGATAGCACCATAACCGATAGAATCCATATCACTGATACCATAGGCGATGGTTAGTAAGAAATTGACTTCAGTTTTACAATATAAAACTTAGAATCCATGTCTACAAAGAAAAAATGCGAAATTTGGGCAGCAGTTATCGTATTTACCCCGATATTGCTGATAGCTTTGCTGACTTTGTTGCTTTATCTGCCACCTGTGCAGAACTGGGCAGTGAAGCGCGTGGCTGCCTATGCTTCCGAGTCTACAGGCATGGATATTACAGTAAAGCACGTGGAACTGGTCTTTCCACTGCGATTGGGTGTTGAGGGTGTGAAGGCGCTTCAGCCCATCGATTCGTTGAAAAACAGTAATGATGTAACTCTCAGAAATAAAAAAGATACAGTTGCTGATATAGAAAAAATGGTAGTTGACATTCAGTTGATGCCTTTATTCAAGCAGCAGGTAATGGTGGACGAGTTGGACTTCAGACGTATGAAGGTCAACACCACCAACTGGATACACGAGGCGCGTATCAAGGGTGATGTCGGGCAGATGGCATTGCGTGCCCATGGCATCGATCTGAGCAAGGAACTTGTCCATGTAGATGACGCCTTGTTGTCGGATGCCCGTCTGTCGGTAGAACTGAGTGATACCGTACCTCCCGATACTACGCCAAAGACCAACAAGTGGAAGGTGAATATCCAGAAGCTCAAGTTGAAAAACACAGCTTTGGCGCTTCACATGCCAGGAGATACTCTCAGGGTAAATGCCTATATGGGTGATGCTACGGCTCATGGTACCTACCTCGATCTCTTCAAAGGACTTTATCAAGTGCGTGCCCTCGACTGGCGAAAGGGCAGGGTAACTTACGACAATTATCAGACAGAAATGCTGGCTGGTAAGAACATCTCTGTGCTTCGTCCGGCAGAAGGTCTGGACTTCAACCACATTGCCTTGTTGGATATGACCTTGAAGGCAGACTCATTCTATTTCTGTGACTCGAAGATAGATGTAAAGATTCGTCAGGCACAGTTCAGAGAACGCTGTGGTCTGAACGTACAGCAGATGTATGGCCGGTTTGTGATGGATTCATTGAAGTTGCAGTTGCCTGACCTCTGTCTGCGAACTCCTTCCTCCACTCTTCAGACCATGGTCGACATGGACATGAATGCCTTTGCCGACAGCGCTCCTGGCAAGTTGACTGCTATGATACGAGGCAGTATCGGCAGAGAAGACCTCATGCTTTTTGCCGGTGCATACATGCCTCAAAAGATGCGTCGGAACTGGCCTTATTATCCTATGGAGGTTGCCGGTACTGTAAAGGGAAACATGCAGCGTCTTAGCTATTCGGGTTTGAAACTCAATTTGCCTTCAGCCTTCCAGTTGTCCTCCGATGGTTGGTTGGCACATCTCAACGATATGTCTCAGATGAAGGCGAAAATACATTTAGATGCGCGTACCTATCATTTGGGATTTGTTACAGCGATGCTTGATCCGGCTCTAATGAAGGATGTGCGTATCCCTAATGGCATGATCCTGAAGGGAGATGTCGCAGTGGACGGCTCTAAGTATGCCACCAAGATGACCTTGTGGGAAGGTCGTGGACGAATGAATGTAGAAGCATCTGTTGTTACTCATACAAAGAAAGACGGAAGTCTCGACATGAACCACCTGACCTATCGTTCCAAGGTGCAAGCCCATCAGATACAGGTGAGTCATTTCCTGCCTCATCAGGAACTTAACTCTTTTACAGGATCGATGGAAGCCCAGGGCGTGGGCACTGATTTCTTGTCCAACCATACTCGACTCAACGCCAAGGCAAAGGTGGCACAGCTGTATTATGGCAAGTATCACATCAACAACCTGTTGGCTGTTGCCCATGTAGCAAATGGTAAAGTACATGCAGACATCGACAGCAATAATCAGTTGCTCAAGGGATTGGTGAGCTTGGATGCGCTGACCAACAGCAAGAATCTGGAAGGAACAGTAGTAGCTGATGTCAGGAATGTGGACCTTTACCTCATGGGACTCACCAAGGTGCCTATGAGAGCAACTGCCTGTGGACAGGTAGACCTGAAGACCAACCTGAAGGAGGACCACTACCTGCAGGCTATGTTGGGCAGTATCGTCATCAAGACTCAGCAGAAAGAATATCGTCCCGTGGATATTGTTGCCGACGTGTTGACTCGTCGCGATACAACCCATGCCGTACTCAATTGTGGTGACTTCCATCTTCGTATGGACACCCATGGAGGTTATAAAAAGTTGCTGTCAAGACTTGATGAACTGCAAGGCGAGGTGATGAGTCAACTCAAGAACCGACGTATCGACCAGGTGGCTATCCGTCGCGAGTTTCCCTTGGGTCGCATCACTCTTACCACAGGAAAAGACAATTTCATCTCCCGTTTTATCGAGTACAACGGCTATCATTTCAAGACGGTGGACATGGATCTTCGTACCTCACCCATATCAGGTCTGAACGGTCATCTTAATATCGACTCTTTGGTGGCACAAGGTGTACAGTTGGATACGGTTCGTGCCAACGTGATGACCCAGGGCGACACCATCCGGTATACGGCGAGGATTGTGAACAACAAGAAGAATCCGCAATACGTATTCCAGGCATTGGTGGATGGTGAGTTGGCAGAGCGAGGCTCCGATATCGCTGCCCGCATTTATGATGCCAACGGCAAGTTGGGCGTGCGTGTAGGTTTGGCGGCAATGATGCAGGAAAACGGCATCAAGGTGAGTCTTACCGATACTCATCCTATACTGGGATATAAGAAATTTACAGCCAACGATGACAACTATCTGATGCTGGGACGCGATATGCGTATCTCCGCCAAGCTTCAGCTGGAGGCCAGCAAGGGAATGGGTGTGCGTATCTACTCTAACGACGACAATGAGGATGCCCTGCAGGATATCACTATCGGTATGACCCGTTTTGATTTGGACAAGGTACTGAGTGTCATACCTTATATGCCTGATGTCTCAGGTATCATGAATGGCGATTTCCATATCGTGCAGACCAAGGAGGCCTTGTCTGTATCGTCCAATCTATCGGTCGACAACTTGGTTTACGAGAATTGCCCGATGGGTAATGTCGGCTCCGAGTTCGTGTATATGCCTATGAGCGATGGCACTCATGCCGTCGACGGAATACTGAAATACAACGGTGAGGACGTAGCCACCATCAAAGGTACTTACCAGTCGGAGGGCGAGGGCTATCTCGACGCTACTGTCGGCATGGACAAACTGCCGCTCCACTTCATCAATGGATTTGTGCCCGACCAGCTTGTTGGTCTGGAAGGTTGTGGTGAGGGAAGTCTTACCATCAAGGGCTCGTTGAGCAAGCCACAGGTAGACGGCGAGATATACATGGACTCTGTTTATTTAGTGAGTGTGCCTTACGGACTGAGGATGCGTTTCGACAACGACCCAGTGAGGATAGCCGGCAGTAAGTTGCTCTTCGAGAACTTCATGATGTATGCCAACAATGAGAGTCCGCTCAACATACAGGGCTATCTGGATTTCTCCAATCTTGATAAGATGATGCTTGATGTCAGGATGCGTGCCCAGAACTTCCTCCTGGTAGATGCTAAGGAGAATGCCCGTTCCGAGGCTTTCGGTAAGGCGTATGTCAACTTTTTGGGAAGTATGCGTGGCGCCTTGTCTAATCTGAAGATGCGAGGTAAGCTCGACGTGCTGGGTAATACCGACATGACTTATATCCTGCGAGAGTCGGAACTCACCACTGATACTCAGCTTGAGGAGTTGGTGAAGTTTACCGATTTCAAAGACAGTAAGCAAGAGACGGTGGTGCGTCCAAAACTCGAAGGCTTCGATATGCTCTTGGGTATGTCGATAGATGAGTCTGCCCATATTCTTTGTGCGCTGAATGCCGACAAGTCCAATTATATTGACCTTGTGGGTGGAGGCGACTTGCGTATGACTTACAATCCTGCCGACAATCTGCGTCTGTCGGGTAAGTATACATTGAGTAATGGCGAGATGAAATACTCCTTGCCTGTCATTCCACTGAAGACCTTTACCATTCAGGACGGAAGTTATATCGAGTTTACGGGCGATCCTTTCAATCCTACGCTCAACATCACGGCTACCGAGAAGATCAAGTCGACCGTGAATGAAGGGCAGGGTACAGGCCGATCGGTAGATTTCGAGTGTGGGGTGAAACTGTCGCAGACACTGAATAAACCTGGTATACAGTTTATCATCTCAGCACCTTCCGACATGAACGTCCAGGATGAGTTGAACACGATGAGTGTGGACGAACGCGGCAAGGTGGCTATCACCATGCTGGCTTCGGGCATGTATCTTGCCAACGGCAATACCAATTCGTTCTCGATGAACAGTGCCCTCAGCTCGTTCCTCAATTCCGAAATCAACAACATTGCAGGAACCGCCATGCGCTCCATGGGACTTGATATAGGCATGACTGTCGACAACTCTCTCAATGCTGCCGGTGCATTGCATACTGACTACAATTTCAAGTTTGCCAAGCGATTCTTCAACAATCGTCTGAGCTTCAGTGTGGGCGGTCAGGTTTCTTCGGGAGCCGAGATGGAGAATGCTGTCAACAACGATACCTTCTTTAATAATGTGGAGATACAATATCGACTCAACGATGGAGCCAGTCAGTATATCCGAGGTTTCTACAACAACAACATCTACGACTGGTTAGAGGGTCAGATCGGCGAGTATGGTGTTGGTTTCATGTGGCGCAGAAAATTGCAGCGCTTCAGTGATATCTTCCGCTTTAAGACCGAGAAACAGGCTTTGCCACGTGCTGCAGCCGACACCCTGAAGGCTGTGCCTGCAGCTGTTCAACAAAAATGAAAAAGCAAATGATGAAAAACAGAAAGTGCATTCCCTATAATCATTCCCGCGGCTTCCGCCTGTTGGCTATGGTATTTGTTGCCATAGTGGTGGTTGCCGCAGGTACATCTTGTTCTTCCACGAGTGCTCTCAAGGAAGGCGAGCAGCTCTTCACGGGTCTGAAGAAAATAGAATATACCGATTATGAGCCAGGCGGTTATGCCGATTCTACGATTCTCGAAATGGAGTCGGTACTGGCTTCTGCCCCTAATGGAGCCCTCTTCGGCAGCAGTTATTATCGCACGCCTTTCCCTGTTCGCCTTTGGGTTTGGAATGCTTTCTCGCAGTCGGATGGCGCCATAGCCAAGTGGATTACCAAGGCATTCGGCTCACGTCCTAAATTGATGGGCAATGTGAATCCACGATTGCGTGCACAGGTAGCAGAGAACCAGCTTGCCAAGTATGGCTATTTTCATGGCAAGGTAAACTACGAGATTCTGACCCAGAAAAATCCCAAGAAGGCCAAGTTGGCTTATCATGTGTCTTTGGGTCCGTTGATGACCATTGATACGTTGCAGTATGTCAATTTCCCATCAGTAGTCTCTGCTTTGATCGATTCCACCCGTCAGGAGGCTTTGGTACATACGGGCAGCCCATTCAATGTACCTCGCCTGGAAGGTGAGCGTCAGCGCCTTACCCGTCTGTTCCGTAACAATGGCTATTATTTTTATCAGAATGGCTATGTCTCCTATCTTGCTGATACCTTAGATGTGCCAGGCAAGGCAAGCATGAAGATGATCATGGCCGACAGCCTTGACTCGCAGGTCACCCGCCAGTGGTATCTCGGCAATATCAATATCAACTTCCGCAAGCAGTTTACAGAAGAGCTTACCGATTCTTTCTGTCGCCGTTACCTCAATATCCGTTATCATGGCAAGAAGATGCCTATCCGTGCGGGTGTGGTGTTGCGCGACTTGAACTTGCGTCCCCGACAGCTATACAGGGTAGAGAACGAGGAGAAGGCGCGCCAGCATTTGCAGTCGATGGGAGTCTTCAACTATACCAGCCTTCAGTTTACTCCTCGTGACACCACAGCTCAGTGCGACACCTTGGATGCCACACTCGACCTGATTTTCGACAAGCCTTATGATTTCTATATAGAGACCAATGTCAAGGGCAAAACCACAGGCCGTGTAGGTCCCGAGTTGGTTGTAGGTTTTACCAAGCGCAATGCCTTCCGTGGAGGCGAGAAGCTCGATATCAATCTGCATGGCTCTTACGAGTGGCAGACAGGCGAGAAGGGCAACGGAGCCAGCTCCAACCATATCAATTCCTATGAGTATGGTTCGGATGTGTCACTCTCGTTCCCAAGCATCGTCACCCCGTTCAATCTATTTACGACCATGGCACAGCGTGAGCGCCGTTTCCGCAAAGGTCATATCCCGCGTTCATTCTATGGCGTTCCTTCCACCACAGTGAAGGCCTCGATGAATGTGCTCAACAGGGCAGGTTATTTCCGTCGCCATGTGGTGTCGGGTGAACTTACCTACGACTGGGCTACCTCAGCCAAGCATCGCCATTCGTTCAGTCCTTTAGTGTTGTCGTATGAGTTTATGAACAGCCGTACCGCAGCCTTCGATGAGGCCATCTCTGAGAGTCCTTATCTGCAGATAGCTATGCGCGACCAGTTTGTACCCAAGATGAGCTACACCTATACTTATACCAGTCCGGCGAAATACCGTCATCCCATCATCTGGTCGACGACTGTCAGCGAGGCAGGCAACATCCTGTCGTTGGGTTATCTCTGTACTGGCAAGAAGTGGAACGACGAGGACAAGGAGATGTTCCGCAATCCTTATTCCCAATTCCTGAAGTTGGAGACCGACTTTGTGAAGTACTGGCGCATCGCCGAGCATTCCACCTTGGTGGGTCACCTCAATGCGGGTGTGGTATGGAGTTATGGCAACAGCGAGAAGGCGCCTTATTACGAGCAGTTCTACATTGGCGGTGCCAACAGTGTGCGTGCTTTCAATGTGCGAAGCATTGGCCCCGGTCAGTATCTGCCTACAGGCAGCAAGTATTCCTATATCGACCAGACAGGCGACATTAAGTTTCTTGCCAATATTGAGTATCGTCCTCGCATCTGGGGCGACCTGTATGGAGCCTTGTTCCTTGATGCCGGCAACGTGTGGACACTTCGCAGCGAGGAGCACAGTCCGCAGGGACAGTTCAAGTTCCGAAAGTTCTTCAAGCAGATGGCTGTGGGCACGGGTGTGGGTGTGCGCTATGATATGGGTATGTTCGTCATCCGTGTAGACTGGGGTGTGGGGCTTCATGTGCCTTACGAAACCAGCAAGAAGGGCTTCTACAATATCGATTCCTTCAAAAACTCGCATAGCCTCCATCTGACTGTGGGTTATCCTTTCTGATTTTTGCCGGTAGTCGCATAGATGTAGACGAATGAAATATAAATCGCCAAAAAAAAGTGATAAAAATTGTGCAGCAGTCATTTTTTTTATTACTTTTGCATACTGTTAGATAAAATCAACTATTAAACAAATAAAATATGAAACCTACATTATTGCTTTTGGCGGCTGGTATGGGTAGCCGCTATGGTGGTTTGAAACAGCTCGATGGTCTGGGTCCTAACGGCGAGACCATTATGGACTACAGTATTTACGATGCCATTCAGGCAGGATTTGGCAAGATTGTCTTTGTTATCCGTAAGGATTTTGAAGACCAGTTCCGAGAGAAGATACTTGCCAAGTATGAGGGACATATCCCAGCAGAACTCTGCTTCCAGTCACTCGACGCTCTTCCTGAAGGATTCTCAGTTCCCGAGGGTCGTGAGAAGCCATGGGGTACCAACCATGCTGTATTGATGGCAAAGGACATTATCAAGGAGCCTTTCTGTGTCATCAACTGTGATGACTTCTACAATCGTGACTGTTTCAAGGTCATAGGCAAGTTCCTTTCTGAACTTCCAGAGGGCAGCAAGAACAACTATGCCATGGTAGGTTTCCGTGTAGGCAACACCTTGAGCGAGAATGGTACTGTGGCTCGTGGCATCTGCTCAAAGGACGATGCTGAGAATCTGACCACAGTCGTGGAGCGTACAGAGATTATGCGCGTAGAGGGCAAGGTGTCTTACAAGGACGAGGAAGGCAAGTGGGTAGCTGTTGAGGACAACACTCCTGTATCTATGAACGTATGGGGCTTCACTCCCGACTATTTTGAGTACAGCGAGGCTTACTTCAAGGAGTTCCTCAGCGATCCTAAGAATATGGAGAACCTGAAAGCTGAGTTCTTCATTCCATTGATGGTCAACAAGCTGATCAACGACGGCACAGCTACTGTCAAGGTACTCGACACCACAAGCAAGTGGTTTGGTGTCACTTATGCTGCCGACCGTCCATCAGTAGTAGCAAGAATTCAGAGTCTGATAGACGAAGGCGTTTATCCAAGCAAACTCTTCTAAATGAACGTAAATATATTGAGTTCACAAGAAGCCGCTACCCTCCAGGAGATGATAGCGGCTTCTCAGCATATTGTGATATGTTGTCATAAGTCGCCCGACGGAGATGCCATCGGCTCTTCTTTGGGATGGCGTGGCTTTTTGCTCTCGCAGGGCAAGCAGGCACAGGTATGTATGCCCGACATGATGCCCGACTATCTGCAGTGGCTGCCCGACAGTCAGACCATTCTGCGTTATGACAAGCATCCTGCCGAGGTGCAGCGTGCTTTCGATGAGGCCGATTTGGTGTTCTGTCTCGACTTCAATGGCGCTGGTCGTCTCGACGAGATGCAGGATGTGCTTACCGGCTGTCGTGCCCGTAAGGTGATGATCGACCATCATCTGGCACCCTGTATGGATGTCGATCTTCAGATTTCTCAGCCCCACATGAGCAGTGCCAGCGAGCTGGTGTTCCGCATCGTGTGGCAGTTGGGAGGCTTCGGGCAGATGGACCGCAAGTGGGCTGCCTGTGTATATTGTGGTATGATGACCGATACGGGCGGTTTTACCTACAATTCCACCGACCCTACCATCTATTTTATTATCAGCCAGCTGCTTACCAAGGGCATCGATAAAGACAAGATCTATCGCAATGTATTCAATAACAGCAGCCTTTCTGCCATCCGTTTTCGCGGTTATCTGATGAGCGAGAAGCTCCGTGTGGTGGAGGGCTTGCATGCATCTTATTATTGTGTCACCCGTCAGGATATGAAGCGATTCCATTTCATCAAGGGCGACCTCGAAGGTTTGGTCAACGAACCACTGCGTATCAAGGGACATAAGTTTTCCATTTCCTTGCGCGAAGATACCGAGCGCGACAATCTGATATTGGTGAGTCTTCGTTCGGTCGACGACTTCCCGTGCAACAAGGTCTCCGAGCAGTTTTTCAATGGCGGAGGCCATCTCAATGCCTCGGGAGGCAAGTTGTTCTGCAGCATGGCAGAGGCAGAGGTGGTAGCCCAAAAAGCCATCAAGGCGTTCGAGGCATTGCTGAAATAAGAAAGATAAGTGATAAATAATAATAAAATAGGACTGCCAACATTGGCAGTCCTGTTTTTTTTTTGTACCTTTGCGCCATATTTGTATAAAAATTACGAACTTAAAGAATGAAGAAACTATTATTAGCAATGATAGCTGTAGCGGCTTTGATCTCATTTGCCGCGTGTGACCATAATGAGACATATGCAGACCAGCGCGACAGAGAGCTGGACTCTATCAATGCATTCTTGCGCAATGAGAATGTCAAAGTCATCAAAGAGGCCGAGTTTGAAAAACGTTTCGAAGCCCGTAAGGCTGGTGACAAGACGGTCAAGTTGACTGATACCGATCCCAACAACAACGAGTATGTGCTCTTCGAGAGCAATGGTATCTATATGCAGGTCATCAACGATGGTTGTGGCGACTATATCGCCAAGGGTAAAACCAAGAATGTGTTGTGCCGATTCACGGAGTATTGTCTTGCCAAGCGTGCCAAGATATGCGACGAGGCCATCACACTGACCAATGATGTGCCTACTTATGCGGCAATGACCGATGAGATAAGCGTAACCAATACGTCAGGAACGTTTGAAGGCTCTTTTGTCGACATCAAAAAAAGTCTCTTGGCAAATACCTACAATTCCTCTTATTATGGTACCGTGAGTGCCACGGTTCCATCGGGCTGGTTGATTCCTTTCACTTGGATCAAGGTGGGGCGTCTCATTACTGCTGACGATGAACTGGCGCATGTGCGCCTGTTGGTACCTCATACTTATGGCACTACCTCAGCTTCAGCGAGTGTGTATGCCTGTCTGTATGACATTCGCTTCCAGGCTGCCCGTTAAGGGAGTGGTTTCTTTTCTTCTGAACATTCATCAAGCATTAACGTCTTAATAAGAATATTATGACTCTAATCAAATCTATTTCTGGTATCCGCGGAACTATAGGCGGACCAGCGGGCGATACTCTTAATCCGCTCGACATCGTCAAGTTTACTTCAGCTTACGCTACCTTTATTCGTCGTAGCGGACAGTCTTCAAGCAATACTATCGTAGTGGGCCGCGATGCCCGCATCTCTGGCGAGATGGTCAAGAATGTAGTATGTGGCACCTTGATGGGCATGGGTTATGATGTGCTCAACATAGGTCTGGCTACTACTCCTACCACCGAGCTCGCTGTCACCATGAGTGGGGCAGCAGGTGGTATTATCATCACAGCCTCTCACAATCCTCGTCAGTGGAACGCCCTCAAGCTTCTCAATGAGAAGGGAGAGTTCCTGACAGCCGCCAACGGCAATGAGGTGCTTGCCATCGCCGAGAAGGAAGACTTCGAGTATGCCGATGTCGATCATTTAGGCAAATATACTGAGGACAATAGCTTCAACAAGCGCCATATCGATTCTGTGCTTGCTTTGAAACTCGTCGATGTGGAGGCTATCCGTAAGGCACATTTCAAGGTTTGTGTCGACTCCATCAACTCAGTGGGTGGTGTCATCCTTCCAGATTTGCTCGATGCGTTAGGAGTGGAGTATACCTTCCTGAACGGTGAGCCTACCGGCGACTTCGCTCACAATCCTGAACCATTGGAGAAGAACCTCGGTGGCATCATGGACGAGTTGAAGAAGGGTGGCTACAACATGGGTATCGTTGTTGACCCTGATGTTGACCGCTTGGCTTTCATCTGCGAGGACGGCAAGATGTTTGGCGAGGAATATACCTTGGTGAGCGTGGCCGATTATGTGCTGAGCCATACTCCTGGCAATACTGTCAGCAACCTGTCTTCTACCCGTGCTCTCCGTGATGTGACCGAGAAGCATGGCGGCAAATATACAGCTGCTGCAGTAGGCGAGGTGAATGTCACCACCAAGATGAAGGATGTTCATGCCGTGATAGGTGGCGAGGGTAATGGCGGTGTCATCTATCCAGAGAGCCACTATGGACGTGATGCCCTCGTAGGTATTGCCCTTTTCCTGAGCAGTCTGGCACATAGGGGTTGCAAGGTGAGCGAGCTTCGTGCCACTTTCCCCAACTACTTCATCGCCAAGAATCGTATCGACCTGACACCTTCTACCGATGTAGATGCTATCCTCGTGAAGGTAAAGGAGATGTATGGCAAGGAGAAGGATGTGACCGTAACAGATATCGATGGCGTGAAACTCGACTTCCCTGACAAGTGGGTTCACCTTCGCAAGAGTAATACCGAGCCCATCATCCGCGTATATAGCGAGGCTTCCACCATGGAGCAGGCTGACGAACTCGGCAAGAAGCTCATGCAGGTGGTTTATGATATGCAGTAGATACTACGAAAAATTGCAGGAATATGGGTGAAATGTTCTTGCAGAATATAAGTAATAAGACCGCCCAACAGCTGATGTGCACTTGCACAATAGCTGTTGGGCGGTTGTCTTTCAGGTGTTGTGCGGTTGCACAACACGAGTAGTGAAGTTTTCTTTTTACTCTTCGGCGAGTTCTTTCATCGTGTTGTTGAGAGTATTGAAGAGTACATTGATGTTTTCTTCTTCCTCCTTGCACGCCTCTTTGAAGAGCGCCACAGGGTCTTCGCTGCTGCTTTTCAGCGGTGTCTCGTTGAGCAGTATGTTCACGTTGTTGAGCAGCATGCCGTGGATAGTTGGCATGTGCAACTGTGGCAGTTTGCCCTCCTTGCTTCCACATTTCAGTCCGGCGGCATAAGCCTTCACGATAATCCTTACCAGCAGGTGCACAGCCATGGGCTCGTCGGCCAGACTGATGAGGATGCCGTGGGTATAGTCGCGTACATGCTCCTCAAGGGTAGTGAACTTGCCCTGCAGAAGCCAGGTGAAGTTGCGCTTGTATTCAGCCTCCATCGCCTTGTACAGCTGTGGACTCTTGCAGGCAATGCGCAGGTAGTCGAGCATGGTAGGCTCGAAGGTTGGGTCGGCTTTCTTCATACTGTCGAAGTTCTTGTGCATGCGCTCGTTGGCTTCCTCGGCAGTCTTGTAGTTCAGACGTACCAAGGTAGAGAACATGATGTCGAAGTAATATTGGTTTACCTCGCCATAGTGTTCCAGCATCATCTGCTTGATTTCCTTTGGATCGTTCTTCTTCTCGAAGTCGTTGCCCTCTATGACAGCATCGATGATGCCACGTGCGTAAGCCTCGAAGAAACCTCTTACGAAACTTGCCACAGCCTGATAGCTGTTTATTCTTTTCTTCATTTATTTGAATATCTTGAATTCGTAGCCCTGTTCCTGAAGCCATTCTATAGCCTTCGGAAGGGCAGTCTTCAATTTGTCTATGCTCTTCAGCGAGTCGTGGAATGTAATGATACTTCCGTTGCGGGCGTATCGTTTCACATTGTCTACCACGTCCTCTGCCGTCAGCCACTTGGAGTAGTCGCGTGTTACCACATCCCACATGATTACCTCGTAGGTGCGGTGCAACCACCAGTACTCGCTGGGTCTCATCCATCCGTGTGGCGGACGGAATAGGTGGGCGTGGATGATTTCGTTGGCCTTGTTGGTGTTGAGCACATAGGAGATCACACGATGCTTGAAGGCTCCAATGTGGTTGAATGTATGGTTGCCTATCTGATGGCCCTCTGCCACAATCTGGTTGTAGAGGTCATGATTGCGCAACACGTTTTCTCCCACCATGAAGAATGTCGCCTTGATGTTGTATTTCCTCAGCGTCTCAAGGATAAAAGGTGTAGATTCGGGTATGGGTCCGTCGTCGAACGTCAGGTAAACAGAGTGTTCCTTCGGATCCATCCTCCAAATTGCCTTCGGATACAGCCATCTCAGCCATTTGGCTGGTTGCTCGATAAACATAGACGAGTTCTTTTTAAATGTTTAATATTCAGAAGCTAAAGGAGTTAAGGAGTTATCGCTCCCTTCGGTCGCTGAGGAGTTAACTCCTTAACTCCTCATTTTAGTACCCCTCAGGCATACGTCCTCCACGTCCGTGATAGAGTGTGTAGAGGGCGTTGAGCTGCTTGGCATACTGTGCTTCCAGTTTAGGACTTACCATGCCAGCCACCTCTGCTGCGCTCTGCATGATCATGATCTGGCGTATGCAGTCGCTCTGTGCCTGTGCGAATCGGTCGGCGTTGAGCGAGAGGTAGTAGTTGAGATACTGTGTGGCGTTGGTCCATACCTTCTTGAGGTATTCCTCACCCTTGGCCTTCTGACCGGTGAGGAGCCATCCTCGTGCCATGTCGAGACCGCCGCTCATATAGTCGACAGGAACATTATAATAAGGTATCTCCACGTCGGCTTTCTTCAGAATGTCGATGGCTTTCTTGTCCTTGTGCTCAGCGATGAGCGCCAGGGCTGTCTGAGCCAGCAGGCGACGGTGAGTGTAGCACATACGCATAGTGGTTTCGTCCACATACAGACCTTTCTGCTTCAGGTTGCCAAACTTGAAGCGGGTCATGATGTTGTGGTATGCCTTTTCCGTATCAAAGTTCTTGGCACCAGGCTTGTTGGTGGTGAAAGGAGTGATACGGTTGACGAGTCCCTCCTGTACGAAGTTGTCACCCAAGTTCATATAGTTCTCCTCACCTACGGTGAGTGCCACATAGAGCGGACGCTTCCAGTTGCATTGTGCCAGCATCTCGAGCATCATGAGGTCGCCCTTGTAGAGCGCGTGTTTTCCTGCCAATGAGATAACCATTTTGTCTGGTATGCTGTCGGCTGCCATCATCATACCGCTCTGCTTTACTGCCTCCTTGTCGATAGTGAGGTAGAGGGTGTCGGTAGGAATCATGTGCAGGTCGGGATTCTTGCTGCGTACCCAGTATTTCAGCACATTCTTCAGCTCGAATGGATCCTCGCCCAACTGCTTCTTGGCTGTCTCGGGATCCTGCTTGTAGAAGTCGAGAATCTGCTGCTTGGCCTCTGGCTCTACCGTCACATACTCATTGGTTCCTGAACAGAAGTCGAGTCGTGGCCAGGTGATAGGAACGGAAGGTGAATTGTATGCAGGACGTTTCATCTGGTCGATATACCAGTCGGTCTGCAGATAGCTCAGGTTGCAAACTCGTGCGTCTGTGCCTACACCTTCCACTTCCTGGTTGTACCAGAGTGGGAAGGTATCGTTGTCACCGTTGGTAAAGATGATAGGATTGCCCTTCTCCTGGAGCGACATCAGATAGTTCTGACCAAAGTCGCGGCAGGTGTATCGGTTGCTGCGGTCGTGGTCATCCCATGTCTGCGAAGCCATTTGTATAGGTACAAGGAGTGTGATGACTGCCACGATGGCTGCTATGGCAGTACCGCTCAATTTGGCATGCTCTTTCAGCAGGTCGAGGATAGCCAGTACGCCCAGGCCACACCAGATGGCAAAGGCATAGAACGAGCCGGCATAGGCGTAGTCACGCTCACGAGGCTGCATAGGCACCTGGTTCAGATAAATCACGATGGCAAGACCTGTCATGAAGAAGAGGAAGAACACCACCCAGAACTGCTGGATACCGATAGGCAGCAACTCCTCTGTCTCCTTTCCGTTCTTCACCACCTTGCGCTTGCGGGTGTACCATGCCTGCCAGAAGAGACCGATGAGACCCAATATCAGAGGCATGCAGTAGAACACGTTGTGTCCCTTATTCTCCTTCAGGTCATCAGGCAACTTGCTCTGGTCGCCCAACATGGCGTTGTCGATAAACGGAATGCCCGTAATCCAGTTGCCATGCTCAGGCTCGCCGTTGCCCTGGATGTCGTTCTGTCGTCCGGCAAAGTTCCACATGAAGTAGCGCCAGTACATGAAGTTGCACTGGTAGGAGAGGAAGAAGCGTATGTTGTCCCACTGTGATGGAACCTTTACTGTCATGTTCTCACCGCAACGGTCGAAAGGAACTTCTGTTCCGTTGACGCCACCCATCCAGTCTTCGTATGCCTGTGCGTGAGCGGCATCATACATACGTGGGAAGAACATATTCTGCGCATACTTATATTTATTCTTGTGGCTCACTACGAAGTATGAGTCCTTCTCGTCCTTGCTGGCTTTCTCCTTGCGTTGGTATACGGGAGCACCCTCGGTCATCACCGGCTTGCACATGTCGCCATCTACCTCGAGTGCCACCTGTGAGGTATAGGCCTGTCCGTAGAACAGAGGACGGTCGCCATACTGGTCACGGCTCAGATAGCTGCCAAGGGTGAAGATATCCTCTGGCGAGTTCTGGTCCATAGGAGGGTTGGCAGCCGAGCGGATCACGATGAGGGCATAGCTTGAGTAACCTATCATCAGCATCAGCATGCACAGCAGGGCTGTGTTCTTCACGCGGGCTGAGATGAGAGGCAGGAGCTGCACTTTGGTTTTGGTGAGTCCGGTAGTCTCGTCGTTCTTAACCACAACTTCCTTCTTGCGCTTGTAACCCAGTACAAACCACAGTACGATGAGCACCGCGATACCTGTGATGGCAGCGCTCCATCCATATCCGTAGAAGGGGATTCCGAGCATGCCGAAGCCTAAGACGAAGGCAAGGTTCTGTCGCTTCTCGTTCTTGTCAGTGGCATTGTAGGTCTCGTAGATACCCCAGATGACCGAAGCCACCAAGCAGATGATATATACGATCTCACCCGTATTGAATGGGCAGCCTAAGGTGTTGACGAAGAACAGCTCAAACCATCCGCCCACGGTGATGATACCAGGCACCACTCCATAGAGCACGGCAACGACTACCAGGAAAGATACGAACAGCGCCAGGAGCGAGCCCTTGAGGTTGGCATGTGGCACCTTCTTGTAGTAATATACCAATACGATGGCAGGGATGCAGAGCAGGTTGAGCAGGTGAACACCGATGCTGAGGCCTGTCATATAGGCGATGAGTACCAGCCATCGGTCGCTGTGAGGCTCGTCGGCATGGTCTTCCCACTTCAGGATAAGCCAGAATACGACAGCCGTGAAGGCAGATGAGAAAGCATATACCTCACCCTCTACAGCCGAGAACCAGAAGGTATCGCTGAAGGTATAGATGAGTGCTCCCACCATACCCGATGCCTCGATGCCTACCATCTTGGCGGTGGTCATCTCTTTCCAGTCGCCGATGATGAGCTTGCGTGCCAAGTGGGTGATGGTCCAGAAGAGGAACATGATGCAGACGGCACTCAGCAGAGCGCTCATCGTGTTCACCATCTTGGCGACTTGTGTGGTATCGCTGGCAAAATGAGTAAAGAAATTACCTAAGAGCATGAAGAAAGGTGCCCCAGGAGGGTGACCGATTTCCTGCTTGTAGGCAGTTGTGATAAACTCAGGACAGTCCCAGAAACTGGCTGTCGGCTCAATTGTGGAGCAATACACGAAGGCCGCAATAAGGAAAGCGACCCATCCGAAGATATTGTCCACCAATTTGTACTGTTTCATTATTGTTTTAAAACTTAAATGTATGATTTTACTTTCTTTACGATGCCTCAGGGCATAAATCGCTGCAAAGATACTAAAAAGAGAAGAAAAGAGCGAAGTTTGCTGTTTTTTTTAGATAATATTATATTTCTCAGAAAGCCCCTTCCATGAAGCGATTGTGGAACAGGTTCTGTTGGGCAACACGTAAAACAGATGTGCATCTATTGTTCTGAAAATCATGAAATCCCTATTTCTCTCATTCACAACTCATTTTCCTACCATTGTACCCCAAATGTGGTT
>ERZ1034901.1285-NODE-1285-length-17722-cov-4.571235_pt1 | contig 17722 bp, 15 predicted proteins | sample MGYA00520628_ERZ1034901 | MGnify/ENA primary metagenome ERZ1034901 (study PRJEB33766, sample SAMN09781783) | gut metagenome | biome: gut microbiome | host: Homo sapiens | place: Madagascar | study: EMG produced TPA metagenomics assembly of the PRJNA485056 data... | reverse complement strand
TAAAGGCTCACATTCGGAAGGGTGATAACGGCGAGGAGATTCAGAAATTACTTGAGCATCTGGAACAAGCTGCGATTTACGCATCCGACGCACTACAGAGGAAATACTTCCAGGCGTGTGTTCAGTTGATCGCGCTTATTCATGACATGGGTAAGGCAACAGTGGATTATCAGAGGTATCTCAAGAAAGCGGCTGACGGAGAAAAGGTGGTTCGCGGTTCTGTGAATCATACTTTTGCTGCGGTCCGCTGGATTTTGGAACGCTACAAGGATACCAAACGATGGGGCAGATACGCTTCGTTCACCGCTGATTTGCTGGCTTATGCTTCTGGTGCACACCATGGCTTGTTCGACTGCGTCGATCCAAATCATCGATCTGGTTTTCAGAATCGCCTGGAGAAGGAGGGAATCTCCTATGAGGAGGCTGTCAAAAACTTTTTTTCAGAGTGCATGACGGAAGAAACCCTAGACGAGCTCTTTGCAGAAGCAGTAAAAGAAGTAGAAACCGCCATCGGCTGTATTGCACCGCAGGCAAAAATAGAAGAGGAATTCTTTTTCCTCTTGGGCCTTTTGGGGAGATTGCTCCTCTCTGCCGTTGTGGAAGGGGATCGGCGGGATACGGCAGAGTTTATGAACGACCTGTCGTTTCCGAAATTTCGTAGCCAGGATACACTGACTATACTTTGGACAGAGCTGTCAGAGCGAGCAGACAGCAAATTGGATGCCCTAGAACAGGAGAACCCCATTCAAAAGGCACGCCGCATCATTTCCTGGCAATGCAGAGAGATGGCGAAGAACGGTGGAGGTGTGTACCGCCTGAATGTACCAACAGGTGCAGGAAAGACATTGAGTTCTTTGCGCTTTGCATTGCATCATGCGAAAGAATGGGGGAAATCTCGCATCATCTTTACCTCTCCTCTTTTGTCGATCCTGGATCAGAATGCAAAAGAAATTCGGAAGTATGTGGAGCGTAACGACTTGATTTTGGAACATCATTCCAATGTAGTACGCCCGCAGAAAAGCGGCAAAGAGGACGAATTGGATGAGATGGAGCTACTGATGGAAACATGGGATGTTCCCATCATCCTCACGACCCTAGTGCAGTTTTTGAACACGTTGTTTGACGGCAGCATGAGCAGCATTCGCCGCTTCCATGCGCTCTGTGACAGCGTGATCGTCATTGATGAGGTGCAGACGGTACCGGAAAAACTATTGAGCATGTTCAATTTGGCCGTGGATTTTTTGACAAGCATCTGCGGCACAACGGTCGTTCTGTGTTCAGCCACACAGCCCTGTCTGGAAGAGTTGGAACACCCCATCTATGTACCCATTCGAGACATGGTGCCCTATGACCCTGCGCTGTGGGAGACATTTCAACGGACAAAATTGGCCGATTCTGGAAAATATGAATTAGAAGATATTCCTGTGTTTGCCATGGATATCCTGGCGGAAGCGGACAGCCTGTTGATCATCTGCAACACAAAGACCGAAGCTCAGAAGATTTATCTGGCTATCCCGGAAGATCAGTGTCTGAAATTCCATCTTTCAGCGGCGATGTGTGCAACCCATCGAATCGAGACGATAGACCGTTTGAACGCAACCTTGAAAGATACGGAGCGAACAGAAAAGGTCGTCTGTGTTTCTACACAGGTGATCGAAGCGGGCGTGGATATTTCCTTTGCCCGCGTTATTCGTCTGACGGCCGGCATGGACAACATTGTGCAGGCCGCCGGGCGGTGTAATCGTCACGGGGAAAGTAAAGAACCAGTACCAGTCTATGTCATCACTTGTCAGCGAGAGGAACTAAAACACTTGCCCGAAATCAGAAGGGCAAAGGAAGCGGCATGTGCGCTGCTTCAGACGTTTCAAAAACACCCGGAACGATTCGATCATGATTTATTCTCTGATGCGGCGATCCGGCAATATTACCGGTCTCTTTATGCGAAGGAGGATGAGGAGAAAGTTAGTCGCCAAAATGGCCTTGTGCAGGTGGACGGAGTGATAACGAGCTTGTTTTCTCTTCTGTCTACGAATAAAGATTTTGTGGATGCTGCATTCGGTACAGAATGCGAACAATATACTCTGCGGCAGGCATTCAGGACAGCTGGAAAGAACTTTTCTGTATTTGAAGAGAATACAGTAGATGTCTTAGTTCCTTATGGGGAGGGAAAAGATCTGGTCCTCGAATTGGGCAGCTTGCTTCTGCCTTATGATCTTGGAGAAATCAAACAAGTGTTAGAGCGGGTCAAGCGCTATACTGTTTCACTGTATGAATGGCAAAGAAAAATATTGGATCAGGAGGGGGCCTTGATGCCCTTGGCTGGTGGCAGTATCCTGACGCTTCTCGACGGACATTACGATGCAGAGACAGGACTCAGCATAGAGCAGGGAACAACAGAGACTCTAATCTATTAAGGGGGGATTTTATGCTGAAACCGAAACATCCAAATATTGTGGACTTTCTTGTGACGGGGGACTATGCTCTTTACTCCGATCCGCTGATGCGGGTCGGGGGAGAGAAATGCAGCTATCAGGTGCCGACCTATGAGGCATTGAAGGGAATCTTGTCTTCGGTCTACTGGAAACCTACGCTGGTGTGGTATATTGATGCGGTCCGTATCTTGAACCCGATCCAGACAGAAGTGAAGGGAATCCGCCCGATCAAATACCACGGTGGAAATGACCTTTCTTACTATACCTATCTCAAGCATTGCGCCTATCAGGTCCGTGCTCACTTTGAGTGGAATAGCAATCGGCCGGAACTGGAAGGGGATCGAAACGAGAACAAGCACCACAACATTGCGCTCCGCATGATTCGCAAGGGTGGTCGGAGAGATATTTTTCTGGGGACCCGGGAATGCCAGGGCTATGTAGAGCCTTGTGTGTTCGGTGAAGGACAGGGTGCTTATGACGAGATAGCAGAGCTGAGCTTTGGCCTGATGTATCATGGCTTGACCTATGCGGATGAAGCCTATTCGGAGGAGACAGCAAATCATATGACTGCGAATTTCTGGTACCCAGTGATGCGGCGAGGGATCATTGAATTTCTTCGTCCGGAGGAATGCCCACTTCATAAGACCTTGCGGGAGATGGAGATGAAGCCGTTTGGGGCAGCACAGAATAATTTCTCCGGCCTGAGGGAATTTGGGGAGGTAGAGTGATGGGACTGCTTCAAAAAGCGGTGGAGACCTATGAGGCCCACACTGATTTTATTGGTGTAGCGCGGGATGGCCATCAGCCGATCGCACCGGTCTCCCATATTATTACGAACGCAAGTTTTGAGATCGCGCTGGATATGCAAGGGGAACTGAAGGGAATCGAAGAGGTAGCCAAGGAAGAGGCTAAGACGGTGATCCCGGCAACAGAGGAATCTGCGGGGCGCACAAGCGCCCCTTGTCCACATCCGCTGTGCGAGCAGGTTGGGTATCTCTCCGGGGAAAATCCAAAAAAATTTACGATGTATGTGGAGCAGTTACAGGCGTGGGCAGATTCCCAATTTTCCCATCCGATGCTTTGTCCCATCCTGACGTATGTCAAGAAAAAAACATTGCTGCAAGATTTGGCTGCGTATCACATCGAAAAGCCGGGTGAGAAACAGCTGATCCGTTGGAAGGTGCTTGGAGACAATGTAGCTATCTTGTCGTCCTGGAAAGAGAGATCCTTGTTCCAGTCCTTTATCCAATGGTATAATAGCGTACGTGTGCGGCCCAACGATGAGAAAACACTATGTATGATTTCGGGAGAAACGATCGTTCCCGCCAGACAGCACCCGAAGGGTATCATCCCCATGAACGGAAACGCGAAGCTGATCTCAGCCAATGATACGAGTAACTTTACTTATCGAGGTCGCTTTACCGATGATCAACAAGCGGTGACGATCAGCTACGAAGCCTCTCAAAAAGCGCACAATGCGCTGCGTTGGCTGGCAGTAGAGCAGGGTGCGCGGATCGTATTTGGCGGACGCACGTTTTTGTGCTGGAATCCACAAGGGAAACAAACCTGCAGTGTGATTTTGCCGGATTTTCAGAAGTTCTGGAAAAAGCCGGCGACGGAACCAACACAATACAAGGCAGAGCTGCAAAAAACACTGGAGGGTTGGCGTGACCGACTGCCGGACAATAGCGGCGGGGTTATCATTGCGGCCTTTGACGCAGCGACGACGGGCCGCTTGGCTCTGACATACTATCGTGAGCTGAGGGAGTCTGACTTTTTGCAACGTTTGCATGACTGGGATGAGACTTGCTGCTGGTGGGCCTGGAACCCAGAGGACAGACGGGATAATGCGATACAGTCTCCACCACTGTGGCATATCGTCAACTGTGCGTTTGGCACACAGCGGGAAGAAAAGGGAAAAGTCAGACTTGTCACAGATGACCGACTGATGAAGCAGCAGCTCCAGCGCTTGCTGTCTTGCCGGGTAGACCGCGCCAAGTTCCCGTTGGATCTAAAAAAAGCAATCGTGGACCGTGCATCGATGCCACTGGGGTATGATCCTATGATCCGAAAGGGGATGCTCATGGTAGCCTGCGCGGTCGTTCGGAAGTATCATTATGATAGGAACAAGGAGGAATTGAGTATGACCTTGGAGGAAAAGCGAGCAGACAGAAGCTATCAGTTCGGGCGCTTATTGGCAGTTCTAGAAAAGGTGGAACGGGATACTTATCGTGAGGACGAGACCCGAGAGCCGAATGCGATCCGGTTGCAGTCACGCTATTTCCGCCGTCCGCTCCACACGGCCAATCTTATTGAGAGGCAACTGGAAAGCGCCTATTTTCCGCGCATGAAAAACCCTAGTGCCCGGATATGGTACCGGAATTTGATTGGGGAGATCATGGGAAATCTCGATGGCTTTTCCAGGGCTGAGCTGGAAAAACCGCTGGAGGATACCTATTTGCTCGGCTATTACCTTCAGCGCAGTGAGCTATATCGTTCAAAAAAACAGATGGATCAACAGGAGGAGAATAGATCATGAGTGTATTGCAGCATAAGATCGACTTCGTCGCATTGCTTTCTGTGACGAACGCCAACAGTAACGGGGATCCTCTGGATGGAAACCGTCCCAGGACAGATAATGATGGGTATGGGGAAATCTCTGATGTGTGCATTAAGCGTAAGATCAGAAACCGGATGCAAGACTTAGGACAGGAAATTTTTGTCCAATCAGAGGACCGCTGTGATGACGGTTTCGGAAGCCTGAGCGAGCGGGCTTCTGCAGCCCTGAAAGGAATCAAGGACCGCAAAATCTATACAGAGACAGCCTGTGCCAAATGGCTGGATGTCCGTTCCTTCGGCCAGGTATTTGCGTTCAAGGATACCAAGGGATTTTCAGCTGGCGTGCGTGGACCGGTGTCGATTCATCAGGCGGTGAGCATCTCACCGGTGGAGATCGGCAGTCAGCAGATCACGAAGAGTGTCAATGGTGAAAAAAATGAGAAGGGCGATGCTAGAACCTCCGACACGATGGGTATGAAGCATTTTGTCCGGTTCGGTCTGTACAAATTGAAGGGCTCGATCAATGTTCAGTTGGCAGAAAAGACCGGCTTTAGCGAGGAGGATGCAGAAATCGTCAAGGAGTGCATTCGCACTCTGTTCGTCAACGACGCTTCTTCGGCGCGACCGGATGGATCCATGGAAGTGGTCAAGCTCTACTGGTGGAAGCATAACTGTAAAGACGGCCAGTATTCCACAGCAAAGGTCCACCGTTCTCTGGTCGTGACCCAAGAGGAGGAAAATGGCGTTCCGAGCTGTGTAGAAGACTACACAATTACATTACAGCCCCTGGAAGGCTTGGACGTGGAAGTGATTGATGGTGTATAACGAGGAAGATTTCCTTCAGCTCTCTGGCTTACAGCATTTCAAATTCTGCCGCCGCCAATGGGCGCTGATCCATCTGGAAAACCAGTGGGTCGAAAACGGGAGGACGATGGATGGACAGCTGCTTCACGAACGAGCGCATGACGGCAGTCTCCGGGAAAAACGGGGCAATCTGCTCATCACCAGAGATATGCGAGTCTTTTCCGCTAAGCTGGGGTGCAGCGGAGCTTGCGATGTGGTGGAGTTTCGGCGGTCTGAGAGCGGGATCGCCCTGCACGGGCAGGAGGGACTGTATCAGCCATTCCCAGTGGAGTATAAGCGGGGTAAAAAACGAGGCGACACAGCCAATGCACTTCAGCTTTGTGGCCAGGCTATGTGTCTGGAAGAGATGCTGTGCTGTGACATCCCACAGGGGGCGCTTTATCACGGCGAGACCAAGAGAAGAGAAGTGGTAGACCTGACCCCAGCCCTGCGCCAGGAGGTCAGGGAGTGCCTGGAAGAAATGCACCAGCTGGCAAGCAGGGGATATACCCCAAAGGTGAAGCCAACCAAGTCCTGTAACGCTTGTTCTCTCAAGGAGATCTGCTTGCCAAAGTTATCCAAGACCCCTACGGTCCAGGTGTACTTGCGTGCCAGATTGGAGGAGGAAGCATGAGACATCTGCTCAACACGCTGTTCATCACATCAGAGGATGCCTATCTCTCTTTGGAAGGCGAGAATGTGTTGGTGAACCGAGAGAAAATCGTGGTTGCCCGGTTTCCACTCCACACACTGTCCGGCATCCTTAGCTTTTCCTATGCCGGGGCCAGCCCTGCACTGATGGGTGCTTGCGCCAAACGGGACATCAACCTGGCGTTTTGTTCTCCCAGAGGAAAGTTTTTGGCTCGGACAGCAGGGATCACCGGTGGCAATGTGCTGCTTCGTCGGCAGCAATATCGGGTGGCAGATGATGAAACGCAAAGCTGTCAGATCGCCCGCAGCATGATCTTTGGAAAACTCTACAATGCTCGTTGGAGTCTAGAACGGACTCGGCGAGACCATAAATTACGCATCGACGAAGCGGCGTTTCAATCGGCATCTGCGACCATCAAAGAATTACAGCCTGCCGTACTGGAAACGACAAGTCTGGATTCCCTGCGCGGATTAGAGGGAGTGGGTGCTACGGCCTACTTTTCTGTCTTTGATCACATGATCCTGCGGGAAAAAGATAGCTTTTTCTTCCACGGCCGGAACCGGCGGCCACCGCTGGACAATGTGAATGCGCTCTTATCTTTTGTTTACAGTTTGCTGACCAATGATTGTGCTTCAGTGCTGGAAAGCGTTGGCCTAGATTCCTATGTCGGTTTTCTGCACCGGGATCGTCCAGGGCGCACTTCGCTGGCTCTGGATCTAATGGAGGAGCTTCGCCCTTGTCTGGCTGACCGATTTGTGCTGACTTGTATCAACAATAAAATCGCCAACGGCGCGGATTTTCACCAAGAAGAAAGTGGCGCTGTGCGTCTGAGTGACGAGGGACGAAAGAAAATTCTGGCAAGCTGGCAGGAGAAAAAGAAGGATACGCTCACACATCCATACCTGGGAGAGAAGATTCCGTGGGGCCTGCTTCCATATCTGCAAGCCCTTCTGTTGGCCCGTTACCTGCGTGGCGATCTGGACGGGTATCCGCCCTTCCTCTGGAAATAAGCACAAAACGCAAAGAAATGTGAGGGATGCAGTGTGATGGTTTTGATCACCTATGATGTCAACACAGAAGATGCCGCCGGCCGCAAGCGCTTGCGGAAGATTGCCAAGGAATGTGTCAACTACGGCCAGCGGGTCCAAAATTCTGTCTTTGAATGCCTTCTGGATGCGGCTCAAAACAAGCTCCTACAACATAAGTTGCGCGGAATCATGGACGAGAACAAGGACAGCTTGCGTTTTTACTATCTGGGCAACCACTACCAGACAAAAATTGAACACTTTGGTGTCAAAGAAAGTTATGAGCCAGAAGGCCTCCTCATGATTTGACTGTGCGAAGTAGAAGTGAGCATACTTTCCTGGAGGTGTTCGCACCAACAATAGGGAGACATTTTCGGGAAAGTGTGTTAGTATTAAGTCGTATCAAAACTTTCTGCTTAAAAGTTTTGGTAATATTATCTCCTAGCGCAAAAGTTTACAAAGAATTTTTGTGAGCTTTTGCTGTCCCTCCCCACACGGGGAGGGTGGATTGAAATTGTATACAGAAGCCGTCCTGGACCCCAAAGCCGACGTCCCTCCCCACACGGGGAGGGTGGATTGAAATAAGGGGCGGTGGACGCTCGAAATGGTGGCAACGGGTCCCTCCCCACACGGGGAGGGTGGATTGAAATCTGCAAGCGGTCCAGCAAGCTATCGACGAAAGAAGTCCCTCCCCACACGGGGAGGGTGGATTGAAATTCCGGTGAAGCGTTGGCTACACGTTGCCCGGCGGTCCCTCCCCACACGGGGAGGGTGGATTGAAATCCTGGGAGCAAAATTTCAAAGAGAAAGGCAGGTGTCCCTCCCCACACGGGGAGGGTGGATTGAAATCAGCCACGATCTCCGGGGCCAAGAAAACCAAAAGTGTCCCTCCCCACACGGGGAGGGTGGATTGAAATCTCTGGTGAGCGACGTGATCGAGAGTGTGTAAGAGTCCCTCCCCACACGGGGAGGGTGGATTGAAATACCACCCCAGAGATCACGACGATTGCAAAAATCACAGTCCCTCCCCACACGGGGAGGGTGGATTGAAATACCCGGTTCCAGCGCAGACACGTTCCAGCGCTGGCGTCCCTCCCCACACGGGGAGGGTGGATTGAAATCGCTGGCAGATATCCACCAGCAGCTTGATGAGGCGTCCCTCCCCACACGGGGAGGGTGGATTGAAATTAGCACTTTTTGAATATAGTTATAGCGGTGTGGGTCCCTCCCCACACGGGGAGGGTGGATTGAAATACTTGTAAGGTTTGCGGTGTAGAATTTGAATCCCGTCCCTCCCCACACGGGGAGGGTGGATTGAAATGTGCAGTATGCCAATTGTATTTTATACCTAGCTGGGTCCCTCCCCACACGGGGAGGGTGGATTGAAATGTATACAGTGCGTAAGCCTGCGCCCCCGTCATCTGTCCCTCCCCACACGGGGAGGGTGGATTGAAATGTTGCGGTCATGGCAACGCCACTGCCGGAGGATAGGTCCCTCCCCACACGGGGAGGGTGGATTGAAATCCGTGAGGCACACCCGGAAATTGTGGCCATGAACGGTCCCTCCCCACACGGGGAGGGTGGATTGAAATTTAATAAATATTGGGGGAAGGGAAGACCCCTCCCCCGTCCCTCCCCACACGGGGAGGGTGGATTGAAATCTGCCGGGTGTACGGCTCAGACAAAGTCGTTGCCGGTCCCTCCCCACACGGGGAGGGTGGATTGAAATATGTCAGCGAACAATCTAGCGGGCAGATTCCGCGTCCCTCCCCACACGGGGAGGGTGGATTGAAATCCCAGGTATTCGATGGTGGTTCCAGCAGGGATAGCGGGTCCCTCCCCACACGGGGAGGGTGGATTGAAATATAGTTTTGACTATGATCTAGCCAAAACATTGAGTCCCTCCCCACACGGGGAGGGTGGATTGAAATCGTGGATTGCCCTAAATGTCTCGCAAACGGCCCTGGTCCCTCCCCACACGGGGAGGGTGGATTGAAATGGGGAAATATATAAAAAGTGACCCACTTGGCCTGGTCCCTCCCCTAAAATTGTTATATTAAATGAGTACACATGTAGTGTTTACATTAATAGTCAAGCGATATCATCTAGAAATGCAATGATCCCCTCCACAGAACTTAAACTACGGAGGGGATCATATTATTTATAAATATATAAGATGTTACTCCCATTCAATTGTCGCAGGGGGCTTAGAAGTAATATCATAGCAGATCCGGTTGATCCCCGGAACCTCGTTGACAATGCGGACAGAGATCTTATCCAGCACGTCATAGGGGATGCGTGCCCAGTCTGCTGTCATAAAGTCGGCGGTGGTCACGGCACGCAGGGCCAGGGTGTAGTCGTAGGTCCGGCCGTCGCCCATAACGCCGACGCTGCGGGTGTTGGTCAGAACGGCAAAATACTGGTTCAGGTTCTTATCCTCACCGGCCTTGGCGATCTCATCCCGGAAGATGTAGTCAGCCAGACGCAGGGTATCGGCTTTCTCCTTGGTGATGCAGCCGATGATCCGAATGGCCAGACCGGGGCCGGGGAAGGGCTGGCGGGAGACCAGATACTCCGGCAGACCCAGCTCACGGCCCAACTGACGAACCTCGTCCTTAAAGAGCATCCGCAGGGGCTCCAGGATCTCCTTGAAGTCCACAAAATCCGGCAGACCGCCTACGTTGTGGTGGCTCTTGATCACGGCGGCGTCACCGGCACCAGACTCGATCACGTCGGGGTAGATGGTGCCCTGGGCCAGGAAGTCCACGGCGCCGATTTTTTTGGACTCCTCCTCAAAGACTCGGATGAACTCTTCGCCGATGATCTTCCGCTTGGATTCGGGGTCGTCCACGCCGTCCAACTTGCCCAGGAAGCGGGCTTCTGCATCCACGCGGATGAATTGGATGTCCCACTTAGAGAACGCCTGCTCCACTTCGTCACCCTCGTTCAGGCGCATCAGGCCGTGGTCCACGAAGACGCAGGTAAGCTGACTGCCTACCGCCTCGGCCAGTAGAGCCGCAGCGACGGAGGAGTCCACACCGCCAGACAGAGCCAGCAGGACCTTACCGTCTCCGACCTTTTCCCGAATGGAGGCGATGGCTGTGCGGCAATAGTCTCCCATGGTCCAGTCGCCCTTGGCGTGACAGACGGCATAGAGGAAGTTGCGGATCATGCCCAGGCCGTTTTCCGTGTGGTTGACCTCCGGATGATACTGCACGCCGTAGAAACCGCGGACTTCATCAGCAATGGCAGCGTTGGGGCACATGTCCGTGTGCCCCACCAGGGCGAAACCGTCGGGCACTTTGGCCATGTAGTCCCCGTGACTCATCCAGGAGATGCCCTGCTCCGGCAGGTCCTGGAAGAGGCGACAGGAGGTATCGTAGTAGGTGACGGTCTTTCCGTACTCGCGGGCGGTGTCCTCCTGGGCGGGGGTGACGAGACCGCCCAGGTTATGGGCCATCAGCTGGCAACCATAGCAGATACCCAGAATGGGCACACCCCAGGTGAAGATCTCAGGGTCGACCTGGGGGGAGGTGTCCAGATAGACGCTGTTGGGCCCACCGGTGAAAATAATGCCGATGGGATTCATGGCTTTCAACTCCGCCAAGGGGGTGGTGTAGGGCTTTACCTCGCAGTAAACGCCGCATTCCCGCACCCGGCGGGCGATGAGCTGGTTGTACTGGCCGCCGAAGTCCAGCACGAGGACAAGTTCATGGTTCATGAAAGACCATCCTTTCTCTCAGTTCCTGCGATGCAGAAGTATCGTTATTTTTTGATCCACAGGAAAATATCATATCGCTTTATTGTACCGCGCACTGTCAGGAAAAACAAGCCCTGACCGACGCTCTTTTCGGATTTTTCCCCATTTTCCGGCCTTTTGGAATAATCGGCCTGGCATAGTGAGATGCTATCGCAGAAAAGGAGGGGAGTGCCCATGCTCATTGCGGTCATCCGAACCATTATCCTCTATCTGCTCATTATTTTGGGGATCCGACTGCTGGGAAAGCGGCAGATCGGGGAATTAGAACCATCGGAACTGGTCCTATCCCTCATCATCGCAGACCTGGCGGCGGTGCCCATGCAGGACTTCGGTATCCCGCTGCTCATGGGGATCATCCCCATTTTAACGCTGCTATGCCTATCTGCCATCTTATCTGTTCTGACGGAGAAAAATATCCGTTTTCGAGCTTTGCTATGCAGCCGCCCCAGCATCGTCATTCAGGATGGAAAAGTTTTGCCCAAAGAGATGGAGAAAAACCACTTTACCATAGATGAACTGATGGAAGAACTGCGTATGGCCGGAGTGACCGATTTGGCAACGGTCAAATACGCTGTGTTGGAAACGACGGGGCGCATCTCCGTCCTGCCCTATGCGGGGGAATGCCCCCCAACGGGCAAAGATCTTGGCCTAAAAAGACAGGAAAAAGGCCTGCCGCTGATTATCATCAGCGACGGGCACATTTTGACCCATAATCTCACTGCTCGAAATCTCTCCCAAGGCTGGCTGGAAGATCAGCTTCACAGCCGGGGGATTCAGAGCGTTGAGCAGATCTACCTTATGACGGTGGACGAGATGGAGGGCGTCTACCTGATCCAAAAGGAGGCGAAGGTGTGAGACAGCTTTGGATCTCTGTGGGAATTTTAGTCGTTATGGTCGCGCTCCTATTCTGGAATGTGGTCAAGGTCGATCAGCTCACCCAGCCTATGCTGAAAGAACTCTCCCAAGCCACCACCGCAGCGCGGGGGGACGATTGGCCTGCGGCGGAAGTTTTGACACAGCAGATACAAGTCCACTGGGAGAAGGGGATGCACCACCTTCGATTCGTCCAAATGCATGACGCCATCGACGAAGTGACCCTGTTGCTCCGGGAGGCCCAGGGCTATTTGCAGGATCGGAAAACCGGAGAATATCTCTCGGTTTTGGGCAAACTCACCGGTAAGTTAGAGGCGATCCAGGAGCAGGAGCGCGTCTCCGCCGAGAATCTGTTTTAGGGAACTTACCCACCGAGCAGCTCCCACAGCACCTTGATGAAAAAGATGCATAGGACGACGATCATCAACGGTTTTACAGCCTTAGCCCCACCCTTATCAAAGCATCGGGTGCCAATATAATTCCCCAAAATACTGAAACACCCTGCCACCAGCCCCAACAGAAGAAGAACTTTCCCATTCAGGAAAAAGACCACCAGGGCTGAAAGATTTGTCGTCAAGTTGATGACCTTGGCAATGCCGTTGGCAGAGGCAAGGGTCAGGTGTGCCAGCCCCGTCAGCATCAGGATCAAAAATGTCCCCGTGCCGGGGCCATAAAATCCGTCATATAATCCAATGACCAGGGCTACTCCCATGGCAATGGCGATTGTTTTCGAGGAAGAAAACGCGGGGCGTTCTGCATCCAGTGCTTTTCCGCGGAGAAGGTAACATCCCGTCAGCGGCAGCACCACCAACATGATGACCCGAAACGCTGCATCCGGAATGAGCAGCGCCAGACGTGCCCCTGTGGTCGAGCCGACCAAGGCGCACACGGCACAGAAAAGCGCCAATTTCCAGTGGATATATCCGCTGCGAGCAAAGCGCCAGGTGGCCAATGTGGTTCCCATACCAGAGCTGAGTTTATTGGTCCCAATGGCGTAGTGAACCGGTAGGCCGGAGATGAGGTAGGCGGGCAGGGAGATGAGACCGCCTCCTCCAGCCATTGCGTCCACCAATCCGGCCAGAAAAACCAGAGGGCAGACGATCAAAAATTGCAGGGCAGTAAGTTCCATGTTGTCTTGGTTCATCCTCTCATGTTTCTCTGGGGCTTTAGTATGCTCTTTTTTTGTGAATTTTGCAAATTTTTCAGAAAAAGAAGTTTTCTTTGGGATTTCCTAGTGGTATAATAGAAAAAATTGGCCGATTCAGCGTTTGGCTGGACGGCTGAGAGACTAGGGAGGAACACCAACTATGAAAACTCTGTATAATGGCAAAACCAAGACCGTCCTGCTGGACGAAGCCACTGGCATCGTGAACCTGTTCTTTAAGGATTCCGCCACCGGCGAGAACGGCGTTTTTGACCCCGGCTCCAACAGTGTTGGCGGCAGCGTTGAGGGTAAGGGCAAGATCGGTCTGAAGATCTCCAAGCACTTCTTCGAGCTGATGGAGAAGAACGGCATTCCCACCCACTACTTAGGCTCCGATGTGGAGCAGGGTCTTATGCAGGTCCGCAAGCTGACCGTACCCAAGCTGGAGTTCGTGTTGCGTTACTTCACTGCCGGTTCCATGTGCCGCCGCTTTACTCTGCCTGAGGGCATCGTGTTCGATCCCCCTTACTCCGAAGTTACTTTGAAGGACGACGAGCAGGGCGATCCCCTCATCACTGAGCGTCTGTGCATCATGAAGGACATGCTCAAGCCCGGTCAGTATGACGAGGCCCTGGGTATCCTGGTCAAGGTCGGCGAAGTCCTGAAACAGGAGCTGGCCACCATGGGCCTGACCCTCATCGACTTCAAAATCGAGGTCGGCTATGACGAGGACGGAAAGATGTACGTTGTGGACGAGATCACCCCCGACATCTGGCGCGTGCGCGATGAGCAGGGCAACATCCCCAACCAGATCGACTGTGCCAAGCTGATCCTGGATAAGATTTGATATTTCATTTCAAACAGATCAACATAGGTAAAATGAGAAGACTCTGCTGTAGCTCCGTTTTGGGGCTCGGCAGAGTCTTTTTCTGAGAAAAAAACTCGATTCTACCTCTGAGGGGTGTTCTTCTGCGTGAAAAAAGAGTAAACTCAACGCAAGCAAGGAGGTAATACTATGGATCTGATCAAAATTGGAACGTACATTGCCGGGAAAAGAAAGACCCTCGGAATGACACAAAAACAGCTGGCAGAACAACTTGGCATGAGCGATAAGTCGGTGTCCAAGTGGGAACGCGGTATATGCCTGCCTGATGTGACGCTCTATGCGGAGCTTTGCCAAATCCTCGGCATCAGCATCAACGAATTTTTTGCAGGAGAAGATATTGCAAAAGAAGATCTCGTGCAAAAGTCGGAAGAAAACATCATTGGGGTAGCAAAAGAGAGTAAGCAGAAACAAAAACGATTGCGATCTATGCTCTGCTTTGTGTTGGCAGTGTCTGTCCTCGTCCTGTCTGCTGGCGGAATCATTCTATACCGATTCAACGGGCCTCAGAATGTCATTGCTCCTGTAGATCAAGAAAGCGTCGAAATGAAAACGGTCGAGTTACTCTCTGGGGTAGATGGCGCATTCATGTATCAATATGTTACCACAGATTCGTATGCTTCTCTTAAAATTTTTGTCTCGGAATATCACTCTGGGAAACTGATTCAAAAAGAACCGGTATTGTTGGGATATGAGGAGATAGGTTCACCAAAACATGGCACCGTGTTGATCGTTCCCGACTTTGATCACTTTACGGTAAAGATCATTATGGCAGATGATGCATCCAAGTTTTCCACAGAGATACCAATTTTAGAGGGGGTAGAAGACAGGGAATATTACGGTAGGTCTGCCAGCAAGATCACAAGGAAAACGGATATTATTTATAATGAAGAACAGCCTTTGGTTGCGTTGGTCTACGGAAAAAATCAAGTGAGGAGTATTGACCTGCACGACGTTACCAATGGGACATCAGAGGCCCTTGCCGAAAATGACTATGTATATTATTTCTCGTTTGAGTTTTGTAAATGAGGTGTACCATCTTCCGGAAACGCCCGCTGTATCTTCCGGATGACCACAGCATAGACTACCAGGAAGAAGATCCCGGCAGACACCCAAGCGGCAGGGCTGGCCAGACAGATGCCGAGGTAGCTCATAAAATGTGCGGAAATCTTTGCTACGATCATTCGGGCAAACAGCTCCACCACGCCGCCCATCATGGGGAGCAGGCCAAAGCCCAGCCCCTGCACACCATTCCGATAGACATAGATCGCCATGAGCGGCAGGAAGAAGGGAGCAATGGCCTTCATATAGATGTCCACCAGCGGAACGACGCGGTCCAGATCGTCTGTGACAAACAGCCACGTCAGCTTCGAGCCAAAGAAGAACACAACGACTCCGATGGCAACGGAGTAGATGGCCCCCATAATAGTCGCCGAGCGAAAACCTTGGCGGATACGAGTGATCTTGCCCGCGCCAATGTTTTGGGCGCTGTACGTCGCCATGGTCGTGCCCAGGGCGGAATAGACCTGGTGGATGAGCTGCTCGATTTTTCCCGCTGCGGTAAAGGCAGCGATGTGAAACGTTCCCAGGCTGTTCAGGGCACTCTGGACCATCAGCCCACCGATGGAGGTGATGGAGAATTGGAGCGCCATGGGCAGGCCGATACCCAGCTGCTTTTTTACAATAGGGGCGTGAGGACGGAAATCACCCCGATGCATTCGTAGAATGGGAACTTTTTTGACGATGTAAACCAGGCACAACAACCCGGACACACCCTGCGAGATCACAGTGGCCCAGGCCGCGCCCGCGACACCCATACGAAAGACCAAAATAAACACCAGGTCGAGGATGATGTTCATCCCGGCTGAGAGGATCAGAAAATAGAGCGGTATTTTGCTGTTGCCAAGCGCTCGAAGAATGCTGGAGAGCATATTGTATAGCACTTGCGTGGCAAGACCGCCGCAAAGAAGAGCGATGTAAGTATAGGCATCTGCGAAAATCTCTTCAGGGGTATTTAAGAGTGTCAGCAGCCAGTTCATCCCACCCACGCTCAGAGCGGTGATGAGAGCTGTAAAGAAAACGGACAGCAGTGCTGCACTGCCCACGGCTTTTCTAACGCCGACGTCATCCTGCGCTCCGTAGCACTGGCTGATGGGAACGGAGAATCCTGCCGTCATGCCCATAAAAAAGCCCAGGATGAGAAAGGTGATCATCCCCGTGGAGCCAACGGCGGCCAGGGCTTCGGTGCCGACATAGCGTCCCACGATGATGGTATCGACCATAGTATAAAATTGCTGAAATAAATTGCCGATGACGATGGGAAGCGCAAAGCTTAAAATCAGCTTTGTGGGGCTGCCTTCCGTCATACTGCGTTCTAAACGCGCTTTGGCCATGGATCAGGTATCCCTCCCAGACGGCCGGATCGCCTCAAATTGAAATTGTAATGTTGTGCGGCCCTGAAATCGGTTTTCACCCACTGTCCCCAGTAGATCCACGCATTCCGGGTTGCCCAGCTCCTGATAGGTTTGGGAGAGGTGGAAGCCCACGGCGTCCGACTGCGTACCAAAGAGTTTGATGTGTTCGTTAGAACGGCCCATGAGGCGGTGCGAATGGTATCCTTTGGGAAGCAGCTGGTAGTCTCGAACCATCAGCACTGGTTTTTCGACACCGGGGCCATAGGGGGCCAGCGCCTTTAATTCATTGAGCGCGAGAGAAAGTTCCTCTTCACGCAGTTCTAAGTCATAGTATAATGAATCATCCGGCTCTGCTGGGGGATGTTCCACAGCGTAAGCCTGGATGGCAGCGGCCATTTCCTCATAGCTCTCCTGGGCCACAGAGATGCCGGCAGCTCCGGTATGTCCACCGGCCGTCTCTACATAGGGCGCGACAACTTGCAGAAGCGGGAAAAGATCGTAGTCTCCATAGCTCCGCCCAGAGCCTTTTAAAATCCCGGACAGGCTGGCAATGGGGGAGAAGACAAAGGCTGGCTTCTGGTAAGCTTCGCTGAGTTTTCCGGCCAAGATACCAATGATGCCCTCTGGGATACCCTCGCAGCAGATGATCAAAATGGGGTCATCAGCCCGGTAAGAAGCCGCTACTTGGGCCTGTTCCAGACATTGTGTGACCAGTGTCTTCCGCCGCTCGTTGATCTGTTGCATCTTGGCGGCAAACCCAGCGGCCTGCGCTTCATCCTGAGAAAGCAGCGCTTTCAAGACAGATGTGCTACCTGCGTTATACAGTCGTCCGGCGGCATTTAAGATGGGGGCGATTTGAAACTTAATGGTATCTTCATCGTAAGGGCGCTGGGCCAGATTAAGCACGGCACGCAAGCCACTGGAGAGTTGAGGATACCACCCGTCGTGGTTGATGATCCGCAGACCTTGGGTGACCAGATAGCGGTTATCCCCAGTGAGGGGCATGACATCTGCCAAAGTGCCCAGGCAGGCCAGAACCAACAAGTCGAAGAACAAGCATTTTTTCTCTTGAGCTGTCTGCCCGGCACAGAGATATTCTGCCAGCTTATATGCCAAACCAGCCCCGCAGTAATCCTC
>ERZ1034901.1283-NODE-1283-length-17745-cov-7.218881_pt1 | contig 17745 bp, 10 predicted proteins | sample MGYA00520628_ERZ1034901 | MGnify/ENA primary metagenome ERZ1034901 (study PRJEB33766, sample SAMN09781783) | gut metagenome | biome: gut microbiome | host: Homo sapiens | place: Madagascar | study: EMG produced TPA metagenomics assembly of the PRJNA485056 data... | reverse complement strand
GCCATTCAAATAATGGCAGATACTTTTCGCAATAAAACCTAGTAAATTCGTAGGCGAACCGTAATACGAATTTACGCAAGTAGCCTTTAGGGGGTAAAGGGAATTCCCATGCGCCATCACTCTTTTATGAGATGGGCATCAGCTACGATGGCGGCGCTGATGTTCTTTCAATGCACAGCACCGGTCGCTTTTGCAGCAGATGATGCTATCTTAGCTGAAAGCAGTATAGCTGTTTCCGGCGCCGACTCTGAAAGTGTACCTGCAGACAGTGATGCAGGTTACATTCCGGAGCAATCTCCGGAAAATACATCGGTCGATTCTTCAAGCAATGATGCGGCTTCTTCTGAGCCTTTGGTTGGGGATTCTTCGGCCTCTTCCGAATTGCCTGAAGATGCCTCGTCAAATGGTTCAGTAGAGAGTCAGCCGGAATCTGACACAGATCAGATTCCCACCTCGAACGCGACAATCGATTCCGAGCTTGCTGAATCTTCATCTGAGAACACGGATGAATCGGCCAAATCTCTTTATCAGGACGGAAAAATCCTGATTTATACTTATGATCAGTTAGCCGAAATCGGCAGCGGGCAAACGCTTACCGATGCAAGCGGGCTTGCCGTGACCGATGAAAACGGCGCGGAAATCACCTACGCTTTGGACGCACAATATGCCATTGCTGAGGACATTGAGCTGACAGGCGATATGCTGCTCTGGCAGCTGCCGGAAGATTTCACGGGCAGCATCACACCGCTTGCCGAAAGCAGCGATGACCTTACGCTGTATGATGCGCAAAGCGACACTATCTATCTTTACAACCCGTACCAGTTGGCGGTGCTGCATGAGGAGAACCCAGACACAGAACCGGTCATGGATGGCGATGCACAGGCGGAGACCTTTGGCAGCGGCCAGCTTATTTACCCCGATGGGGAAGGCAACCCATATCTGACATACAGCCTAGACCACCGCTATGTACTCTCTACGCAGTTCAGTTCGGATACCTCTGTACAGCCGTACTCCATGGTTACGGATGGCAAGGCAGATGGCCGTGATTTTCCGGGACAGGTCATCAAGGAACTTGGCGGAAAAACTTATATCCTGATTGGCAATGAGCAGCAGCTGCGAAAAATCGGCGTAAAGCAATCAAACGGTGAATATTATCCTGTGCGTGGCGCAGTGTATCAGGCGTATCTGCATTTGGGTAAGTGGCATGTCGATAACGGAACGGACGGCAAGCCAATTATGCTGTATGGCGGCGATGCCGACCTGACGACAGATCAGAATGGCAGGGCGGACTTTACCTTTGGCGAAATTCGAAACACAGATAAAAGTCAGAGTGCTGAAAGCGGTATTTATACCAGAGGTCGTTGCGGTGTCAATCAAAAAACGGGCGAGATCGACCCTAATCTAGATATCGACGAGGCAGCAAATCAGAAATATACTGCCAACGCCAACTACATCATCTTCCGAGATATTGACCTGGGCACCAAAGAATGGAAACCTCTGACCTTCCAAGGCACAATGATTGGTGCAAAGCTCGGTGCCGATGCAGCACCAAACGCACCTCTTTGGGAAAACGGTCAAATCATCGCCACCGACAAGCCGGTGATTTCAAATGTGACAGTAGCCCAATCTAGCAAGCTGAATGTCGGCGAACAGATGGGTGTAGGGTTCTTCTCCACAATCTCCAGCGAGGTGAGCGAGAATGATATCGGTCTCAGCAAGGGACTGGTTCAGGTTTCCAACCTCAAATTCCAGAACATTTCTGTTCAAACAACGACCAGCGAAACTTATTATCCAGAAACACTTGTCAGCACATTGACAAGCACATTGGGTAAGCTGCTGGGTGGCGTGTTGAGTGGTCTGACCTTCATTCTGACCTTTGGACAGGTGAAAATCGACTTAGGTAAAACGCTGGGAGATGTTCTCGACGCCCGAAAGAAAGACCCCACGGCCTTGGCAACCGGTGCCATCGCCGGACGAGTGGAGGGTCAGGTGTTGTTTTCCGGCATCGAAGTGGTCAAGGCCGATGTGAAGAATGTGAACAACAACACCGGCGGATTTGTTGGGTATACTGTTGGCGTGACCGAGTACGATGGACTTTCAAATGCATTGGGCGGCCTGGTCAAGCTGCTGTCCAACATTCTGAATGTGATTCCCGGCTTGGGATTGGGTGATTTGATCACCATTTTGCTGGGCAATGCCATTCCCTTAGGCAAGCTGATTCCTACGGGCTATATCAATGCAAAATTTGTCGATTGCAGCATTGATGGTCTGAACATCTCCACATCGATTGAAAAGGACTACGCAGGCGGCTTTGTGGGGCAGCAGTCCGGCAGTATCATAGAAAGCTGCACTGTCAAAAACAGTAGCCTTTCCCTGCAGGGAAAAAATTTCGTGGGTGGCTTTGTGGGCCTTGCCCGAGACAGCATCATCAAAGGTACCTTGTCCGGTGCGCTGGATATTGAAACCAAGCTGCCTAAGATGAATCCCGAAAGCCTGCTTCTCAACTGCACATTAGACAACACGGTCATAAACATTCAGGGCGAAAACTATGCGGGCGGCTTTGCCGGCGGTCTTGCTAATACTGCGGCTGTCAACTGTTCGGCCGCAGCGAGCGAATCGCTGACGGTTCATGCCACAGGAGCCAATGCAGGCGGCTTTGCAGGTATTGCAACCCTAGGCTGGGCGGCCAATCTTGGCAAAGGCGATAATAAAGATGACCTTCTGGGCGGTGTGGTTGATTTGGTGGTCAAGCTGCTCAGCAGCAACCCTGGTGCGGCATCTTCACTGCTTTCTCTGGCAGGCGTGAACCCTTCGTATATCTTAGGGTGCACGGTGGATGCACCGCTTACAGTCAACGGCACCGACTATGTGGGCGGCGTTACCGGACGGGGCGACGGCGCATACATTGCTCCATCGAGTACCGAGTATCTGAGCAAGGTATCGTACTGGAGAAACGGAGTGTATGACCCAGCGACCGTTGAGCAACGAAACACGACAGTGTCCGGCCTGCAAAGCGTTTCTGGTCATGATTATACCGGCGGCATTGCGGGCTCTCTTGGAACCGCCAGCGTAGCAGGCTTATTAAACACGACCCTCGGCGTTGCCTCTTATCTTGCGTTTACTGTAGACGGAGTAACGCTGAACGGTATAACCGATGGCTTTTCCGTAAGCGGAAATGAGCGTGTGGGCGGCGGCTTTGGCGATGCTATTGGCGGTACCATCAACAATGTCTCCGTTAATAATCTAAAATCTGTCGAAGGCAAAAACTATGCAGGCGGCTTTATCGGCTTGTCCGGTCCCGGTGAATTGGTAGGAACGGACGGCGGTTTGACAGTCAATCTGCTTGGTCTGAATTATCTCTTGAAACTCAACAATCTGCTCTCTTTGGGGCAGGCGGTGGAGGTTACTATCACAAACGCCAATGTGAACGGCATTGGCGATGGCTTTACAGTAGAGGCCACCGGCGTTCGTGAGGAAAACTCGGTCCGGGATTATACAGCTTCCGGCTTTATGGCCCGCAGCAACAGCACCAAGATAGAAAACGCCCATGTCACCAACCTGAAATCCGTAACCGCGGCTAATGACGGCGGCTATGCGGCAGGCTTTGTGGCAATCTCCAAAACCGGTGGTTTGGCGGAGGTGGGTGATGACAACTCGGTGAAATCACTGCTCGAAGCCAACGGATTGGTTAATGCCATCGGTTACCTGATTCCCAGCTACACAAACTGCACCGTTTCTTATGTAGACGGCGGCAGCGTGACCGGTGATGTTGCCGGCGGCTTTGCAGCCGATTTCCAAAGCGGTACGGTAAATAACAGCAGCCGCGGAGCGAACGATTTCTATGCAGTCTACAATCTGGATTCCGTAAACGGCCAGTCCTATGCAGGCGGTTTTGCCGGGCGGGTATACTCCGGTGCCTTGGCAGATGCCTCTAAGGGTATCAGCATACTGGGCAACGTTACCGGGCTGAACATCAATTTGACCGATCTGCTCAGCGTGATAAACGCCTATGTGCCGTACATCCAATATGCAGGCGTGAAATCCGTTAACGGCTTTACCGTTACGGCAAATAAGCTGACAGAGGATACCACCGTAGGCAGCGCAGGCGGCTTTGTAGGTTATGCCAGCGGCGCACAGATCTCCTACTCGGATGTAACTAAGCTTAAGCATACAGTAGTTACCCCTCCGGATAATCTGGAAGATACATCCGCGCCTACCTACTATGACGATACAAAAAGCACCTATGCCGTTACAGGCGGCCGCTATGCAGGCGGCTATGTAGGTGATATGGACATCGGCAGTGCAGCCTCTGTGGGCGGCGGTCTGAATATTCTGGGCAAAAGTATTGAACTTACCGGACTTTTGGACGCCCTCTCTGTGGTCGTGACGACCATTGAACACTCTGATGTCACTGGCGGAACCGGTGGGTATGCCGTTCTGGCAACCGGTGATTTGGACAACAGCAAGGGCAAGGTCGGTATGGCTGGCGGTTACGCTGGCGGAGTGTACGGCGGTCACATTCAGGACAGCCAAGCGGTCAACTTCTCGTACATAATCGGTGAGATTGCCGCAGGCGGTTATGTTGGTGAAATGCAGCCCGGCGACGTTGCCAGCCTGCTGGACAACGGCAGCATTTTGAAAAAGGTTGTCGACATCGATTCCGTTCTTGCCTCGGTGCTGCAAAGCTTCGTTCCGTCCATCCGAAATAGTTCTACCAACTGTGTGCCTTGCGGCGGTGCAGTACGCGCCAATGCTGCATCGGATACTACGGTGCAGCGCGGCATGGCTGGCGGCTATGTGGGTCACAACATGGGCGGCACCATCCACGGCTTTGATACTTCCACATGGAAAAAAGAATATGCCAAGGGCGATACCACGAGAACCTACAACGGCCCCACCAGCGTATGCAAGGCCGAGCGTATTCGTTCCGTTTACGGTTTTGAATATGCTGGCGGCTATACCGGCTTAATGGAACCGGCTGACACAGCAAAACTCGGCAGTGTCAGTGCGCTGATGGGCTTGATCAAAATCAATAACATTCTCGGCGCATTGGGCGTTATCTACCCGGTGCAAACCAACACAGCGGTGTATGGCCCCTTGGCTGGTCTGGATGTGGAAACTTGGAACAGCTGGGTGCAATACGTGGGCAAATATGGCGGCTACGGCTACGAACTGGCCAAAAAAGGCACAGTTGCCACACAAGCTGAACTGGATGCTCTGCTGGCTGAAATGATTTATGGCTATAACGTCGTTGCCGGACGCGGTGAGTTTAACAACATGCTTTACGGCGGCGATGCAGGCGGCTATGTGGGCTGCATGAACAGCGGCACCTTAACCAACTGCATGGCCTACGATGCCAAGCTTGTCAGTGCATTGCACAGTGCGGGCGGATTTGCAGGCCAGATGAAAACAGGCGGTGCCGCACAGCTTGGTACTGTAAGCATTCTGGGGCTCAATCTGAACCTTGACCAGCTGCTGAACATTGCGCAGTTGTTTGTCCCCGCAGTTCGCAATTCTTCGGTGCAAGGCTACAAGTCAGGTCTTACGGTACAGGCCACCGGCCTGCCGGAAAACCATTGCGGATATTCGGGCGGCTTTGTGGGCAGTGCCTACGGCGCACAGATTCAGCTGAACGGTGAAGATAAGCTGCTATCCACTGACCAATGGGCATCTACCAACAAGTATGCCGCGCCCGTGGCTTCCTGCAATGCTACCAACCTGCGCCGTGTTACAGGTCGCATTGCGGTAGGCGGTTATGTGGGTCTTGCCTCGGCAGGCAGCGTTGCGGGGGTAAATACCAACGCATCCAACGGTCTGCTGCAGGGCATTTTGGATCATTTGATCGCCACACCCGGTGATTTGGTCACCGTGCTGAAAGCCACCGCCACCACCATCCATGCTGCAACGGTCTCTGCCGCAGACAGTAAATGGGGCTTTGTGGTGGATGGCAGCTACAAAGAAGGCGATGCCGTAAAGTATGCAGCCTATGCAGGCGGCTTTGCAGGTTCGCTGGAAGCCAGTGCAGTTGGAGAAGAAAAATCTACCGTCCAAAAGATACAGGTACAAAATCTACGCAGTGTGGATGGCGGCTTGTATGCAGGCGGATTCTTCGGCTTGGCTGATGTGGCCGGTGTTGCACAGGTATCCGGTAAAGATCCAAAAGGCTCCAAAACCAAGCTGCTTAGCGACTTGATTAAGCTGGGTAACACATCGGTGCTGGATGCTTTCCGCACTTACATTTACGATTCCTCAGTGACAGGCGTTTCGGACGGTCTGACCGTGCGGGCATACACCGCAGAACAGCAAGGAGCCTTGAATGAAACCCGTTACAGCGGCTGTGCAGGCGGCTTTGGCGGCGGCATGATGGACGGCAGCGTAAAGAACAGCGCTGTTTCCAACCTTGCTAACGTAGAAGGACTCAACTACACAGGCGGCTTTGTAGGACACTTGGGCAAAAGCGGCGTAGCGGATATTGACGATGTGAGCGTACTAGAAGACAAGCTGCTTTCCGGCCCGGTTGGAGCGCTGGACTTGTTTGGCTCCCATGTGGAAAATTGCAGTGTATCTGGCTTTGGGCTTGGCACGGTGATTAAGGCTCAGGGCGGCCAGCAGCCCATTGCGGGCGGCTTTGCCGGTTATGCAGACCTTGCCAAAATCAGCAGCTGCTCGACCGACTTGCTGAAAAAAGTCACCAGTGGTCAGATTGCAGGCGGCTTTATCGGCAAAACCGATATGAACTATGTCGTCAGTACCGAATTGCAATCCAAACTGCTGAACACTGTATTTGTGATCGTGGATAAGCTGCTGGGATTTTTGTATATTGGCAAGTTGCAGGATGTCGGGTTTATCGACATTAACCTTGGCCCTATTCTGAAGCTGGCTGTTTTGAGCGAGGGCGACACATTGTCCGTCACGCTGCTGGGACTGAAAATCAGTGTAGCACTGAACAAACATACGGAACTCGGTCAGAGCGACCTTGCCATTATCACCATCGGGGATTCGGTCATCGAGCTGCCCTGTACGGAAAAAGGCATAGACAAAGACAAGATCTCCAATGTAAAAATCAACCTCATCAAGGGCAACCGCACTGATATTGATTCCTGCACGGTATCCGGCATTTCTTCCGGATACGATGTGTACGCTGGTGGTGCAGACGATACCACAGACGGCAGCGATAGCAGCGGTTATTCCGGCGGCTTTATTGGTCTGAACCATGAAGGTCAGGTCAAGAACAGCACCATGACCCTCTGCGACGTGGTGCGTGGCACAGAAAACTTGGTCGGCCCCTTTACCGGCGTGAATGATTTGAAATCGGTTTACAGTTTCAATACCATCCAGTCGATTGAGGGTAACAACAACCACTATTCGATTTACCGCGCTTATAACGCACTGCTCGATAAGGTTGCCAAGGCAAACAAGGATGTATTCGGCAGCGCAGTCAAAGATACTTCCACCGGCACGGACTATAACCGATACGATGTGCTGCATTTGGACAAAATCACCGAGTTTTCGGATTTGAAAGATGCAAAGATGGAAGATGCCGCAGCGGCTACCACCGCAGATCTGGCAGCCTATGAAAGCCCGGCAAAAGCTGTGCTGATGCTGGATACGGCAAATTCCCCCAATCCTGATAACACTACATCAGAACCGGCGGATACCGCTGACCCCTGTAAAAAGTATGTGGATCTGACCATAAGCAAAATCTGGAAGGACTTCTCCAATTTTGATGGGAGCCGACCGGAATCCCTTACGGTCAAGGTGTATCAGCAAGCTTACGATATTCAAGGCAACTCTATGGGTAAAAGAATACTCTATGATACCGTTATATTGACTGAGGAAGACCGGGAAGCCGGACACGCCGCAACGTGGCGAAAGGTGCTGGAAAAGGCACCGGTAGCCAAATACAAAGAGGCTGCCGACGGCAAGATAACGGATGAGATAGAGTACTACTATGTCTATACGTTTGAGGAAGAGGATGTCCCCGGTTATATCCTGACAAAACAATCCTACAACGATAAGACATACCATGTAACCTTTACAAACACGCACCAACCTAAGCTGCCGTTTACTGGCGGGTCAGGGGATCTGCTGTTTGTGGCTATCGGCGCGGTTTTGCTTCTGTTCGCTTTAACGACAGGCAAAACCCGCCGCAAAGCAAAAAGGCAAGGGGGGGACAAGACGATGTGACCTGTATTCCCTGTACAAATTCTTACGTCAATCAAAAAAGGAAAGGAATAATGCAACCATGAAATTCACAAAACGAATTGCAACCATCTTAATGGCACTGGCTATGATGCTGTGCCTGACCGTTCCGGCTTTTGCGGCTGAACCTGCCGCACAGGCTAAACTGATTGTGTCTGGCGATCAGCTGAAGGACAAGACCGTTCATGCTACCAAGATGTTCACCGCAAGCTGGGTAGATTCGAGCAAGGACGGCAACAACGCCGACAACATTGATAAGGGCGATAAGGTTTCCTACACTCTGGATCAGGCGTGGGAAGGTCTGTTCTGGGCTAATGGTATTAGCACAGGAACAGAGTGCCCCGCTGGCAGCATTAATGTTACCGATCAGACCGGCACAACCCTGAATGAAAAGGCAGTGGCTTATCTTACTGCCATGACTGAGGATTCTACTGATTTGATTTCCTTTGCTGCCAAGGCTGCAAAGTACAAGGCAACAAAAAAAATTGCTGATACTCAGACTGCAACTGGTGGCGACGACAACACCGCAACCCTCGACAAGCTGACCCCCGGCTACTACCTCGTTCAGCCCGATAAGGGTTCCACCAGCGCAGACCGCAAGACCGATGCCATGCTGGTCAACGTTCCCTCTGACAAGGCTGCATCTCTGAAGCTGAAGAGCGTGTACCCCTCTGTTGAGAAAAAGGTCGATACCGGCAACACCGAAAGCAGCGCCCAGATTGGTCAGTCTGTGAAATTTACCCTGACCTCCAAAGTGCCCGACATGACCGATTACACCACCTACTACTTTGCTTTCAAGGATACCATGAGCAAGGGTCTGACCTTCGATGAAAACAGCGTGACTGTTACCATTGATGGCACGCCGCTGACTAAGAATACAGATTTCAAGGTTACAAACACCGCTGGCGCAAGTGCAACCGAAATCACCATCGAAATCCTGGATATGAAAACCAAGTATGCCGAAAAGGCTGGCAAGACAATCACTGTGACCTACTCCGCAACCCTGAACAAGGACGCCGTTGTTGGCAATCCTGGCAACAAGAACGAGGCAAAGGTCGAGTACTCGAACGATCCTGACTCGGATAAACACGGCACCTCCACCCCCAGCACCACCACTACCCGCACCTACCCTGTCAAGGTTCAGAAGCATGCTTTCGAAGATACCAATGCGGGCACCTTCCTGGCTGGCGCAAAGTTTGCTCTGAGCACCTCTGATACCGTTCCCACCTTCACCAAGGCTGAGGATGGTAGCTACTCTCTGGACACTTCTGACACCAATGTAGTTCGTCTGGTTGGTTCCGATGCCACTTATCGTGTTGCTGAGAAGAACGATGAAACCGGTTTCGTAACCTACTTTACCACTGTTGGCACTTCTGTTACCACCATCAACGGTCTGAAGGCTGGTACTTACTACCTGCACGAAATCGAAGCTCCGGAAGGCTACAACAAGCTGACCGCCCCTGTGAAGGTTACGATTACCGAAACCACTGGTGCGGACGGCAAGGTTACTGGCGTTACCTACAAGGTTGGCGAGAAGGATCAGAGCACCAATGAAACCGTCAAAGTCGAAAACAAGACCGGTTCCATGCTGCCCTCCACCGGTGGTATGGGTACCATCGGTCTGACCGCTTTGGGTGTTGGCGTTGTTGCCCTTGGCGTTCTGGCTCCCAAAAAGAAGAAAGAAAAGCAGTAAATGAAAGATCGGCTTTGGGGTCTTGCCCGTCTCCTGATCATTCTTGTGGGCGTGGGCATTCTGGTGTATCCGTCTGTGAGTGAATATCTCTCTGAGAAAAATTCAAGCGTGGCGGTTTCGACCTACGATGACTCCATCCGCCGTATGGAGCAAGCCCACATGGAGGAGCTGCGCGCTCAGGCAGAGGCATATAACCAAAGACTGGCTGAGAACAACGGCTTTTCCAAACCGGCGCTGGATGAATACAACAACCCCATCACCCCGGAAGACTACTGGGATATTCTGGATGTCGATGGCAATGGCATGATGGGCTATATATCCATTCCGCGCATCAACGTGACAATTCCTGTGTACCACGGAACCAGTGAGGAGGTTCTGCAGGTGGCTGTTGGTCATATGCAGAATACCTCACTGCCTGTGGGCGGGGAAAACACCCATGCCGTATTATCCGGGCATCGGGGTTTGCCGTCTAAAGCGTTGTTTACGGATCTGGATCAGGTTCAGGTCGGGGATTTGTTCAGCCTGACCGTGTTGAACGAAACGCTGTACTACCGCGTGGATCAGATTCTCACCGTTTTGCCCAACGAAACCGATGCGCTGGCAATCGAAAAAGGGAAAGATTATGTCACCTTGGTGACCTGCACCCCCTACGGTGTCAACTCGCATCGGCTGCTTGTGCGGGGCGCGCGAATCGACTACACGCCCGAAAACGGCACCGCAGCAGCGGAGGCAGAGGCAGAACTCTCGGCATGGATGAAAATGCCCATGCAGTATCGGCATTTGCTTTTGGGGCTTGCCGTGCTGGCGGGAATCCTGTTGCTGCGCGCGTTGGTGGTGTGGATGCGAAAGAAATTCAGGTAAGGGGGAAAATCTGCAATATGAAACCGAAAAGGTATCGTTACGGAGTTGGTTTTGTGTCGGTTTTCCTTTTGATCCTGTGTGTTTCGACTATGTTTTGTTTGCCGACTGCTGCAGCGGCACCTCAGGGAAGTCTGGAACTTCGGTGCAGCATTGAACGCGAAAACAATACCGTTTTCCTGGCAAGGGACGAGTACGCACTGTGCATGGTGGCAACGCTGGAGGAATCGCGGGGGGAACTGCAATATCAGACACTTCCTGCATATTCCTTTGCCGACTGCGACTGGGCGCAATGCAGCGCATCCCAACTGCGGGAAAAAGCACTGCAGCTTGCCCCAAAGGCGCAGAAATGCGAAGATTTTGCCGCAACACAGCAAACCGATGCAAACGGCACGGTGATATTCCGTGACCTGACACCGGGGCTGTATCTGGTAATTCGGACAAAACCGGCACCGGAAAACACGGCATACACCAGTGACCCGTTTTTGGTTAGTATTCCTACAGTGGTAAATGGAACGGCTGCTTATCAAGTGGTGGCGGAACCGAAATTCAGTTGGGATACCAAACCTTCAAAACCTGCAGTTCCGTCGCTGAAGCCCGATCCCTCCTTGCCGCAGACAGGGCAGCTGAACTGGCCGATACCGGTTCTGATTGCAATGGGCCTGAGCTTGATTCTGTTGGGCGGCTGGCTGCAAAGGAAGTCTGACCATGAGAAATAAGCTTGGCCATTATTGCACAGTGCTTGGCATTTTGCTTCTGTTTGCGGCAATCGGTTTGTGGGGTTACAACTACTACGATGCAAACCGTGCTGACGAAGCAGCACAAAGTCTGCTGACCGAAGTGACCATGCAGCAATCGCAGCAGACGCAGGAGTCGGCTATCGCCAAAGGTGCAGGCGATGATACCTTCCTCGGAACGCTTTCTATTCCCGCCTTGGGGCTGGAATTGCCTGTGTATAATCGCCTTGACGATGATCTGATGAAGGATACTGTCTGCCGATATTCCGGTGCTGTAGATACAGAAAATCTCGTGATTGCAGGCCATAATTACAGGCGGCATTTCGGGAAATTGAGTAATTTACAGCAAGGCGATGAAGTTATGCTGAAAACCATGGACGGAAACACCTATACTTATCAGGTTATGGCTTTGGAAACGCTGAATGCTACGGCTGTAGATGAAATGACATCCGGCGAATATGCCTTAACGCTTTTCACCTGTGACTACAGCGGCAATGCGCGCATCACGGTTCGTTGTCAGCCAACATTCTAAATCTAGGGCTGCAAGTTGACGAAAGTCGCTTGCAGCCCTATTTTTGATTGTGTAAAACAGGACCGATCACTTCAGCAACAAAAAAGCTTTCAATCAAAATCGCAAAATACGCATCTTTTTTATTGGGGATTCACTACGCTCAGCGGATTACAGCGCACACCGTTTTGCATCACCTCAAAATGCAAGTGGTTGCCGGTACTGTCGCCGGTAGAACCAACATAGCCAATCACCTGCCCTGCCGTTACGGTTTCACCAGCCGTAACGGCTGTTGCTGTCATGTGGGCATACCGCGTGGAAAGCCCGGCACCATTGTCCAGCAGCACTTGATTGCCGTAGCTGTCATTCCAGCCGCTGACCAACACCGTGCCGCTGTGGGCAGCCAGGATGGGTGTGCCCTCCGGCGCGGGAATGTCCGTGCCGCGATGCCCGGCGTTGCCGAAGGCGTCCACTTCCCCGAAGTGGCAGGATATGTAAGTGTGCCCCGGCAGCGGCCATTGCAGGGTGCCGTCACCGATCACGCCGCCGACACCGCCGCTCAATGCCAGCAGATAAGGGCGCAGTTCGTCCGACAGCAGCTCGCCAAGAATGTCGCGCTGGTCTTGCGTGAAATTGTATTCTTCAGCCAGTTCGGCTACGCTTTTGCTGCTGACCGTGATGTGCAGAATATGCTCTGTGACCGGCTCCGGGTTCGGTTCGTCCTCGGTCGGCTCCGGTGTGGTGGTCACGGTTTCAATTTCTGAAGTGATTTGGTGCATGGACCAAAAAGTGTTTTGAATCAGCAGCTTTTTGGTTTCGTCTATCACCACCACATCGCTGTCGGAATTCAGATTGGTGTGAACCGCAAAGACGGCCAGCACTTCGGGCCAATAGCTTGCCCAAGTGTGACCGCCCTCGTAGTCGTATTCAATCGTGGTTTCGCTGCACTCCGGGTGGGCAGCTACGATCTCGTTGATGGCTTCACCAAAGTCGGCATTGGTTTCCGCAACGATTTCTGCAATGCGGATGCTGTTCGGGTCTCCGGATTCGTCGGCAAACAAAATGCCCATCGGTGAGCCAATCACCGCCGCAGCAGCGCCGATGACCATGGCCAGCACCAGTACCACCCCACCGGCACCGAGCAGGGCCAACAGAGCTGCTGCTGCCTGCCGGGCTGTGCGGGCAAGCAGTTGCCTGATGGCACTCATCAGATAGCGGAACAAGGCTTGCAACCGACTGGCAGCAGTCTTTTGGGGTGTTGACATTCCCGGCAGGGTGGAGATTCCCGTGCGGATTGGTGTGATGATGTTTGTGGCAGCGTGTTGCTCTGCCTGCTTTTGAAAGTGTCTGCGCACAGCCTTCTGGATAAGGTGTTGTCGCTTCAGGTTTTGCTGCCTTGTCTTTATCAGCTGGCTTTGGGAGATTTGTTCCTGCGGCAATATGCTGTCAGCCTTGGGCGTTTGGGACTTGTTTTTTTCAATGGCAATCGCCCGAAAGCGCCCGCGCTTAAACTGCTCCCGGCGCTCCTGCGGGGAAAGGACACCCACCGTGGACTGTGGAGTTCTCTGGCTATCGGCAGCTGGTGCGGCTTTTTCCGTGCTTTTCTGCCGCTGCTCTCGTCTGGTTTGCATAACGCGAAATTGCTTATAGCTGATCTTGGCCGTGCTAACGGCGGCATTTTCTGCTGTACCTGCGGCTTGTTCGGCGCTGCTGCGGATAGTTTCTTCTCCGTAGTCTATGTCTTTGCTGTCCTGCTCTGTCGTGGCCTGCTCGGCCTTATGTGTGCTGCTGCGCACAGCGGATTGTATCATCGTTCGCCGCACCAGATTGCGGCTGCGGTCGTCAGCGCTCATTGTGGTTATCCCGGTTGTGGCGGACCTGTTTGCGAGCTTGCATATCGTTCATCACGCGGGTATACTGCTCCGGCGTGGCTTTCATCGGGTAGATTCCCAGTGGAGTATCCGTAAAAATGATAGGATCATGGTACAGCTTTTCATAGCGCTTGAACTGTTCGTCCGTCAGGCTTATGAAGTTTCCGTTGCGTAAGCCGCAGATGAAAAAGCTGCCCATGAGAATATCGTAATCTCCGAGCAGACGATTCGGCGCCATGCCATTTAATTTGCCCTCTTGGTTGCACACAACACGAACATTCTCCCTCCATGGTGCAACGGCCTCAATATCACCGCACACAAGGCTTTGGTATGCTTTCAATGTATTGTCGATAATACGTTCCTCCGGGTATTTTCCCGGCTGAACATATAAAACGCGGATTTTGTTTTCTTTGGGCATAGTAACAACTCCTTTGAAATAAAAATCCCGCTATGCCTTGTCGCACAGCGGGTTGTGGGTGTAAAATAGAAAACAGTACTATGATAAGGGGATACCAAAATGACGCTTTATATCAGTGCTGCCGAGTATGACTACCACACCTTGGTCAAGGTGGCAGAGATGGCCGGACTACACGGCATTATAGGCTTTCACGAAACCGAGGATGGGTATTTATTGAGCTTTCCTGATAGTAAGGAAACGCCAACACTTATAAATCTTTACAAATCCTATCTGAAAGATTTGGAAAATAATATTTGGGTACATTAACTTCCAATTTATCAAATCGCGGCGGGCCTCGACCCGCCGTTTTTGTTTTGCGCATAGTTACTCTACCTCTCCCGGCTTTGTACTTATCAGCTTATACACCTTACCTGTTGTCGGCTGCTTATTTTCAAACGGGATTATGTTATTGCCCATCTTCAGAATCCCCTGCCCGGCAGTGGCCAGTTTCAGGTATTCCTGCTGCGGCTCTGACAGACCGTACAGTTTCCGCAGCGGCAGAATGTCCTTTGTCTGGCGCAGCATTACCACAAATTCACTGTTGGACAATACCGCGCAGGCGGTATCGTTGGTCAGGCAATCCTGCGCGTTCTGGGTAATGCCCGTGGCATAGGCGTTATATTTGCGGAACCGCTTCCAGCTCTGGTACAGAAACTTTGCACTTTCCTCATCGCGGAGCAACAGATAGATTTCATCAAAGTATACCCAAGTGGCTGCGTTTGCGTCCTTGCGGTTGCTGTTCATAACCGCAGTGTTAATAAATTCCAGCATGGAAATCATCGCCACCGGTTTCAGCTGCTCACCCAAACGATTGATGTTAAAGCAAATCAGACGATTGGACATATCCACATTCGTGGGCTGCGCAAAAGCTTTCATGCTGCCTTTTGCGAAAATCTCAATTGCCAAGGCAAGCTGCTCGGCTCTGGGGTGATGCTGTGCAAGCAAGTCTTTCCATAAATCCACCAGTGTGGGGCAAGGTATGGTATAGTGTGAATCTACAAGCGGTTTGTAGATATTTTTCAAGCTGCGATCAATCAGGCTTTTGTCGCCCGGAATCATGTTTCCCTCCATCACCTTTTCGAACAGGGAAAGCACAAATTCCGACTTCGCATTTTGCGGCAGAATCTTACTTTTTCCATCAGGGTAGAAATCCAGCGGATTGAAGTGCGTTTCGCTGATTGGTGAAATGTCTACTACCTCGCCGCCCATAGCGTGTACCAAAGGAGCGTATTCGTTTTCGGGGTCTACGATATAAAATTTTGCATTCGGAAAACGAAGATACAACATCAGAATTTCGAGCTTTACGAACAGCGATTTGCCGCTGCCGGAGGTACCCAGCACCATACCATTTCCGTTCGGCAGTTCGGAACGCAGGCCGACAATCAAGTTGCCGGATACAGCATTGACACCATAGAACATACCGCCCGCGTCCATCACCTCCTGTACATTGAACGGCACAAGGGCGCACAACCCCTTGGTAAGCATAGTGCGCACACTGGCAATGCGCCGCAGGCCATACGGCATGGCCGTGTTAAAGGCTCGTTCCTGCTGGAAACGCAGCTCGGTAAACCGGCAATTGAAGTTCGCTGCCGTGGTTTTTAGTGCAGCGGTTTCTGCTTTGAGTTCATTCAGTGTATCGGCAAAATATGCCGCGGATAACAACACCAAGAACATCTGCTGGTCATGCTCGGCCATTTCCATTCGGATATATTCGATGTTCTTCTCCTGTGCCTGTGTCTTGTATGGCACAGTGGCCACAAAGTCAAGATTCTCCACCGTTTTGCGATTGAACCGCACCTTTTCGGCATCGGTTTTCATCCGGGAATCCTCGATTTCGCGGTAAGCGTCCTCGGTTTCCACAGGCTGAATGGCAATGGACAAAACGATGTACGGCACCTGCTGGAGCAGTGTCGCAATAAACTTATCGTCCAACTGCTGCGGATACTGGGCAATCGTCATGCACTTGGCATAGGAATCGTCAATCTCGATGTGGTCTTTGCAAAAGCGCATTGCATCCGGCGCAATGGCATCCCGAAAATCCTGTCCCAATCGGGTGCAGTTGTCAAAATCAAACTGGAAGTGCGTTTCCTCTCCGATGCGGAAAAAGTTGTGCAGCACTTCCAGCCGGGCGTTGTTATCCAGCGCACAGACTTTGCAGCCAATGTTGGACAACTCGCCCAGCATATTCCGCTGCACCTGATTCAGCCGTTCGCGGGCATCTTTGCTGTTCTGCTTGTTGGTGGAGAGAATCAGGTACTTTTGCTGCTTCACATTGCCGATTTCTTTCGCATAGGCTTTCATCAGACGATTGCGTTCGACGCGGTATGCGTCGAGACCATCATTGGCGCGGTGGTACAGAACATCTCGCTCAAAGGAAATCTCGTCCATGCGCTGGCTGACAATGCAAAGCTGCGCCCAGCAGTCGGTAGGAATATTAGAATAAATCCTGCCCATCTTTGCCAAAATGTCCTGCTTTTTATCGTCGCTCTGCATGGCATAGTTGATGTCGGAGACACTCCACATCTGGCTGTACACCTCGCCGGAGCGCCAAGTGCCGTCCGCATAGATTTCATCAATCGGGATAGATTTCTGCACAGAAGTCGGGATTTTGTAGCTGCCCCGCGTTCTGCGTGTGGAGGCATATTCATTTAATCTCAAATTTTTTCTCCTTCTTTTTGCCTTTTACATTTGGCAAATTCTGAGTGGTTTTCCATAGCCGCCAGCTTCTGCCGAGCAGCACACTTTCCATGGCGGCAACTAAGAATTGTTCAAAATTCAAATCATCATAACGGAAAAATCCCGCGGCAGCAATGGGCACAGCAGCCACGATGCATACCCAGCTTGCTGTTTCCCGCCCCAGCACCGGTTCCAGCGTTAGATACGCTAAGACGGCTGCGCCAATGGCCACGCCGGAGCAGATCAGCTGGCGCAGAGTCAGGCCCATGAAGATTTCTTCCTGATAGTGGCGTATTTCCTTGTTAATTGGATTCTGCATAGCTTATAACCCCATCATTTCATGAATAATACGGTCAGAGCCTTTTACAAGCCCGACCAGCACCAGCATATTGAACACGGTTTCGGCAAGATAGCTCCACACCATCGTGGTCGGTTCACTGCCTGTGACTGTGGGTGTGCTGACAAAGGCTGAATAGATAATGCAGGCCAGCACGATGACAGCACCCTCCAAGCACACGCCGATATAGCTTTTTACAAAGGAAATGCCGACCGATTGTGTGCTTTCCCCGGCAAAGCTCGCCAGCGGCAAGGGAGCCAGCGCCGTGTACATATAAATGCGGAAAAAGCGCCCATACACGGTGAGAATCATCACGAATGACAGCACGGTGATAAACAGACTGCCCAAGATTGTGACAAGCCATAGCGGGATGCTGGCTAAGAAACCGACATTTTCAATGGCAGAC
>ERZ1034901.1282-NODE-1282-length-17750-cov-9.708562_pt1 | contig 17750 bp, 6 predicted proteins | sample MGYA00520628_ERZ1034901 | MGnify/ENA primary metagenome ERZ1034901 (study PRJEB33766, sample SAMN09781783) | gut metagenome | biome: gut microbiome | host: Homo sapiens | place: Madagascar | study: EMG produced TPA metagenomics assembly of the PRJNA485056 data... | reverse complement strand
AAATTACTTTTATTATAAACACAAAAACTGGCATTTTACATTCTTTTTTAGTTGTGGAATCGAGTTTCTAAAAATCTATCGTTATGACAACAGGCGAGATTATAATAAAGAAGCTGCAACAACTCCTCGCAATGACCAAGGATTCGTTGGTTGCTGACGTGGAAAGGGAGTTCGGATGGATTCGGACTGCTTTCCTTGAAGGGGCTGAGGCTACTAACAACGCTAAAACCCGCAAGGACCAGTTTGAGAATATAGAAAAGATGGTGGATGCTATCTTTACTCAGTTGGGCTATGACCTTTCTCAGTACGAGAACATAACCGACTTAAGGAGAACCGTGAACGGATTCCTCAGTATAGCAGACAAGATGGACAATCTGGCGTCATCATACAATGATGCCAGCAATAAAGGATTCGATGAAGAAAGCACGGCAACATTCCTGCTTAATGCGGGAGGTGTGGCACAGGACATCCTCGGCTTCTATAAGGACTTGAAGAACATTGAGATCAGCCGTATTGAGATGGACGATGCGGTGGACGGTGCCGTATCTTCTGCAGAGGAAGTGTTCAAGTTGGAGACGCTCCATAGACTGTTCGACCATATAATCATAGCATTGCTAAAGAATGCCAAGGTGGTGTTCAAGGATGAGATTGACTATCTGGAAAACCTGGTTTCTCAGACTAAGACCACTGTGACTGCTACTGTGGAAAGCCTTGAGAAGCAGCTGCATAATGAACTGGGAATTGCGGAGAAGGAGATGAAGGTGCTTATGGACGATGCCTTGAGCGATTTGCGCAAGGTGGAATTCAATGTGAAGGAGCTGAAGGAATTTAAGGAAGGTCTTCTTACTCGTGAAAACAGAGAGGCGCTGTTGAAGTTTTATCGGACCATCAACAGCATATATGCCGTGCTCGACTTCCTCGGCATCATCGGCGATGCAGAGATTGAAATCAAGATACCGAAGAAGATGCAGAAGGCGTATGGGGACATTCAGGAACAGTTCGCTAAAACTGTCAGCGAAATAAAGTCTGCCACAGAATATGCCGACAGTAGCATCAACGGTGCCATAAAGAAGGTGTCGGAAGTGGCTATGGAAGCGAAGGATGCCATCACGTCCACTGAAGCATACAAAAAGCTGAATGAGGAATTCCCCATACAGCTGGAGCAGCTCGACATGAGCCCGGGAAACTACGTGATGCTGGCTCAGGTGAACAGCATTATGGACAATGCTGTGAACGGAAGCAAGAAAGCATCCGACTTTCTCAGCAAATACTCATACACATATAAATACAAGACCATACGCTGGAGCTCGCTTGAGAAACTCTTCAGCGAGCCAGTCAGCTATTTCAAGGAGCTTTACCCCGTGGAATGCGCGGATGACGTACAGGAGGTGATGAAGCGTATCCTTGACATCGCACATACCATCACTCCGAAGATACCAGACTTCTCTACGCTGCGCAATATGCTTGAGGACTTGCTACGCAATCTTGAGCGCCGTGTCATCCAGTTCCTTAAGGATAAAGGCAAGGAAGTGGCAAAGAAGGTATGGGCAAAGGTGCGTCCCGTCATTGCCACCATCAAGCAGGTCATCCAAATGCTCAAGGAGATGGCTTTGCGTCTGAAGGAAGACATAGAGACGGTAATCGACGGTATATACTCCGACCTGCAGAAGACATTCGGCGAGGTATATAATACGATAAGGGAAGGACTGGACAATGCTGTAAGTGCCATCGAGAGCGAGGTGAAGAAGATAGAAAACAGCGTCAAGCAGATGGCGGATGCCGTGGAGCGTGACGCAATAGATGTTATCAACGACGCCAAGAACGGAATAAACGAGATAGGCAAGGAGTTCAGTGCCATTGGCAAGGAACTGAAGAACATTGAGGTGCAGGCGGCAAGGGCTATTGCTAATGTGTTTGCTCTCCTTGATGACCAGACGAAGCTTAACAGCTTGGTGCTTGAGCCTGCATACAACGAAACGCTCAAGGTAGAACTCGAGAAGTATGGTTCAGACGCCGAAGCGGTGTTCAAGGAGGTCAAGCCCAAGCTCAATCTGTGGGCTGTCGGCGTCAAGGCAAGTGTCGTAAACTTCGTGAATCCGAAGAGTTGGGAGCAGCGTCTCGCTGTTGCCCTCAACGACATGCAGAAATGCATGAAGGAGGATGCCAATAAGATCTGCTCACTGATGTCAAGGGAGGGAGCCAGACAGCTGCTTACTGACCATGGCATGACGCTGAAGAATCTGAAGAACGAGATTGACATCAATGACTATGTAAATATTGTGTATTCGAGCGTCAGTGATGTTGTCATCCCTAATCCAAAGGCTTACTATTCCAGTCTGCGCTCCATAATAGAGGATGCAGCAAAGTCGCTGAAGGACAAAATGAAGGATGACGTGAAGAACATTGACGCCATCATCAGACGATTCGTCAATGCCGTATGGAGGAACATCAGAAGAGAAATCCTCGAGCCTATCATCAATCATCTCAAGAAGCTTCTCCTCGAGATTGTCAGAAAGCAGATTGTCAACAAGCTTCTCAATCTTGTCAACAATGCCGTGAAGAATCTCGCAGACAGATTCCCCGCATTGAACAACGTATCGAAAACACTGCGTGATATCGAGAAGGAACTTAAGAAACTTAAGGAGAGAGGCTTGACGCTTGACGACCTTAAGTCGCCCCAGAAACTCCATGAGCATGCAAAACAGGAGGTAAGGATGCTCGTAAGCCAAGGAATAGACAAGGCAGGAAAAGCCATTGGCGATATCGAAATCAGCATACCGCTTACTTATGTATTATGGATGAAGGAAGTGTTGGAGGAGACTATTAGGTTCACCACCTCCAACAAGACTACGCGTGATGTAGTCGTCTATGTCATAGCGTTGTATAAGTCGATACCGCAGGAGGTGAAAGATGAGATAGCAGATCTGCTTCCTTCTCTGCCGGACTTCCATGTGGACGAAGGACTGAAGAACTATGTGAAGAGCATAGACACACAGTACGACCTGAATAACCGTGTGGCATGTTTCACGCTGCTTGATGTCAAGACTCCAAGCGACAAGGATCCGAAGGTGGATGCAGCATGCAAGCTGCAAGTGCTGATGTTCGTTGGCAATTATTCGCCAGGTGAAAACAAGGAGTCGCTGCCGGCATTGTATTTCTGCTCGGCTGTCAGTGCTTCGGCAGACTTTAATGTACCCATCGGCCAAAAGCACGTCCTGCGTCTTGGAGCTAATGGCAGTATGGGACAGATGACTGACAATGTTTCGGAAAATACTGACTTTGCAGAAGGCCAGGCTTTGGGCTTCTGTCTGACAAAGGGCGGAACATTCCATGGTCTGCTTGACGTAGACAACATGGGAGGCTTGTTCTATGTACGTTTTGAAAGGAAGGATTCGTCTGCGGTGGTAAATATCGTGAATACCGAGTATGTTGACTTCGGCATACGCAACTATCCTCAGCTGTTCTATGTGGGCTATAACCGCAAACCTTCCGATCCTGCAAAGTACACAGATAGCAAAAGCAGCACTACGGATAAGGACAAGGGTCTCACTCTCGGTTACTACGGAGGAATAGAAGATCTGGAGCTTAGGATGAAGCTCTCGGCAAACTCTTTCTTCAAGATGTTCCTCAAGGATGACCCAACAATGAAGATAAGCACCTCTCTGCTGTATGACATGCAGAACGGTCTTAAGATAGACGGTGGAGCGAAGTTCCATCTCGACTTCGACATCAGCAAGCTTGAAATCGGACCAGTGAAGTTCGACAAGCTCTCTGTGGACCTCGGAAACCTCTCGGGAAGCTTCGGCGATCTGGGCATGACACTCGGCTCGACGTTCGCGCTCGACTTCAGTTGCCTCACCATGTCGTTCGAGAACCTCGGTATCTCGTTTGACATCAATTTCCTTAAACCTGACGGAAGTCTCGGCGATTACGACTTCTCAGGTTCGTTCAAGTTCCCGGACGGCATTGGCATCAGTATTGAAACACCAGTGGTTAAGGGAGCGGGCCTCATCAGCTACGACAAGTCGGAAGGCACACTGTTCTCAGCCCTGTCGCTTGAGGTGCTGAAGAAGTTCACCGTGGGCTGTATCGTCGATGCTGACCTCGGCGTTAAGGACGGACATTACTTCAGTCTGGTGGCACTAATATCCACCTCGTTCAGCCCCGGAATACCTCTTGGCATGGGATTCTCGTTGAACGGTGTAGGTGGCTGTCTGGGTCTGAACAGAATGTATGACGCCGACGCCGTTAGCGGCGGAGTGCGCAGCGGTGTGTTCGGCAGCGTCTTCTTTGTTGACAATGTGATGAATCATCTCACGGAAATGAAGACAGCCGTGAAGCAGTTCTTCCCGGAGAAGAAAAAGCAGTTCTTCCTGGGCGTGCTCTGTAAGATCTGCTTCGAACCCGTGGTGACGTGCGAGTTTGGTCTGCTCATACAGGCTCCAGCCCCGACGAGCATTGGCATTGTCGGTGCATTGAAGGTGAGAGTTGGCGATACCAATCTGATAAAGATTAACGTCTATTTCTTCGGCGATATAGACTTTGACAAGGGATTACGCTTTGATGCCTCTATTGTCGACTCTGAGATTGTCGGCTTGAAGCTTGAGGGCGACATGGCGTTCCGCCTCTTCTGGGGTGGACCATATAAGGGCTTCGGACTTTCCATCGGTGGTTTCCATCCGGCTTATAAGCCAGAGGAAGGACTGAAGTTCGCACCCAATATGCGCCGTCTGTCATTGAGTCTCAACTATGATATCGTGAAGATAAAGCTGGAGACATACCTTGCCGTTACGTCCAACAGTTTCCAGATAGGTGCACATTTGAATTTACAGGTGGGATGGAAGAAGTTCGGCCTCATCGGTTATGCGGGCTTTGACGCATTGTTCGTGTTCAAGCCGTTCCGCTTCTCGTTCTCACTGGAAGTAGGCGTAGCTGTTATGGTTGGTAGTGCGAAGCTGTTCAGCGTTGACCTTGCATTGTCTGTGGAAGGTCCGGCGAAATGGCGTGTCAAGGGTAAGGCTTATTTCACGGTGCTCTTTATCCCATACAAGTGCAAATTCAGCCTTGCATGGGGCGATAGTCCTAAGGAAGAAAGAAGAGCCACCATTGCTGTATGGAATGACATTCTGCTGCCAGAACTTCTCCGTGACAACAACTGGATTACGTCTTCTGCGGAGCAAAACAATGACGGTAAGGAAAAGGATGAGAATGCGATGTTGACGCTTCAGCCCAACGATACCTTCTCGTTCAACCAGAGTGCAGTGCCGTTCGATTATCCGATGGACCTCTGTAATGACGCCCTACCGGAAGACTACACCTCATTCCGTCTCAAGAAGGTGTCGATAATTGCGGACAAAGAGGAATTCTCTCTTGAGACTTCATGTCTTAATAACGATTTCGCACCGTCGCTTTACAAGGAGCTGTCCAACGAAGAGCGACTTAGCAATCCGTCGTATGAGAGCGTTACCAGCGGTTTCGAGGCAAAGGACAATAAAGCTGTTTCTGTGATGTCATTCGACGGCAACGATTTTGTCGAGGCACAAACCAAGTTCTATGTAAAGGAATGCGAGAGTGAACTGTCTGGAAATCGTAAATCGAGAAACGTCCTGCATATACGCAATGACAAGGCTTCATTCAGACGTTATGTAAAACACCTGGATACCAAAGTATAAAAAACAAGAAAAACAACTATAGATATGGCAAACAAGATGCTTTTCATACCGTATCTCCGCAAGGGATATAGTAGATATATATTAGAGGAAGACAATCTTGGCAAATCCAGTTCTGATGGCAAGACCTCTACACTCATCAAGTTCCGCGTTGAATTTGATGCTGATAAAGCTGTCGGCAATACTATGGGCAGTGCCCTTGTTGCCGAGAAGGAATTTGCCGTTGCAGGTCCCAGTGATGTGACACGGCTGGATGCAGCGCAGATTGTCACCTATTCGCCAAAGGGCAGTCTCGTGAAGGTGAGCATGGAGTATATGCCGTTCATTGAGTTTGCAGACGAAGACTTCCCGTGGCGCTATACTCCCCTGAAAGCTACAAGTAAGGGAAAGTTGCGTCCTTGGCTCACCATCATCGTGCTTAAGGCTGACGAGTTTCAGATACAGCGGACAAGCAACAATCAGGAGTGTGTCGTAATATCATCTACGAACGGCTTGAAGGGTATTGTTCCTGATTCCGAAAAACTGTATGAGCTTGCCCATGTGCAAGTGAATTTCGACGATAAAAGGATGAATCTGTTCAATAATTCCTACAAGAATGACATAGGCAGATTTCTTGAAGATTACCCTGAGAGAGGCGTAGCAAGATTGTTGTGCAACCGTCAGATGGACCCGAATACCGAATACACGGCGTTTGTCGTGCCTACCTTCGAACAGGGCAGGCTGGCAGGTCTTGGTAAGAAGTATGACGATGTGCCGGTGCAGAAGGCGGCATGGGAAAATCCGGAAGGCTTGTTAAGCCTTGAGCTACCCGTATATTTCAGGTGGAACTTTACGTCTGGTGAAGCAAGCTTCCTTACTCTTGCCAGACGTCTCAGTCCCATTTCTGACCCCGACTATCTCAACTTGCAGGCTCATCTGAATGTAGACATCGAAGGCTGTGGACTGATGAACGTAAAGCACTCTTGGGTGGAAGGCGACAAAAGCGGAAATTCCATCATACAAGTGCCTACTGTCTTGATGCCAACCACGAATAATGAAGTGACGAAGGTGGAGAGCAAGGAGGTAAGGGAAGATTTGCGCGGACTGTTGCGTAAGAGTCCCGTCTTTGTACAGAACGCCAGCCAGCTGACCGGAGTGACATATACCGAGGATGAAGATCCTTGGGTGGTTCCTCCCGTATATGGCGGCAGGCACAAACTGGTATTGGATGATATCCTTAACGAGAACTACAGTCAGAATGTCGTGAACGAACTAAACATGCAGCTTCGCAACAGAATACCTGCCGGTATGGGTGCTGAGGCTGTACGTAATAATCAGGAAGACTTTGTCAATCGTGCATGGCAGCAGGTGGAGCAAGTTCTTAAGGCTAACCAGAAGATACGCGAGGCATGTGAAGCTGAGAAGGTGAATAAGGTTGCTGATGAAAGACGCAGCGGCAGAAGCCGTTACCTGGATCAGGCATCACGTGTGAACGATGAGCGCTTCGAAGGACTGCTTTCTGATGCAGCATTGAGAGTCACCAATCTTTCGACGGCTTACAGTGATGAGGTGAGTGTGGACACGCTAGTAAGAAAGGTGCCCGGCATGGAAGACGACATCCTTGGAAACGTAAATGCGAAGAACGGCAAGACCATCGAAGAGATTAAGCAGTTTTTCGACTATAACAGCATTCCCGAACTACAGAAAGACTTAGGCAGAAGACATCCTCTTGTCGTAGTGGCTTCGGGTAAGGAGGACTATTTCGACGTGTTCGAAGGGTATGAGTTCTTGCGTGACATCCTGGCTGTGCGTGTTAGCGGACTGGAGTATAAAGAGACCACCATTAAAAAAAATGGTCAGGGACTGATTTTCGTTATCGAACCGAAAACCCATGAATATCTGACAGAACAGAAAGCGGAAGTCAAGATAAGCGGAAAGGACAACTATCTGAAGATTCTGAGCAATACCGTGACGCAGTCAGACATTCCTGCATTGCGCGTGACTTTGGAGGAGAATGTCAGACGCTATAAGGATTTCCTCAATTCGAAAGCGGAAAGCAATACAGGCAGGAATGCCCAAAACCGAATGCCGATATTCCTGAAGGTCAATGACGAATATCCAGGCATCGTGCTTAATGATGATGTATACAAGGATTTCTCGAAGCATGCTGCCGTACAGGGCGATTATGTTTTCGTAAGAACGCGTATTGACGGTACCGACTCTTACCTTGTCGTCACTTCACTGAGTCATCTGCTAAAATCAGGCGCAAAGCTGAAAATGGGACGTACATCGCTTACCTACAACAAGCAGACAAAGCGTTTCGCACCGTCATCACGCGGAAATCAGAACATTAATGTGATGTGTCTTAACGAGGCGAACAGATACGAGACGAACAATATGTCAGTAAGCTCAGACAGTCCGTTACTGAATCTGCCTGGCTATAAGAGTTTGTGCAGGTTGACACGAGACCAAGACGTCAAAGCCTGCATTGACATGATAACAACCATAGACAGAAACTTCTGGTTGCCGACGAATGCAGAGCTCTCAGTCCCTAAGAACGCTTTCACATGCAGAAAGTATTCTATCGGTGCCTGGGTGCTTGCTGACGGCGACAAATGGCTTAATGGCTATGCTTCTTGGATAATGGAACGTCAGAAAGAATTCCTTGCAGAGAAGAAGAAAATAGAGAATATGAAGAGATTGCCGGGACTTAAACCCATTAATTACAAAAAGCAACGGGTCGGCACAAAGAAGTATTCTACAGATAATGTACGTGACGAAATAGCTAAAAACTATAATATACAAACAAAAGACCTTGACGCAAGAATCTCAGAGAAATATCCGGTAATGGCGTATCCCGTATTGCCAGACCCCACATATTTCTATCTGAAGGAACAGTCAGTAAGGTTTATGATACCATCAGTGGACAGTCTGAAGAACAACACCATCTCCTGCTTCTATGCCAATCCTGCCTTTGAAGAGGCATATCTGGCTGGTATGAACACTGAGATGGGCAAGGAGCTTCTGTGGAGAGAATATCCTACGGACGAGCGAGGATCTTACTTCCGCAAGTTCTGGGACGTTCCTGAAGATCCGGACACCATCGACGAAACTTACTTTGACGTTAAGGAGCTGCATAAATGGCATGACCGTCTTGGAAAGAACCACATGAAGAACTCCAAGAGGATGGTGTTTGTGGTGAACGGCGATCTTATGCGTGTTTATCCTAACACCACTGTATATCTCTCGTCTTATCGCAACGGTCAGCTCATTCATGTCATGGAGCCGAGCATTATGGGGTGGGCAAGGGACAATACTTACCTTGTGGGATTCGACGTACAGAACGAAAAAGAGATAATCAACTATTATCTTACCTTCGAGGAGCTTGACCGTTCATTGCGCTTCAGCCATAAGAGTCATGAGGGCAAGACATGCAACTATGAGAACGGCGGTATGTATGCAAGGCATCATCGCGTGGATGTCACCGTGTTCGGACTGCCGGTAAGTGGCATCATAAAGAAAAAGGAATCACTAAAAACAGCGGAACTATGAACAAGAATCAAGATATACTCAAGAAATACTTTGAGGTTCAGATAAAAAAGATCCCAGCCCGTAACGGACTGATGCTCCTGCCCCTTCGCATAGAGACCCGTTTTGCCGAAAACAGAAAGGTGATTATGCGAAACCAGCCCGATTCTGTCTTATTCATATTCATGGAGTTATGGCAGATGGCTGACGAGGGCGTAAGCATAGAAAAGATGCAGCGAATACTTAGGATGATGGAAGACTTGGACGTTGTGTATGCCCAAGACTGCCGTTATCTGAAAGAAATTATCGAGTCAATCCCTGACAGCCTTGGCAAGTCAGACCAGAAGGAGCTTAGGTCTTTAAAGGAAGAGATGTGGGCTGTCGTTGAGAGATATTCCAACACGACACGAACAAAACCTAACCGTGCCACACTGTTCGCTGACAGGGTGAAGCGTGTGTGCAGACGTATCAATGAGGTGAATGCGGCAAGGACCTTTAGCGGCAAGGCACGCAACAAAGGCGATAGGGCGTTCTCTTCTACCGTCAGATGTCGCAGAATGAAAAAGCATGTTGATGATGCGCGTAAGTTTCTTGAGGGAATATATGAGGAAATTAAAGAAATACCTTATTTCTCAAAAGACCAAGCAGATTGCATATATAAAGATGTGGAGCACATAAGAGAGCTGTCGCAGAGAATACACTTAATAAAAGGTAAAAAGGTGGAGTACCCATATCCATATATGGCAGAGGCATATCAAAGGGATTCACTATTGCGTGGAAACAAACGAGCAGAAAAGCCATTAAAGGAATTCCTTGAGTCTACACGGAAGATATCAGACTTCTTCGATTCTTTCGATTTGGATAAGTTAAGGACGGTCCTGTCAAGAAATGTTCGTCCCGGCTATCGCTACACTTATCCAGCAACGGTCCTTATCAAGAACAGATTCTGGGATACAGACGAAAGCTCGGTCTATTCTAATGATTTTCTTGAGGTTCTCAAGGCAACATACTTCGATTATCATCAGGAGATGGAGTGGCTTAGAGATATCGTCGATATAAATCATAAAGATCTTTTAAAGGAAGGTGGAAAGTTCCGATATATCAAGAAGCGCAAAATACAGTATGAGCGTACAGCAGAGAAGTGTCTTCTTGTAAGATTTTATCCTGACACCCTCGCCATAACTCAGGCACAGCAGCCGCTGACTCGTGAAGAGGCCATTGAAGGAAAAAAGATGGCGGACTATCTGAAGAAATATCTGGATCTGAAGAAATATCCGAAAAACTTCAATATGCTTAAAAGCAACACGTTTCCATGGAATGAACTAAAGGGTAAGTGGCGTCTGATGTGTCAGACCTATGGCGCAGTCCGTTCTGCCTGGATTGTAGCTCAGGCTTCTGCGCCTAATTTCAATCCATCGGACTATAAAGAAGAAGGTAACGAAGGTTTCCAGAATGTCACACCAGTGACACGTATGCTTCCTGAACGCTTTGTCCTGAACGCAAGGCTGAAGCTCGACGCCCGTCGCAGTCATGACTTCTCATTCATCGGTCGTCGTCTGCCGGAGGAGCTGCAGGTGGGATTCAATATGTTTGAGATGGGACGATCCGGTGATGACATATACGACAAGACCGATGAAGGCAGGCTGAAACTCAATAAGGGCCTTGCATGGATGACAGATTTTGATGAGGCAGAGCGTATAGGTATGGCAATGACCATTCCGCTTGACGAGATGAAGCATCGTCGTAAGACCTACCGTGAGAACAAGGATAAGAACAACTGCGGAAAGGAAATGCTCCGTACATACGAATTTGAACATATCATTGTCAGCGGAGTCATTGACGATGATGGCAAGGGCACAAAGTCGAAGAAAGAGCTTAAGGATATGCTGACGTCATATCTGTACGAAGACGGTGGGCTGAAGTTCCTTAAGACAGGAACACCTACAAACATTCTCACCGAAGATGACCAGTCCGATTATGACACCTCTGAAACAAGGATGATGGACAAGTCTTTCGACTTTGTAAGCGATCATCTTACCTATCCCCTTAAGGTCAGGCAGATAAAGGATGGAAAAGGCATTGTCATCACCGTTGGTTCCAACTCAAAAAACAACAGCAATGAGTCAGATACCTTCAGACTGAACGCCTTATTCGGATTCGACAACGCCACGAGTCCTCTTACATACGCCGCAGATTCTGACAATATGGAGATTCACAAGGCAGAGGTGGTGAGTGCCGCAGTAAGAGGAAAGATTGATGACAGACTATCTGACCTAAGGGAAAAATTAACTGGCGATGGAAATAGTGATGGTCTGCTTGCTCGCGGCTATTATCCGGTAGTTCGTGTTGGCAAGCAGCCTTTCGGAGTACTTCCCGTTATGGATATTAGACGGTACAGAATGTGCGATCTTACTTCTTACTATGATCAGTATAAGCAACGTGATAGGTATCTTGATTTTGAGTCGTGGGATCAGATATATAGGGACATAAATTATGTCACCAATTGGAATTTCCTTTCAGAGAAGACTCTTACCGGAATAACCGGCGATGCCTATCAAAGGTATATGAAGGTGATGAGCATGACTCCAACCAGCACAACATTCCAAAAACGTCAGGTCCTGACAATGGAGAATACCAAGGCTGGCGAATATGGCGAAACAGTGGAAGTGCCAGTAAATGGCGATGCAGGTGTTGAGTCACTTGAGGGTAAAGCCAATAAACTCGTGGCAGTGTGTGAGGAGATAAAGAATTTTCCACGAGTGAAGGCATTGAACATCAGCGACGATGAGTTGTTTGACCTGGTGGCAGAATGTGTGGATGTGAGAACCTATCGTCTGGATGCCAGTTTCACAAAGATGGCTCATTCTATGATAAGAAATGGAGCTGACTATATTCTCGGTGCCTACGGTTGGGTGCTTGACCTGAAAGAGGACAAGGCAGAACCTATATCTGACGAATACATCATCGCACCGTCAATAACTCATGCAAAGACAGCAGCTGTATTGCGAAGCGCCTACGCCAAGAGTCAGAGAAGCGACAGCCATAAAGATGTCGACAACAATACGCTGGCAATAAATCTGTCAGCACGTAGAGTGCGCATTGCCAAGCGTATAATTGACGGCGTCAAGAGCGGTCTGGCTATCGGAGCCATTCTGGGGGCTGACCTTGAGCGGAGCATACATGAGGAGATGCTCGATGTATGTATTCTGCCGTTGAGGAAGAAGTTCACTCTCTTGTCGTCACGTCTGAATACGGACGGAAGCACATCCACATCCTCCAACCTTAACACTGGCAATGCGAAGGAAGACTCAAAGAATTATGCTTTGGCAGTAATAAACGGCACTAAGCTGATAAACGCCCTGAACGAAATAAAGATTAAGGGCGACGTGGACAACATACTCACACTACGTCAGTATTTCATGCGGAACGACAAGGAATGGCAGGCGTTTGTCAATGGCATTGACGGACTTCGTCAGACTCTGAACGGAAAAAAGAGAGATATGCTGAAAAAGCTCGTTATGGACATGGCGGACAGCTATGATGCGCTTACCGATGTGGTGATGTCTGAGAGCATATATAAACTATGTGAAGGAAACACTGCTGCCGTGGACGCAATAATGAAGAGTATGAATAACGAGACCAACTTCCCGACACCGGAATTCGTGGAGCAGCCGATGTCATGTGCACGAATAGAACAAAGAGTGGTTGTGGGTCTTGACGCTTCGGCGTATGTAGAGAAAGCGGCTTGTTCAGGTAGCGTGTTCCAGTATGCCGACCCTGCCGTAGACGGATGGCTTACGGAGCTGCTCTCAAGTATGAGCATAGTAAAGGATAAAGTAATGCCAGCTTCGGCTATCGTCTATATGTCGCAGAACATGAACGGTCTTCAGGCATTACTCGACCATAAGTATGACGAGGAGCTGTCGGAATATCAGCTTATGCTCAATGCGCTGCGTGAGATGATAGGCAATGCCCATCCGTTACGTCATGACGAACTGGAGCATACATCTGCTGGCGACTGCGTGAGCGATCCTGACATCAAGGAACTCAGCTCACGTGTGGGTAAGGTGGCGTCAATGGTGGAGGATGTTCTTGAGAAGGTCCATGAAATCGTTGGCGATGCCGGTCCGAACGACGACGAATACTACACACCCACGGAAGACATCGTTGTGGCACTCAAGCATCTGGCTTCGCTTGGCAATCATTCTGCGTCTAAGTTGCTTGAGAATCCAGAGGATGTCACATGCGACGACGTAAGGCAGATTGTAGGTACGTTGCGTGAGGCAGTGGCTTCGGCTAAGACTGTAAGCCCATCTTCAACGGCAGAAGACTGTCAGAAAGCCATCAGGGATATGCTCTGCAATGAGGTGATGGTGGTGCCACGATTCTCTTTGGATACTGAGCATCTCGACACAAAGGGACTTGCCTACCAATTAAATAAGGACAGACAGTTCTTTAAGAATGTCAATCCCGAAACCTATGACGAGTATGTGGAGCAGGTGGCAAGGGTAAGAAAGCAGGTGTCGCTACTTCATCAGGTCAATCTGTTCGCATTCTTCAATGACGGCACCGACCTTGACATGAAGGCAATGCAGATGCCGGTTGATGGTATGGAGAACCAGCAATGGATAGGTGTGGAGGTTGACGAGGACAAGGTCTGTGATGCCAACTCATACATCATAGTCAATTCCTGCGACTTTGCCAATGATCTCAGAAGCGGCAATTATGCTGCGGGGCTGGTTGTCGACTTCTGGACGGAAAGCATTCCGCTCAAGGAACAGACTGCAGCCATAACCTTTAGCTATGACCAGCCGGACGCGGAAGCTCCACAGACTATAATTTATGCGGTTAACCCACGAGTGCGATGGGGCAACCGCTGGAATTATCAAGAGTTGGCAGGTGCACTGAAAAGTACGCTCGAACTGGTGAAGTTGCGTGCTCTCGAACCTGATGATCTTCTTCGAAACCGATGGGCATCGAAGGAACTGTTATCCTAATTGTCAAACCTTAAACAGTAAATGATTATGGCAAACCAAAATATTAACAGCAAGATTTCAACCAGCCTGACCACCCGTCTTGAGACACGTACCCGAAACGGAGATATCACGGATGCGCTTCGTTTTCGTGTGCATGATGCCTTGTGGATGCTCACCCGTCAGTGGCAGTTGGGCGAGTTTAAGGGCAACGATGCTGGTACTGCCATTGCCGTGAAATGCAAAGCATGGCAAACAAAGATGAGCAATCCCGTGAAAAGCGTGGTTGATACGGGTGAGGACCTTTGTCAGTATCCTATCGAACCGCAGATAGAGCAACTCAGACACGAGATGACTCCGATGGTCAGAGTGGAATCGGCAATGCGCTATATGGTCATCCTTAAAAAACGGATGAAAAAGGACGAGATGGCAAAGAAGCTACGTGAACTGAGAACGCGCTATCCCCTCAATTGCGAGTATGGCGCTACCAGCTTCGACAATCAACCTTCAGCCGTGACTCCAGCCTTGAAAGACATCGTGGAGTATTCAAAGAAGCAGAATTCACAGCTTACGAGTTTTGCCAAAGCGTTCTCCGGTAAGGCTTTTGACGGTGTTAAGCTATTCGAGGATCTGACCGTTCATGGCTGCAAAAACGATTATGATAGAGAATATGCAGAATGGTTCCGCAAGAACTACGGCATTGTTCATCAAGACTATTGGGATACAAGGTCGATGCGCTATGACTGCACTTTCAATATCGGCAACAACTCGCTGAAGTGTAAGGATTACGCAGGTGGACGCTTGTCATGGTATAGCTTTGACGAAGCAGACATGAAGGACGATACGGTAAAGAAAGAAGCTGACAACAAGCCCGCTCCGAAAGAGCACGAGTTTTACGGCATACCAACACTTGCCACCTATAGTGGAGCACCGAACAAACGCCTTTGGGAGTTTGAGGACCACATGGTGTATATGGGCGACTCCAAAGATATGCAGTCGCAAGGCAACATCGTGATGATGCAATATGCAACAATGTACAGCAATGACTGGATGATAATGCCGCTGACCGTAGAGGTGGGCGATTACATAGAAGTGAAAGAGCTTACTGTCTGGGATACGTTCGGCGTAAAGAGCACCATAAAGAATCAGAAAAACAGCCAGCAGGGCGTTACGGACGACGTAAAATGGCAGATGTTCACACATACTCCGGCAAGCAACATCTCGAAGATAGATATGAACGGTCTGTTGCTGCCACCGGTGCTGCCGTCAACAGTGGAGAGCGAGGCCGTGGAGGAAGTGATGTTCGTCCGTGACGAAATGGCTAACATGATCTGGGGTATAGAGACCAAGGTGCAGGACGGATGTGGAGGTGTGATGGACGCAGCTAAGCTTGCCAATAATATAGCAAGCAAGATAGACGACGAGAACGAGAAGCGCGAGGTGCCGGGAAAGGTTACTGTAAGCGAGTCGGCTGATGGTGACGTGGAAGTGGAGCGTACGAAGAAGTCTGACTTCAGGTATGTCCTGCGCACGGATGTGCCCCTCAATTGGATTCCGTTCCTGCCACAACAGCTTCCCGGTCAGCATAAGGAGATAGCGTTAAGAAGAGGAAAGATGCCATTCTATGTTTACGACGAAGCCGGACAGACCGGCGACTATTACGCCGTGCGTCCGATAAGCAGTCTGCTCAATGGGGTCTATACTTCCGTTTCAGGCAAGATAAAGGAGAAGCCGATGTATATTGCCGAAGAGGAAATACTTCAGACAGGAACCCGCCTCATCAAGAACTATCAGCGTGCACGTTGGTTCAACGGCAAATCGTTCAACTGGTTAGGCATAGAAAAGCGTCTCGGAAACATGCAGGCAAATTCCGGATTGGCTTTCGATAAGCTGTTGGATCCCGTAAAATAATGTTTTATAGGAAAATACGCAAAAAAGTGAACGAATAACTTGCACAAACAAAAAAGTATTCGTATATTTGCGACATAAATAGCGAATCCGCGCCGCCAGGCCAACTGGCGGTGTCGGAGGAGCCTTCAGCAGGTGAAGGACAGTACGACATAACAGAAAAAATTTTGTGAAAGAACCCGGTTGAACCATCACTTACTCTTTCTGTGGACTGTTCTTGAGACGGATTTCTCTTAAATGGGAAGAAGGAGAAGAATTTGCCTCGCATTTTGTTTTTGTGAGAGTTTGCTTAGACAGAAAGGGGATTTTCTTGCTCTGGATTTTCGTTTTTGAGATTGAAGCCCTTGGGCAGACATGGAGTTAGAGGAGAAGGCAAGCGGATCAAGTACACCTGCAAGTAGGGCGGCGCACATGAAGCGCCACTCAAAACGGGAGCTACGGCTCCCGTTTTTTTGTGCCATTACGGGTCAAGACAGCTACTATTAACCAATCTGCATAAAGTCCAAGTAGTCCGTACGGTTCTCCTATGCTTATCAGTCTTCCTTCTCGAAGTGCTGATAGTCCTTCAGTGAGCGATAGTCTCCGCCCCATCTGAAGCCGTGTTGCTTGAAGAGACGGTAGGCAAGGTCGTTACGGTCAATCTTGTATTTGAATGTTTTGGTGCGGTCAGCATACTGCCTGCCCTTTTCGGGGCTGACCTTATACGTACCGTCCTGACGGCGCTTTACGTAGGGATTGTAGAGCGGATTGATGTCAACGGCTTTGCCGAGGCTGTGATTGGAGAGCTTCTTTGATCCGGCTACGGTGCGATAATTGAAGCACGTGGTGTTGTTATGCTCCATAGACCGTATGTCGTCAGCTCCATAATTGTCGATGAGCTGCATGTTCTCAATGGGATACTTGGCTTCAAAGAGCTTACGGAAAATGTCCGTAAGGTCGTCGGCAATGTCCTTATGGCAAACCATTTCACCCAATTTAATGCGTCCGTCCTCTGTGTAATGAAGGAGGTGAAGGTAGCGCAACGAGGAACGTAGGACGCGGCAGTCCTTCTTATACGAGTTGCCATAAATTCTGCCGAACACAGCGTCACTTATGGGCATGGAGGCGAAGCAGCGGTTCGTGCCGTACTTTCTCACGTCCTCTGCCGACACCTCTTTGCCTACCTGCCATTCCTCAAGTATGCGGAATGTCGGCTTGTTGTCTGTCTTCTGCATGCTGACAGAGCGTGTGTTGGCAGATTGCTGCGCACATGCGACAACAGTTTGTTGGTTATTGTCATGCCGTGGCTGGCTGCAAGTTGCTGACGAAGCTGGTAGCAGAGTGCATAAAGATGTGGTGGCGAGAATATGTAAGATGTTTTTCATACATAGGTTGTGTTAAACGAAAAGTCGGTTATATATAAAAACGAAAAACCGCCGGCCCTATCGGACCAGCGGTTAATCTCTCATTTTTTTGTTCGAACTATCGAATTACTGAGCAACTGAGTCAGTAGCAACTGTTGTATCAGCAGCAGCTGTTGTATCCTCTACCTGTACGGTATCGCTGTCAGCGTTAGCAGCAGGAGCTGCAGTCTTGTTACCACATGATGCGAAAGAGATAGCTGCGATAGCTACGAACATTAAAACCAATTTCTTCATTTTTTCTTTGCTTTTTAAATCTGTAAAACAATCATTTGTTTATTAAAACATTGCAA
>ERZ1034901.1279-NODE-1279-length-17771-cov-11.409799_pt1 | contig 17771 bp, 14 predicted proteins | sample MGYA00520628_ERZ1034901 | MGnify/ENA primary metagenome ERZ1034901 (study PRJEB33766, sample SAMN09781783) | gut metagenome | biome: gut microbiome | host: Homo sapiens | place: Madagascar | study: EMG produced TPA metagenomics assembly of the PRJNA485056 data... | reverse complement strand
TATATAAATATAAATCATTTGAATAACAAACGAGCCGGCGCTAGATTTCCACTCATTCAGGAAACGAATGACATAAGTCATTCCCAACATCAGACGAACAAATTCACGTTCGCTTTGCATCACGAGATCAGGAGATCAAAAATGGCGTCCCTCGGACTCTTCAGACTTTCGCTCGTTGCCGGCGCAATTCTCGCTGCCGGCTCCCTCCAGGCGGCCGACGGCACCTTCACGGGTTCGGCTCCGGGCATCAGCAGCGCCGTCACGGTGGAAGTCGCCGTCAAAGACGGAAAGATCACGTCCGTCAAGGCCGATACCTCGGGCGAAACGGAAGGCTACGGCCGCGGGATCGGAGGGGAGATGGCGAACCGCATCCTTCAGAAAGGCTCTTCCGACGTCGACGGCGTCTCGGGCGCAACCATTACGTCGGGCGCCATCCGGGCCGCTGCGGAGAATGCGCTCCGTCAGGCAGGTCTTTCAAACGGCACCCGGCAGAAGCTTCAGGCCGGCACCTATACGGGCGAAGCGCACGGCGCCAAGAGCATGGTGAAGGTCACGATCGAGGTCGACGATGCCGGACGGCTCTCCTTCAGGGATATTTCTGCGGGCGACACCGAGTATGTGAGCGAAACGGCGCTCCGCGAGGTGAGCCGCAGGATCGTCGACGCTCAGTCGCTTGCGGTCGATGCCGTCACGGGCGCGACGCTTACGAGCCGCGGCCTCACGATGGCAACGGGCGACGCCGTCCGCAAGGCGGGCGGCAAGGTTGAGGAGTGGCAGATGGGAACGCCCAAAGCCGCGATCACCGAGGGCCCGGCCGAGGATGCCGACATTGTGGTGATCGGCGGCGGTGCGGCCGGCATGATGGCGGCGCTGGCGGCGAAGACCGACCAGGCGCTCTCGGGCCGCTCCAACAACCTCAAGGTCGTTCTCGTTGAAACCAAGGGCTACCTCGGCGGCGACCTCGCAATCTGCGGCGGCTACATTGCGTCCTACTCAGGGAGCTTCCTCAACGAGGCTTCCGGCCACACGATTGACGGAAAGACCGTGGCTGCCGCCTCGAAAGCCATGCGCACGCCGGCAGCCGCGGCAATGATGAACGACGAACTCGCCGCGCGGGTCGTGGATGCGACGGGTCAGGTCATGACGCGCCTCGTTGATCAGGGCGTGAGAATTCAGGCGGCCGACGCCACGATCGGGAGCGTGCGCACGCCCTACTTTGAGGACGGCGTCATGCACTACACGGTCGCCCGCACGTCGAATGCCGAGACGGGCTACCGGAGCCTCGACGACGGCTACGACGACACGACGGGATCGCCCTGGGTAGCTTCCGGGATTGCGAAGCTCCTTAAGGACGCGGGCGTCGACATCCGCGTTGAAACGACGGCCGAGGACGTGAGAACCGAAAACGGAAAGGCCTCGGGCGTCGTGGTCGTAAACGGCGGCACCCGTCACCTCATCCGCGCCAAAGCGGTGATTATGGCTACCGGCTACTCGGGGCTTGATCCGGAATCGGTGCGCATGTTCTACCCGCAGCTCGCGGGCGTCACCCGCACGGGCGGCGCCGGGGTCACGTCCTTCGCGCCCAAGTGGATGATCAGGAACGGCGGCGAAGCGGCCCTCAACCCGGCAAGCTCCACGATGCTCGGCTACGACTCGGTGATTGGCCTCGACGGCCCGGAAAGCATGATCTACCGCGATCTTGAGCTCCCCTGGGTGAACGTCCACGGCGAACGCTTCATGTCGGAAGCTGGTCACCCCTTCATTTCCCAGCTTGATCCGGAAAACAAGGCGAAGGTTCCCGCGATCCGCCTGATTTCCCCGACGGGCCATTCGGTTGCCGAAGTCATGAAGCAGGACGGCATGCATGCCTGGATGATCTTCGACGATGCGTCGCCGGCGGCGAAGCTCCTCACCCGACTCAAGGAATCGAACCTCGCCTGGAGCGCCGATACGCTCGAAGACCTTGCAGAAGCGGCCGGACTTGATGATCCCGCGAAGTTCGCGGCGACGATCCGCAAATACAACAGCGACTACGAAGCGGGCGGCGACACGGTCTTCAACGCTCCGAAGAGCGGCATGACGCCCGTTCTGAAGGCTCCCTTCCATGCCGTTCGCGTGACGGCCGTCAATACCGTTGCAAATGCCGCCGTCTTTGCGGACCGCGACCTCACGGTTCTCACGGGCCCGAAGGGCGCTCGCATTGAAGGCCTCTACGGCGCGGGCGGCGCCATCGGGAACGCTATCACGAATGCGGGCTTAGGCGCCCACAACGCCACGTCGCTCGCTTCAGGGAAGCTCGCGGGCGACGAAGCGAGAAAGGCCGTTCTCGGCACGAAGTAATTCAACCGCTCTCTGCCTCCGGGACGGCGCCGTTTCTTCTCTCCTTTCCGGCGCCGTCCCGGGCACCTTTGAACGGCCGCGCCTCACCGGTTTTTATCCGAATTTTCACCGAAGAGAATCATCATGAACCGCAGACAAACCTTTGAGAGAGCCGCTGCTCTCGGACTCATCGGCACTTTTTTTGAGACTTCCGCCATGGCAAATACCGCTGCCTCTGCATCTTCTCAGACGAAGCTTCCCTTTACGGATGCTTCCGACATCCTCGCGCGCCTTACCGACCGCGAGATCCCCGGCGCCGTTCAATTCGACGCCCGCATGCGCGCGCTCATTACGGCAGCCGCCCTCACGCCCCTCAATGCAACTTCGGTCGCAAAGCGCGCCGTCGCGAAAGCCATTCAAGCGGGCGTCCCCGCCCTCGACCTGCGGGAGGCCGTCATGCAGGCGATGGCCTACTCGGGGCTTCCGAGCGTCATTACGATGCTTGAAGCCTTAAACGAAGCGCTCACAGAAGCCGGCCTCCCGTTCCCTGAGGAGAAGGCTGCCGTCGTTTCGGACCAGGACCGCTTTCAAAAGGGCCTGGCCGAGCAGAAAGGCATCTTCGGGCCCGCTATTGATCAGATTCACGCGAATGCGAAGCCTGACGAGCGCTTCCTCATGGTGGACCTCCTCACGGGCTTCTGCTTCGGGGACACCTACACCCGAACGGTCCTCTCGTTGAAGGAACGCGAACTCCTCACCTTCGTCGTCATCGCCGCCATGGGCGGGTGCGAGCCTCAAGTGAAGGCCCATGCAACGGGAAACATCCTGGTCGGGAACACCCGTCAGATGCTCATCGACGCAATCATCGTCATGCTTCCCTACATCGGGTTCCCGAAGGCCCTCAATGCGCTCGGCATGGTGAATGAAGCGGCGCCCGCCGGGAAGTAAAAATGGAATACCGTCATCTCGGCCGCACGGGGCTCCTCGTGAGCCCGCTTGCGCTCGGCACCATGAATTTCGGCAACGCCTCGGAAGAGTCGGAATGCCGCTCGATTCTCGATGAGGCGACGAACGCCGGCATCAACTTCATCGACACTGCGGATGTCTACGGGCCGCCTCAGAGCCCCGACATCCGTCAGGGGAACGGGCTTTCGGAGGAAATCATCGGCCGGTGGCTCGCTGATTCGGGTAAGAGGAACGAACTCGTCCTCGCGACCAAGCTCTACCAGCCGATGGGCCCGGGTCCCAACGACCGGCGTCTCTCGGCCTGTCACATCCGGGCCGCCTGCGAAGCGAGCCTCAGGCGGCTTAAAACCGACCGCATCGATTTACTTCAGATGCACCACATCGACCGGAATACGCCGATCGACGAAATCCTCGAAGCCTTCTCCCGCCTTATAGCCGAAGGGAAGGTCCTCTATGTCGGAAGCTGCAACTTTCCCGGCTGGTACATCGCCGCCATGGAATGCGAGGCTCTGAACCGCCATATGCTCGGACTCGCGAGCGAACAGTCGCTCTACAACCTCGCCGAACGTACGGTTGAGCTCGAAGTCCTTCCCGCCTGCCGGCACTTCGGTCTCGGCTTCCTTCCCTGGAGCCCGCTCGGGGGCGGCCTTCTCGCAGGCGTGCTCGGCAAAACGCTTTCGGGCCGCAGAGCATCGCAGGCTGCCTTGCAGATGATCAAAAAGCACCGCAGTCAGCTTGAGGCCTATGAGCAGCACTGCGCGGAAATCGGCGTGATGCCGGCTGAAGTTGCCCTCGCCTGGCTTCTCGCGAACCCGCTCGTCACGGCGCCCGTCATCGGTCCGCGCACGACGGAGCAGCTCCGCATGAGCCTCAGGGCGCTCGATGTGAGGCTTTCGCCGGAAACAATGAAGCGCCTCGACAAAATCTGGCCGGGACCGGGAGGCGAAGCGCCTGAGGCCTATGCCTGGTAGCGAGCCCGGAGATGACGGAGAAGCTCTGCGCTCCAGTCCGATGAGCGCTCGCTTCTCTCTTATGCCGAATTCCTATAATTAGTTCTCTTAATCGTCAAATCTCATTAATCTCTCCCTCACGCTTCTCTGGAGACATGTCATGGAACTGCGGTCGCTGCGCTATTTCGTTGAGGTTGTCCGGCAGAAAAGCTATACCGCAGCGGCGCAGAAGCTTTTCGTCACGCAGCCCACGCTTTCAAGACAGGTCACGGATCTTGAGGAGGAGTTGGGCCAGGTGCTCCTTGAGCGCACGACGCGCCGTATTGTGCTGACCGAAAAAGGAAGCCTCTTTTACCGCCGCGCGGTGAGCATCCTTGCGCTCGCAGAGGAAGCGAAGCGCGAGGCGATGCACGCCGAGGAGATCGCGGGCGACATCACCATCGCCGCGGGCGAATTCTCAGCCTTTTCCGCCATTGCCCGCGCGGTTGCGCGTCTGCAGGCAGCCTACCCCGTCGTTCGATGCCACTTCAGAAGCGTCACGGCTGACGTGGCGGCTCAGCAGCTCCGGAACGGCGAAGCCGACTTTGCGGTCTTCTCTGCCGGTGCGGATCTCGCAGATTTTGAAAGCCTCCCGCTCCCCGAATCTGCTCCGTGGGGCGTTCTGGTTCCTCGCGGGACGTACGAAAAACTCCGCGCCGTCACGCCGGAAGCGCTTCGTGAGATCCCGCTCTACATCCCCCGCCGCTATTCGGGCGAGGAAGCCGGCGCCTTTGCCGGCTGGTCAGGCTATCCCCTTGACGAACTTAAAATCCGCGGCACCTACAACCTCATCTTTAATGCGGCGCTTATGGTGCGCGAGGGCGCTGCGGCACTCTGCGCCGCAGGACTCGTCCGGGAGGACGAAGACGTGCGCTTCATTTCCCTCGCGCCGGGACTCTTCTACAAGGCCGTCGTCACTTGGCCGGCAGGGCGCCCCCTTACGCCGGTTGCCCGGGAGCTTCTGAAGGAAATCCGGGCAGTTCTCGCCGAAAGCACGTCGACCAATACTGAGCGCTGAGCCTGGTTAAAGACATCCGCAGAACCAGGAATCAAGCGCACTCCTGCACCAAAGATGCCGGCGCTGATCAGTCACTGCAATAGAGGATTGGCGGCCATTCCTACTCTGACTAGGGGATCGCATATGTACGCCGGAGTCTGAACCCGCCTTTTAGTTAAAATTCCCCGTCCGCCCGCATGAATGGAGGCATGGCTGCGGCGAGGGATTTTGGCGTTCGGAGTCCGCCGGATCGCGATATTCCCTTCGGAATATCCGTTGATTACCAAAACCGAAAAAACTGAGGGCCACACTGCTTTATGCAGAGCGGCCCTCTGGAGGCTAGGGTATGCCTAACAAACAACCCCCTAGTGACGCCAGAATATCACAACCGAAGTGTCGGAGCAAGCAGTACTGGAAGAAACAAAACACATTGTAAATCAATGATTTACGTTGGAATCAACGTGCACAAAATTCTTTCGGCGCTGACGCTTCTGATATTCATCCTGGCGTCCGTGTTTTAGTCTAAGACCGTCGGAGGCCTGAGAAACCTCCGACGAACACGGCAGGATTTCCCAATCACCACGACCGCCAGAGCCCTCAACGAACTCGAGGCACTCCTGTACGAAAAACTCTTCAGGATCGCATTACGGTTCTTCGACGACGCTCTTCCAGGCAACGAATCGCCGCTCCTCACCGCTGAAGACGAGCGCGGCGCGAAGGATTTCTTTTCCGGAATGGGCCATGCCGTAGCGGCGGGCAGAAATCTGCTTCGCCGCCTCTTCAAGACACTTTTGAGCGTCGGACGACTTACGGGCAAATTTGAATTCGAATACCCAGCGGCGGGCTCCGACATCCACTTCCAGGTCGCTTCTGCCGAGCGCCGAATGATTTTCCACCTTCGGAAGCATTGCAGCGCCGATCAACAGCACCTGCAGATACGCGCGGCAGGCCGCTTCGTCTTTAATCGGATAGCGGAGATAGTCGATTGCGCCCACGGCCTGGTTGAAGCAGCGCACCACATCATCGAGAGTCCCTGCTGCCATTGTTTCGGAAATGAGCGGCTCCCCGGCCCCTTCAATCGGCTTCCCCTTCAAAAGCTCTCCGGCATAAAGCTGAGCCATGGACACCGCCACCTCACGGTTGGGGTATCCGAGGACTGCAAAGCCATTAGACCTCATCTCCCGGATGGTGAGGTAGCCCGCCTGAGAGAGGAGAGCCTCGAGGCCGATTTCATCAAATTTTCTGGCCTCTCCAAGCTCGCTGGCCTGTATCTGCCGAACTTCATCAAAATTTGAAGGTCTTTCAAGATCATGATTTGCCAGGTAGCGCATCAGGACTGTCGGCTGCCCGCCGCTTTCATACCAGTAGTTTGCGAATCCCTGCTCTGGATACATAAAGAAATTGAGAATGGACCACGGGCAGAACACATGTCTGCGTGCATTTGCATCTACCGTAAAGCGGTCAAAGCAAAAGCCGTCGTAATATTCCCGAAGTTTTTCTATTAATTCGTCTTCACTGAGGTTTCGTATTTCGGAAGCTTCCTTCAGATAGCCTGCGAAATATGTCTTAATTTCCTCTTCGGTGAGCCCCAGAAGCGTGCTGTAGGCAGGATTAAGAGAAACGTCATCGAAATGATTGAGCTCCGAAAAGATGCTCGTCTGACGATAGCGTGTGATTCCCGTCATGAAAAAGAATCTGAGGCACCCGTCATTGGATTTAAGCATCAGAAAGAACGGGCTCATGATCGAACGGACGGCATCAAAAAGCGCCTTATTGTGAAGCGACGTCGTCAATGGCGAATCGTATTCATCGATAAGGAGCACCAGCGACATCACGGGTCGCGTCGCGAGCCATGCGGAGAGCTGCGTCATCAAAGGCTCGAGCGTTTTTTGAGCATCGTACCTGAAGCCGACCTCCGCAAATCTATTCATGAGGAGTGCATTGAATTTTTCCTGAAATTCCTGAAGATCAGCAAAGTCCCGTATTTCCGAAAAGTCGAGCCTTACGACTTCGTATGTCTTATCCGTCCATAGTTTTTCAATCGCAAGCCCTTTGAAATCCCGAAGTCCGTATTTGAAAAGCGTCTCGAAAGTCGATACCAGGAGCGACTTTCCGAACCGACGCGGACGGGAAACGAAAACCTTGCGGCCATCACGGCAAAGCCGAAAAATAAGTGCGGTTTTATCGACGTACACGCACTGCTCCTGTCTCAGCGCGCGAAAGTCGGACCGCCCGAGCGGGAGCGGCCGGCGAGGTTCGATGATTTCGGATGATGCTCCCCGAATGGCAGTTGCTTCCGCCTTCATTTCCGCAGACAAAGCCGCATGAGAATTCCTCTGCCGAAGCAGTGCGACACGACGGCCTTTCAGCTGTTTTTCAGGGATCGGAAAGTTTTCAGGATGCAGCTGGTACTCCGGCGTCGGGATGAAAACCATTTCCCGCACCATACCGAGATGACGGGAAGTCTTTCCGCCGCTCCTCGCTTTGTCCGCTTTTGAACGATAGCGATAGTGCACGGCTATGCCGCCCGAAGGCGTTCGGGAGAGGTCGGCATTCTTTGGGAGATTGGAAATCAATGCCTTGTCGGGAAGCGGATTCTTCGTTCTGCGAGCATCAGACATGGTTCATCTCCATTTATGGCCATATGCATATATCCATTAATTATGACATATCCTTTGCAGCACCATTCTTCACCTCAGGACACCCGCACGGATGGTGGCACGGCAGCAGCGAGGGATCCGGGCGTTCGGAATCCGCCGAATCGCGGTATTTCTGTTGGAATATCCGTTGATTACGCAAACCCCAAATAACTGAGGGCCACACTGCTTTATACAGAGCGGCCCTCTGGAGGCTAGGGTATGCGTTCCAAACAACCCCCTAGTGACGCCAGAATAAACAACGAAGTACCGCAGCAAGCGGCACCAAAAGAAAAATAAAACACCATGAAAATCAATGAATTACACTGAACTCAACGTGCGTAAAATTCTTTCGGCGCTGGCGCTTCTGATATTCATCCTGGCGTTCGTGTTTTAGTCTAAGACCGTCGGAGGCCTGAAAAACCTCCAACGGACACGGCTGAATTTTCCAATGACCAGCACCGCAAGGTCCGAACGAACTCGAGGCACACCTGTCTAAACGACTCCCACCTGAAAGCTGAGCCATGGACACAGCAACCTCACGGTTGGGTTATCCGAGAACAGCAAAGCCATTAGCCTCGCGCCGAAAGGTGGGGCCTTGCTTGTCAAATAGCGCTTACATTTACGTTAAACGTATAAGCGATATCGTTGCTTTGGACTTCCTTTAGGTTCAATTGGTTCTAATTTCTTGTCAGCCACTAGCTTTCGAACGTGATTTGCAATTGTTGCACGTGAAAGACCAGACATCTCCGTTAGAGCTTTAATAGATAAACTAGAGTGATCGCTCAACGCATTTAAGATAGCTTGATCGACGTTCTCCCACGTTTTCCCGATCATTTCATCATTTATCCGTCTCCGCTTATTAAATGTCAACTTGAAAAAAGTGATGGTGTCTTTAACAGTCGGCGGCGGCATCAAAGATTTAGCCAACGCCGCTTCAATCACCATAAAGCCGGTTCCTTTGTTTTCGACAACGAATCCTGACTCGAATGGTGTATAAGTCAGCAACCGTGAGAGATATTCATTTCGTGTTGAAGAAATTCCGTCCTTCCCAAGACTTTCTACAGTAGTGGAGCCGTACAGTCCACCGGGATTGGTAATTTCCAGGCGATCTGCATACATGTTGATCTGGACTTGGGAGCCTCGGCCTTCTGGAGAATAGTCTCGGTGCTGGAGGGCATTAGCGACGGCTTCTCTTACTGCTTCAAGCGGATAGTCCGGAATGTCTTTTCGCAAGCCGCCTTCAATTACCGCACCAGTATTCATGCGTTGCTGGACGAGGGCAAGTGCTTCCAGAAGCATCTCCGGAATTGAGCCGATGATTTCTTTCGAATTCAGATAGCGAAGTTGACCTGTTTCTGTTTCGACTTTATCGACGCCTGGATACACAGAAAAGACAATTTCGAGGCGGGGGAAATACTTTTGCGGAAAAGTTCCGGCAGCGAGCAGCCCGGCTATGGTTGGACAAAGACGATCATTGATTCGGGTTAAAACGCCGAGTTGAATCAAAATTGTTTCTTTAGAAAGCTTCCCAAAGACACGCGGGAACAACTCTCTAGCCCGTTTGGCAATTCCTTCTACTGTGTCGGCGTCAAGATCATCAATTGATGCAGCCTCAACGGGTTCGATGTCAAATTGCGGCTGGTGCTGCGCTTCAGAAAGTCGATCCACTTCGTATGGTGTCAAATGGCGATCACCATCGCCAGAGCGAATGAAGGCTCCGTCGTACATGCCTCGCTTAGAGATGTAGCACGGTTTCATGCGCTTCGGCATTTCCGGAACTTCTGCCACTACAAGCATTCGATCCTCAAAGCGCATCTTCTCCACTTCCATACGGACAATCGGCGTCATTGCATCGCCGATTGTCTGCATTTGGGCGTATATCTTGTCCGCATTGAAGCCGTCAGCCGGTTTGAAGCCGTTCTTTTCGGACAAGCCTAAGATGATGATGCCGCCATGCATGTTTGAAAAGGCTGAAATCGTCTCCTGCAGTTTCCTGGGAAGTTCCTGCACAGATTCCTTGACTTCCCATCGCTGTGTGTCGCTGCCAAGACTGCGCATGCGATGAATGGCTTTGATGAGTGTTTCTTCATTGAGTTCCGGCATAAAAACCTCACAACCTACCAGCTAAATGTTCAGTAATTAGCTAGTTACCTGCTATTTTACTTCAAATTATACAGTTACTAGATACTTAACTAGCTAATTAGCTAGTAGTTAGCAGGTTACCGAAGAATGTCTTTTACGCGGCTATTCTTTGTTATATATGTGAATTTTCAGTGTCTTTTGGCCTTATCGGCAGATCCGTTACCTGCTATTTTGTTTTTGAATACGCAGTTACTGTCTAACTAACTGGCTAATTAGATAGTAGTTAGTTAGTTCACGAAGGCCCGGTATATAGTGACGCCGGAATATCACACCCGAATGGACAGCAGGAGTGCTCACGCTCCCGTCGACACCACCGGCACGAGCCGGATGAAGTTGGCAGGCCGCTCGAGATGCTGCGTGATGATGTCGTAGAGGTCTCCCGGTTCCGAAGAAAGATCGATCACCTCCCAGCCGAGGGCATTCCCATACTCCTCCGCCGCATCCTCAATCTCTCTTTGAATATTGTCGGCCGGATAGTCGAGAAGGAAGTGCACGATGATCTTGTTTTCGGCGAACTTCCTCATGATGTCCGGAAGAATATCAATATCGCTTCCCGAGAGACCGCTCGTGTAGCCGCCGCCCGTATCGCGCCCGACGTTGATCCAGGCGTGCTTAACGGTGGACGACGTATAGGGAGCCGGGTAGGTCCCGTCATTGCTCCAGACCCCTGACCAGCCGGGCGAGAGCAGCCGGTACGCCCAGGTGAAGTGTTCGTCTACGCAACCCATCATGCCCGGCATGGAAAGCGCCACATGGTCGAGAATTTCCGAAACGCTTGAACTGTTGGCGAGAATCGGCATCACGGGACCGCACATCGGATAGGAAACGATGCCGTTCACAAGGTCGCCTGCGGGCGCCTTCTTCAGGCTCACCCAGGAATTATTGTCGTAGGCGATGAAGCCCCCCATGCGAAGCGAAGCGTTGTAATCATCCTCCCAGAAGGATTCCGGGGCGCAGATGACCTCCTTCCCGTCGTACCTTTTTGCGCTCAGCGGCCACGCCGTCATGTTGCTTAAGCCGTAGAGGCCTGTGGCATAACTGTCAAGGTTGTACGTCTGCTTATAGCTTTCGGTCACGGTTCTGCCGTCATTGACGAGGAGAACGAACTTGTCCTCCTCGGACGTTGGCGCCGTATCGAGCTTCGAGAGAAAATCGTCCATATCCTTCTCGCTCTGCAGATCGGGGCGCGCCACCATCACGAGGTCGGCCTCGTAGCCGGGGCCGCCGGGCTGAAGGAGATCGTCGACGAGCGAAGGATTGATTTCCTCGAGCACCTTCTTTCTCAGTTCGTACGCCGCTTCCGTGCCTTCATAGTAGGGATCGTCCGGACCCTGAAGGCGGCGGCTCGCCTTGCTGACGAGGTCTGCATGCTGCTTCCCGATATTGACGTTCACGCCGACCGCAACGATGCTCACCTTGATCATGTCGTTGCTTGATTTGCCGTCAAAAAGCTTGTCGAGGACCTTCGACATGCCGGAGGCCACTTCCTGACCGCCGTCCGACATGCCCGACTGGTCGATCGTGAAGACGACTTCGAGGGGCGACGCATAGAATTCGCTTCTTGCCTTCTGTGCGGAAGCATTGTTGCGGTCGAAAATTCGTGCGATGTCGCCCGTCATGCGCGGCTTGCTCCGGTAGTCCGTGCTGACGTATAAGCTTGAATCCGTGACTTCGAGCGTCACATTGCCGAGCGTGAGGGAATTTTCGAGCGTCCGCGCATTCTCCTTCGCCCAGGCGAGCGCCGTGGCGTTATTGAGCATGGCGTCGCTTCCCGTCGACTTGATTTTGGCAAGCGCCACGGCGGTGGAGTCCGTCACGAGCTGCATGGTGTCCATGTTGTGGAGCTCGCGCCCGAGGAGCACCGAACCCGTGCCGAGCGATACGGAAGGAAGCATCCCGACGCCGAGAAGGAGCGCCACGGCGCCCTTACGCTCGCGGGAGAAGCGGCCGAAGGCGCGCTTCAGTTCCTGAACGGTGCGGCGGACGACAAATGATGCACGAACGCTTTTCATTTGCGTGAGCCGCGGCAAAGCTCAAACATGAGTGCGGACTTGTCGACGTAGACGCACTTCTCATCTCTCAGCGCCCGAAAGTCGGACTGCCCGAGCGGCAGCGGGTTTCTTGTTTCGAGCGCGGATGACATGCTTTACCTCCCCGAAAGTCCTGATGCTTTGTGCCTTTTGCTCGAGCTCCATCTTACGGCCTGGCGGTGTTCCGCATTTCCAGCTTCTTTCTTCTCCAGCGCTGAGCCCCGAAAGGCGTCATGTAAAGATTCCATCGCGCCTCCTCAGTCAATAGAAAAGAGTCGAAATTCCTCCTTCGCATTGGTGCAAACCCGGAATAGACTTTCCTCCGCCCAATAGCGCCCGACGCCTTCCCTTCATGAGTACCGGGCGCTGAGGATAGAAAAACAGAGGAGAGAAACATGACTCAGATCGCACGCCGCCGCCTGCTCCAGGGCGCTGCGCTCATACCTGCCGCCGGCGCTTTTGTCCCGGCCGCAGAAGCCGCCTGCGTGAATCCCATTCCCGCGAAATTTAATGAGACCTACGACGTCGTCGTTATCGGCTCGGGCTTTGCCGGGCTCGCGGCCGCTCTTGCCGCGCATGAAGCGGGCGCAAAGACCGCCGTCTTTGAAAAGATGGCCTTCATCGGCGGCAATTCGTCGCTCTCGGGCGGCATGCTCGCCGTTCCGGGTTCGAGCGTGCAGAAGGCTCAGGGCATCAAGGATTCGCCCGAAGCTCTTGAAGCCGACATGGAACGCATCGGTCTCGGACTCGGCGACCCGGCGCACATCCGCTTCGTCTGCGAAAAGGCCTCGGAAACCTTTGAATGGACGCGGAAGGTTATCGGCGTCGAATGGAATGAGAACCTCACGGGCAAGGGCGGGCACTCCGCGTCGCGCTGCATGATCACGAAACAAGGGACGGGGCAGGGGATCATCGTCCCGGCGGTAGCGAAGCTTAAGGCCGCGGGCGTTCCCATCCGCACGGGGTGCTTCATGGAAGCGGTCCTTCGCGACGCCGACGGCCGCGTGAAGGGCGTTCGCATCCGCGAGGGCTATGTCTTCGGCAAACCCGGTTCCGGCAAGGTCAGGACCATTTGCGCAAAGCGCGCAGTGATTCTCGCCTGCGGCGGCTTCGGCGCCGATGTGCGCTACCGCAAGACTCTTGACCCCAAGCTCGGCGAAGCCTTCCTCACCACCAATCAGCCCGGCGCCACTGCGGAAGCCTGGCGCGAAGCGAGCCGCATCGGCGCGCGCATCATTCAGGCCGACTGGATTCAGTGCCTCCCTTCCTGCTCGCCCCTTGAACAAGGCATGGGCATTGCCACGCACTTTGCCTCGATCTCGGGTTCGCTCTTCGGCTTCTGGCTCTCCACCCTTTCGTCCTCGCGCTTCGTGAACGAATTCGGCGACAGAAAGCTCTGCACCGACGCCATTCTCACCGTCATCAACAAGGGCGGTCAGGCGCTTGCGTTCTCGGACGACGACGGCGTGAAGCACCTCGAAACGCTCCGCCCGGGGCTCTTCGCGAAGATGCTCGCTGCCGGCACGGTTGAGAAGTTTGCCGACGCCGATGCGCTCGCCAAGGCCTACCGCATGGATCCCGCTAAGCTTCGCGCTGCGATTGCCGAATACAACGACAACCTCGCGAAGAAGTCGGATCCGAAATTCGGCCGCCGCTTCGACAAGGCCGCGAAGCCCATCGGCTCGGGCCCCTACTACGTCTCCCGCATGAGCCCGAAGGTTCACCACTGTATGGGCGGCGTCGCAACCGCCGTCAACACGGCCGTCCTCGACGTGATGACCGACAAGCCGATTCCGGGGCTCTTTGCCGCGGGCGAATTCGTGGGCGGCATCCACGGCGCCGTGCGTATCGGCGCATGCGCCGTGATGGACTGCCTCGTCAACGGCCGCGAGGCCGGCATGGAAGCCGCGAAGTCCAAAGCCTGGATCTAAGACCCGGCTTCTTCACTGAGCGTTTTTGAGAAAGGGATGCGGATTCTTCCGCGTCCCTTTTCTTTAATTCTGATCGGCATCAAGAACGCTTTCGCCCGGGCTTCTGCAGTTGACGGCTCAGCTTTCCAAACATGGGAGGAGGCATTATCCTTCGCGCTATCCCGATTTGGAATAGCGGATAACGCTTTCGCCTTTTTTCAAGAAGCCTGGAAGTACTTTCTATGCAAAAACGTCTTTTCCTCCGGGGCGCCGCAGCGGCGCTCGCGTTTGCTCTTGCTTTTCCTGCCTTTGCCGACCGCGTCGTCACCGACCAGATCGGCCGTTCGGTCACGATTCCCGACCATGTGAACCGCGTCGTGGTGCTCCAGCACCAGACTTTGAATCTTCTTGTTCAGATGAACGCATCCGATAAGGTTGTGGGCGTTCTCGCCTCCTGGAAGAAGAACCTTGGGCCCCAGTTCGTCCGCTTCGACAGGAAGCTTGAGACGATGCCGATGCCGGGCGACCTCACCTCCGTCAACATCGAGGCGGTTACGGCGCTCAAGCCCGATGTGGTCTTCATCGCCAACTATGCGCCGAAGGACATGATCGAATCCCTCGAGCGCGCCGGACTCCCGACGGTTGCGGTGTCGCTGCGCCGCGACGCCAGGGACCAGAAGGCGCTCCTCAATCCGACGATGAAGGATGAGGACAGCGCCTATACGCTCGGTCTCGAGGACGGCATCCGCCTCATTGCGGACGTGGTCGACCGCAAAAAGGAAGGCGAGGAGCTCATTCGCTACACCTTTGAGAAGCGCCGCCTCGTTGACTCGCGCATCGGGAAGCTTCCCGAGAACGAGCGCGTGCGCGCCTACATGGCGAATCCCAACCTCACGACCTACGGCTCGGGCAAGTACACGGGCCTCATGATGGAGCACGCCGGCGCCTACAACGTCGCCGCGAAGACCATCAAAGGCTACAAGCAGGTCTCGATCGAAGAGGTGATCGGCTGGGATCCGGCCGTCATCTTCGTTCAGGACCGCTATCCGAAGGTCGTGAAGGAGATCCTCTCCGACCCCGCGTGGGCCGGCATCAAGGCCGTGAAGGACAAAAAGGTCTACCTCATGCCTGAATACGCCAAGGCCTGGGGCTATCCGATGCCCGAAGCCATGGCGATCGGCGAACTCTGGATGGCGAAGAAGCTCTATCCGGAAAAGTTTGCCGACATCGACATGACGAAGGCGGCCGACGACTACTACCAGCGCTTCTACCGCGTCCATTGGACGGCTGATGACGAGAAGCAGTAAGTCGCTCAGGGTGGCGGTCCTCGCGGCGGGAGCCGTCGCCATTGCCTTCCTTTCTCTCGGCGTGGGGCGCTTCGCGATCTCGCCCGGAGAGATTCTCCATGCCGCGCTCGGCGCGCTCTCCGGCATTTTCGGAGGGGCGCCGGGGATTTCAGAGAGCGCCCAGTCCCGGATTCTCTGGGAAGTGAGGCTCCCGCGGGTTCTCCTCGCCTTCTTCGCGGGCGGGGGACTTGCGCTTGCGGGCGCGTCGCTTCAGGGCGTTTTCAGAAATCCGCTCGTCGATCCGCACATCATCGGCGTTACGGCGGGCGCCGCCTTCGGCGGAGCGCTGAGCCTCCTCATGGGCGCCTCCATCCTCGTCATGATGATCGCCGCCTTCGGCTTCGGCATTCTGGCGCTCGGCCTCGTCACGCTCGCGGCCTCCCTTTCCGGGCGCGACGACCGGCTGATCATTGTTCTTGCCGGCATCATCGTGGCGGGCGTCTTCTCCGCACTGGTCTCCCTCGTTCAGTATTCCGCCGACAGCGAGGAGACGCTTCCCTCCATCGTCTTCTGGCTCATGGGGAGCTTTGCCACCGCAAACTGGCCCAAGACGCTCGCGGCATCGGGACTCATTCTCGCCGCCGCCCTCGTTCTCATAAGGCTTCGCTGGCGCATCAATCTTCTTTCGCTTGACGACCGCGATGCGGCTTCGCTCGGGATTCAGGTGGGGTGGCTTCGCCGGGGAGTGCTCTTTCTCGCTGCCGCCATCACCGCCGCTCAGGTTTCGGTAAGCGGCAGCATCGGCTGGGTGGGACTTGTCGTCCCGCATCTCGCACGCATGATCGCGGGCGCCGATCACCGGCATCTGATGCCCGCCTCCTTCTGGCTGGGCGCGGGCTTCATGGTGCTCGTGGACGATACCGCCCGCACGATGACGAGCGCGGAAATTCCGCCCGGCATTCTGACGGCGCTCATCGGCGCGCCGGTCTTTGCGGCGCTCCTTCTGAGAAGCCGCAGGTTTCTCTAAAGATTTAGCCCGTTTTTCTCCGGTGCATCAGATGGCAAAAACTGCAGCACGACCGCTCCTCACGCTTCGCAATCTGGCATTCGGCCGCGGCGAGGCGCTCTCGGCTCCGATCTCGCTCGAAGTCTCTCCGGGGGAGATTCTCGCCATTCTCGGGAGCAACGGCCGCGGCAAAACAACGCTCCTAGACACGATCGCCGGCATTCTGCATCCGCTTTCCGGGGACATCTGCCGAAATGCCCGCATCGGCTTTGTTCCGCAGCAGTTTTCCACCACGCTCGCCTACTCGGTTCTCGACATCGTTCTCATGGGACGCGCACGGGAGATCGGCACCTTCGAACTCCCCAAACCCGAGGATGAAGCCGCGGCCATGAGGGCGCTTCGGCGCCTCGGGCTTGAAGCCCTCGCCGACAGAGACTTCCGGCGGCTTTCGGGCGGTCAGCAGCAGCTCGTCGTCATTGCACGGGCGCTCGCGGGCGGAGCCGAACTTCTGCTTCTTGACGAACCCACGGCGGCGCTTGACCTGAAGCGCCAGGAGACGGTCCTCTCCCTCATGGAGTCGCTGGCCGCCAAAGGCACCGGCATCATCTTCACGACGCACGAGCCGCTTCACGCCGGGCTCGTTGCCGACAACGCGCTCCTTATGCTCCCCGGGGAAAAATCTCTTTACGGAAGCGCAGACAAAATTCTCACGCCGGAGAACCTGTTTGAGGCCTACGGCGTGAGAATCGATGCAGTTGCCGGAAAAGGCGCGAGACGGCTCATTCCCGACTTTGGAATCAGGCGCAGAAACCTGCCTCAGCCATGAGGCGGAGGGCTTCCTTAGATTCAAGCCACCGGCTCAGAGAAGCCGCGCGCGATGTCATGAGAAGCATCCCGTAGCGGGCATCCACGTTTTCGTCTGCCGGGATCTGCAGCGTCCTGAAGTTTTCGGCCGGATAGTTCACAGCATTGGACGCATAGGAAAGGAAGACGTCGGCCTTCCGCGAGAGGAGAACCTCCTTCACCGTGACGGTCTTTGCGCCTTTCCCCGGCACCGCGCCGCCGACAAGCGCGCGGGATTTTGCGCGAAGGATCGACGGGAACTGCCTTCCCCAGCGCGACGTGAGGTCGAAAAGCTTTTGAGCATAATCTCCGCCCGGATCGGCGTGCGGGGTCGACGTGCCGATCCGAAGTCCGGCAGTGAGAAGAAGCCTGAGCCAGAGAGGCTGGTCGCCGCACTCCCCGCGAGTCAGTTCGTCAACGCGCCTTGCCGCAGGCCCGCGCCTCGGGAAGACCAGCATGAGGGCATTTCCGACCCAGGGCGAAAGGGAGAGGCCGATGCCGTCACGCTTCAGATTCTCGGGCGACTGCATGTCGGCAGAAAGGAAAAGATCCGGACGCTCGCCCCTCAGAATACGGGAGGCAAGCAGCCCCAGGGCTGACGCACATTAATTTCTAATTTCAGCTGGAATCTTTTGATTTTCAGC
>ERZ1034901.1278-NODE-1278-length-17774-cov-6.956713_pt1 | contig 17774 bp, 14 predicted proteins | sample MGYA00520628_ERZ1034901 | MGnify/ENA primary metagenome ERZ1034901 (study PRJEB33766, sample SAMN09781783) | gut metagenome | biome: gut microbiome | host: Homo sapiens | place: Madagascar | study: EMG produced TPA metagenomics assembly of the PRJNA485056 data... | reverse complement strand
ATAATTACCTCTCCGGAATATCAGCTTTCAGAAATAACATACGGAAAGGTTACAACCGCAGTTAATATCTTCAAACTCATAAAAGGATGATCAGTATGAAAGTAATTCGAAACATCAACAATAACGTATGTCTTTGCGAAGACAGCAGCGGAAAACAGGTAGTTGCATTTGGTTCGGGAATTGGTTTTGTAAAACCGCCTCACGATGTACCTCTTTCCAAAATAGACCGCACTTTTTACGATATTGACAAAACGGATCTATCTATTTTAAAAAATATTCCTGCTGAAATTATGGAGGCTTCTATTGAAATCATAGATATGGCTCAGCAGGAACTGAAAGTAACCATGATATCATCCGCTATCCTCTCTCTCGCAGACCATATTAACTTTGCGATCCAGAGAAAAGCATCCAACACATCGTTAAATATGGCTGTCAAGCAGGATCTGCTTCATTTGTATGCCCGCCAGGTTGAGGCTGCAAAAAAAGCGATTAATATCATATATAAAAAAACCGGATATCTGCTTCCAGAAGAGGAAATCGGATTAATCACACTTCATTTTATCAATTCTTCTGTAAAAGAAGAAAATGGCAGTACTGCTCAAAACAGTGAAGCAATTATTGAACAATGTGTAAAAATCATTGAAAAAACTTATGATATTTCCATAGACAAAAATAGTTTTAATTATTCCCGTTTTGTCACCCATATGGAATATCTGTTTCAAAGAAATATATCCAATCAGATCGACAGCCGTAACAAAGGCATGTTTGATGCTATAAAAAACGAATATCCTCTCAATTATGATTGCGCCCTGCAAATCAATGGATATTTGAAATACGCATTAAATCTGGATCTGAACGAAGAGGAATTATTATATCTAATGTTACATATTAACCGTTTGTGTTCAAGAATCCACTTGAACAAATAATCACCAGATCATAACAAGCTTAAGCGCGCAGGCTTGACAATGATAGAATTAAAAATTAAGGAGAAAAAATATGAGCACTTCAAGTAAATATGATGAGCTGTCCCAAAATATTGTGACCCTCGTCGGCGGAAAAGAAAATATCGTTATGTTCATTCACTGCGTAACACGTTTAAGATTCAATCTCAAAGATAAGGGACTTGCCAAATTAGAGGATATCAAACAGTTGAAAAACGTCCTGGGTGTCCAGTGGTCAGGTGACCAGTTACAGGTCATTATTGGTCCGGAAGTTACCATTGCGTATGACAAAATCTGCAAAGATAATGGTCTGGAATCAGCCGATGCGATTTCAGAAAATCTTGATGAAGATCTGACTGCCAAACCAAAAAAATTCTCATTTATAAAAGTATTAGAGTCCATTTCCGCATGTATCACTCCGTTGATTCCTATGTTCTTAGGAATTGGTATGTTACAGGCAATATTAAGTCTGTTAAGCTACTTTGGCGTAATGTCTGCCGAATCACAGACATATACTGTGCTGTCTTCTATCTCTGATTCAGCACTGTATTTTCTGCCAATTGCTATTGGTATTAATTCAGCAAAAAAATTTGGCGGCAGTATGTCTATTGGTTTTCTGCTTGGTGCAGTATTACTGCATCCAACATTGAGCGCAGCAATCCAGAACGGTGAAGCAGCTTTCCTGGGAATCCATATTCCGGCTACGTACTACTGCTACACTGTATTCCCAATGATCATGGTAATGTTTGTTGCAAGTTACCTTGAGAAATTTTTAAACAAGCATATCCCTATGGTACTCCGTTCATTCACTACACCTTTGCTGGTATTATTGATTATGGTACCTGTAGAGTTAATTGTAATTGCCCCAATCGGAGTAGAAGCAGGTACATTACTGTCCGATGCTTTCGTATGGCTTTACAATACTGTTGGACCGTTGGCTGTAATGCTCGTATGCGCAACCTATCCATTGCAGGTTATGACCGGAATGCATTTTGCATGGGATCCATATGTAATCAATGCCTATGCAACAGTTGGATATGACGGATTATCTGCTCCTACAGAACCAATTCATAACACTGCTGAGGGCGCTGCCTGCCTGGCTATCGCACTCAAGGAAAAAAATAACAAAAACAAACGTGCCAATGCATTGGCTGCCGCATCTTCTGCACTCATCAGTGGTATCAGTGAACCGGCAATCTATGGTTTCAACTTCCGTTACCGCAGACCGTTGATTGCAGTAATGATCGGATGTGCCTGCGGAGGTTTGTATGCAGGTCTGATGCATGTCATCAAAGGTAACTATGGTGGAAGTAATCTTCTTGGACTGGGTGTATTCTTAAATCCTGACCCTAAGAGTTTTATCAATATCATTATTGCAATAATTATAGCAGCTATTATTACTTTTATCCTGACACTTATTCTCTATGATCCAAAAGAGGCAGCTAAAGAAGATTAAACTTATAGAGCGGTAATTTCACCGCTCTATTTTAAAAGGAGGACAAACCGATGATTTTAAACAAAGACTTTTTCTGGGGTGGCTCAGTCGCTGCCAATCAATATGAAGGTGCATGGAATATTGGCGGACGCGGTCTGACCAAATCTGATGTTCTGACAGGAGGAACCGTCTCCTCTTCCAGAAAGCTTACTTATATCTATGAAAACGGACAAACAGGTGAAATGGACGAAGAAGAAAAACTTCCTTTCGGTGCTCATTATTACCCAAGAGAAGATCGCTACTATCCTAATCATGAAGCCGTTCACGGATATGAACGTTATGAGGAAGATATACGACTCATGGCAGAAATGGGATTTAAAATGTTCCGGCTTTCCATCTCATGGGCACGCATTTTCCCAACAGGAAAAGAAAACGCCCCCAATCCAGAAGGTATTAATTTTTATCACAAAATTTTTCAATGCTGTAAAAAATACAACATTGAACCATTGGTAACTCTATTACATTTTGATACTCCTTTGGCTCTGGTTGAAGAAGGCGGTTGGACTAAACGCTCTATTCTGTCACATTTCCACAAATTCGCCGAAACCTGTTTCCGTGAGTTCATAAACGAAGTCCATTACTGGCTGACAGTAAACGAGATCAATACAGCCATTACCTTTCTTCCATCTTCTGCAGATCATCAAGACTGGCAGGACGCTTACCAGACACTCCATTTTCAGCTTGTAGGATCTGCCGATGCTGTTATCACAGCGCATCAGATTAACCCTGAAAATAAAATTGGCTGTATGATAGCTGGTGAAACCTGTTATCCATATTCCTGCCGTCCTTCCGATATTCTTGCTGCCAGACACAAATGGGAACAGGATGTCTACTACTGCGGAGATGTACATTGTTTTGGAGAATACTCTCCTTTTGCACACAGACTCTGGAAAGAACATGATATCAAGCTGGATATAACAGATCAGGATCTCGAAATCTTAAAAAATGGAACTGTTGATATTTTCTCATTTTCCTATTACTATTCAACAGCAGTATCTACCGAAAAAGATACAGAAATTTTAACCGGCGATAATGTATCCGGTGTCAAAAATCCATATTTATCTTATACCGGCTGGGGATGGGCAGTTGATGCAGATGGTCTGCAATATTTCCTTGAAACTGTCTATGACCGCTATCGCAAACCAATGCTGGTTGTTGAAAACGGAATCGGTGAACTGGAAACTTTAGAGAACAATCAAATCCACGATCCTGACCGTGTTGAATATCACACGAAACATATTCAAAGTTTCAAAAAAGCGGTAGAACATCATGTAGATCTGATTGGATATCTGGTCTGGAGTCCTATGGATATCGTTTCTGCCGGCACCGGTGAAATGCGTAAACGCTACGGTTTCATCTATGTTGATGTCGACGATCATGGCAACGGTACATATAACAGAATTAAAAAAGATTCCTTCTCCTGGTATCAGAAAGTTATCGAAACCAATGGAGAATGTCTGTAATATCTCTCATTTCACAAAAGAGGTATCCATCACCGTTGGATACCTCTTTACAATCATTTTATCCAAAATACTTTTCTAACAACACAAGCTGTACATCTGGGATACCATTGAACACGGTCGGTACAATCCCAATCTCCTTATATCCCAGCTTCTTATACATCGCTCTGGCTGCCACATTCCTTGCATTGGTATCAATGCGAAGTTCCATGCATCCATGCTCTCTCGCATAATTCTCATAGAATGCAATAAATGCCTTGCCATATCCTTTCCCTGATGCCTTCGGAGAAATGACTAATGTGTGAAGCACACTCACCTCCGCGTCTTTAGCATCATGCTTCCATTCACCAAGCGCATACACATCCACCTGTGTTTGATTAATAATGCCTGCGCCCACAATCTGTCCCTGATCTTCCTGTACGAAAAGATTTCCTCTATCTAACGCATCCTCTGCCGTCTTACGCACTGGATACACACCACGGATCCAGCCGATGGTCTGTGCACCACGCTCTTCTGCCGTATGAATATCATTATAAATCCGCTCTACTGCATCTATATCCTTCAATTCTGCCTTACGTATGTTAGTCATCATTCATCTTTTCCTTTATCTGCTCAATCTCTTCATCTGTAACATCATAAAATTCTTTAATGTCAGTATTTGAATAATTCTTTTTGAGCATCTTATATATCATTTCATGCATAGCTTCTTCAAGCGCCTGTTCTCGTGCTTCTTCTCGCATTTTTTCCATCTCTTTACACATGACCTCGACCCCTTTCACATTTTCTTTGAAATAACGAACCCTGTCAGCTAATACTGTATTATACATATCCCGCGCATCTGTACACCAGAAATCGTGCATCAATCTACCAAGCGTCGTTTCGTCAGCAATCCTGGAATTCACATATATGATATGCTCTTCATCATGAAACAACTCTCCATTTTCCAGAATAACACGTTCAATATGATATATCGGCAAATTACCTTTTAAAACATCATTTTCTGTGATAAATATTACATACGTTTCTCTTAATTCATTATACTCTTCGCCCGTATCTGTAGCATTTGCACTCAACAAGCTGCTGTTGTATCTAGCCCGTTTGACACCAGCTCCTTTATCATCCCTCTGTATCTCTATATCATATAATTTCCCTTCTAAATCAACTGCATATATATCCAACCGAATTGATCTTCCCTGAAGATTATGAATGACATGCTGCACATGAACATCCTGAACTTTCAAATCGTCCCGATTCAGAATAATCTTCAAAAGAATTTCTGCACATTCCGAATCTTCAAATACTTTACTCATAAAGTCATCATCTAACAGGCGGAATTTTTTGATACGTTCCAAATCTGCTTCATGCATTTTCTGCAAATCTGAAACTGATTTATCATTTGGCTTCATACAATCCTCTCTCCTTTCACGAATATCTATAAAAGCAGAAATGACCGTCAAAGCCTTCGCTATATAACTATTTTATATAGTCTATAGTTTTTAGTCAAACAGATTTTATAGAATTAATTTTATGTTGTCTTTCATTTATTTTCTCACATCCTATCACAAAATCAATTCAGAATCAATAACGAATTAAGTAAATAATATTTTTATATTTTCGCTTATTATCTTGACATAGTTGATTCTAAGTAGTATACTCACCATACCTTTTAAATAACTTTTACTCCACAAACAAAGAAGGATAACTATGAATCACAAATCTATCAATTACGAATCTGAACAGAATACGGAGCGTGTTAACGAAGTTCATGAAGCCATGCCTGCTTATGCAGTTCCACGAAAAAGACAGGGGGAATATACCTTGGAAGACTACTATGCTCTTCCAGACGATATCCGAGCTGAACTGATTGATGGGGAGCTGATTTTCCTGGAATCGCCCTCTTTTGTACACCAGGAATTAATCGGCGAACTTCTCTTTGAGATCAAACTATACATACGCGCTAATAACGGTCCTTGTAAAATTCTCCCATCACCGTTAGATGTGCAGCTTGACTGTGACAACCGCACGATGCTCCAGCCTGACATTTCCGTCATCTGTCATTGTGACCGCATCGTGAAAAAAGGCGTATACGGCGCACCTGATTTCTGCATTGAGATTGTCTCCCCATCCAGCCGAAAAAGAGATTATGAAAAGAAACGTATGAAATACCAGAATGCCGGTGTACGTGAATATTGGATCGTAGATCCTAAGCCAGAATCTATCCTGTGTTATTTCTTTGAAGAAAGTGACAAGCCTCATTCTTATACTTTCGACGATAAGATTCCTGTGCGGATCTATGACAGCAATCTGGTCATCAATTTTGCAGAAATTAAGGAGCGGCTTGTATAAACCGCTCCATGATGACATTTCTTTTTATGCTTTATATGATTATTTTTCATGACAGGTTAGCCAATGCTTCCAACTGCCCATTCAGCAATTTTCTGTTCAGAAGCTTTTGCCTCAGCTCCATGAATTGCAAGACTTGTCCCAAAGATTGCACCCTTGCACGCCTTTTTAAGTCCCTGTTCGCTGCTTCCTAGCCCACTGCCTTCATGTGTCATTAATCCCATTACTTTCCTGCCTGTAAAATCAAGCTTCTCAAGCTGCGTAAATACCGCCATCGGATAAGTTCCACACCAACATGGTCCACATACAAAGACATTGTCATATGCAGCAATATCCTTTAAATATGTCTTCAATTCCGGTCTGGCATCCTCCTGCCATTCTTTCTTTGCTTCTTCCACGCATGCGCGATAGCTATCCCCATACTCCATTACAGTTTCGATTTCAAAGAGATCTCCTCCCACCGCTTTCTGGATGTATTCTGCACAGATTTCTGTGTTGCCCTTTGCAAGCTTCTCTATGTTGCCATTCACGTAATTCTCACCCTTACGAGAATAGTAGATGATCAAATTCTTCGCCATATCCTTATTCCTCCTGTCTGAATGTTTAATTGCCTTTGTATACTCATACATTTTACTCGTCTGTGGCTATTCAGGCAAGAGTAAACTTATCAGATTCTTGGTATTCATTCTCTTTATCGCCATCGTTTTTAACAAGCAATTCTACTACTCCATTGCGCTCAATATCCGTTGCATAAAGACTGTATTTTGGAGTTATTCATATGGATTTTTCTTGTTTTTTATGATATTTTTTAAATAGTATCAATAATTAAAAACCATTTCAAAGGAGGTATCCGTATGAAGCCCCAAAAAAGGTTCCGTTTTCTAATTATCGCATTAACAGCAGCCATTTTTCTTTCAGCATGCAAGTCATCAGAAAATAATAACTCTGTCAGTACTGCCGCCGAAAAAATCATCCAGACAATTGGTAATTGTCCGAACGAAAAATACTATTCTACGAGCGATATAACTGCTATCGGAGAAGGTACTGATAGTAGTTCAGAAAGTTCAGAAAACGAGTCCGTAGATACCTACCAGAATTTAAAAGACACACTTGGAGAATATTTTACTGATACAGCTTTTGATGCATTTTACAGCCAGGGAATTGCTGACAAATATTTCTCCGACGCTTTTATCAATAATTATGAAATCTCTGTTCAGGATATAGAATTGGTAGAAAAGAAAGATAATTCTGAAACCGTAAAAGTAACCTTTAAAAAAGGGTCTGCCGAAGACACTGATACTTTCTTGTTCACATACGATGATGACGGACTTATCACCAAAATCGTTATTACTGATTAAACAAAAGCCGCCGGGCAACCTCGTGTGCAAAGCCCGCTCAGTTGACGGGCATACGCGCACCTATTCTGTAAGCCGCTGGACAACCTCGCAAGCACAGCTTGCTCAGCCCGTGGGCATACGCCTCGCCTATTCGTAAGCCGCTGGACAACCTCGCAAGCATAGCTTGCTCAGTTGTGGGGCGTCGCCCCATAAATCGCTTACGGCAGTGCTCAACCTCGTGAACTTCGTTCACTCAGTTGACGGGCATATGCCCTATGCATAAAAGAAAGAGAGGCCAGATTTCTACAAGTAGAATCTTTCCTCTCTTTCTTCCATGCGCACTGCCTATTTCATTACAATATTTATGATTTTCTTTGGTACGTAAATTTCTTTGATTACGTTGCCTGTGAGTTTGTCTGCGATTGCAGCTTTTCCGGCTTCTAATGCTTCTTCTTTGGTTGCATCAGCTGAGATCTCGATTACGGCTTTGGTCTTTCCGTTGATCTGTACCGGAACTTTGATCTCGTCGTCTTTCATTGCATCTTTATCGTATACCGGCCATCCGGCTTTGAATACGCTCTCTGTATGTCCCAGTTCTTCCCACAGCTCTTCTGCGATATGTGGTGCGAATGGTGACAGCAGTACTGCCATTGTGGACAGTGTCTCTTTGTCGATTCCGCCTTCTTTCTTGGCGATCTCGATGAGCTTGTTGTTATGCTCCATGAATGCTGAGATTACTGTGTTCAGACTGAAGCTTTCGAGACGTGTTGTTACATCGTAAATCAGTCTGTGACGCTCTTTGATCATCTCTTTGCTTGCTTTCACGTCTGCATCTTTGCTGTCCTGTACCAGATTCCATACACGCTTCAGGAAACGGTTAACTCCGTCGATTCCACGGTCATCCCACTCAGCATCTAACTCCGGTGGTCCTACGAAGAGTTCGTACATTCTCAGAGAGTCGCATCCGTAATCTCTTACCAGATCATCCGGTGATACGACATTTCCTTTGGACTTACTCATCTTGATACCGTTCTTACCTGTGATCATTCCCTGGTTAAACAGCTTGTGGAATGGCTCGTCGAAATCAATAACTCCGATATCATATAAGAACTTGGTATAGAAACGTGAGTACAGCAGGTGAAGTACGGCATGCTCTACACCACCGATATACATATCTACCGGAAGCATCTCATCTGCTTTCTCTCTGGATACCAGTTCTTTGTCATTATGATTATCCACATAGCGCAGGAAATACCATGATGATCCTGCCCACTGCGGCATAGTGTTGGTCTCACGCTTAGCGTCTGCTCCACACTGCGGACACTTGCAGTTCACCCACTCATCGATTGCTGCAAGCGGCGATTCTCCGGTACCTGTCGGCTCGTAAGACTCTACCTCTGGCAGGCGAAGCGGTAACTCTTCTTCCGGTACCGGTACGTTACCACATTTCGGACAGTGTACGATCGGAATTGGCTCGCCCCAGTATCTCTGACGGGAGAATACCCAGTCACGCAGCTTGTAGTTCACAGTTGCGCGTCCAATACCTCTCTCTTCGATAATGTGTGGTGCTTCTTTCTTAAGCACAGAAGATTCCATACCATTCCACTCACCGGAATTGATCATAGTTCCGACAGCTTCTGTGTATGCCTCTGTCATATTTTCAATCTCTTTACCGTCTTTTGCGATAACCTGAATGATCGGGATGTTGAACTTGGTTGCAAATTCAAAGTCACGGTCATCGTGAGCAGGTACACACATGATAGCTCCTGTACCGTAATCAGCCAGTACATAGTCTGACAACCAGATCGGTACCTTTGCTCCATTCAGCGGATTGATTGCATAGCTTCCCGTGAATACACCTGTCTTTTCCTTATCCTGCATACGGTCTACGTTAGACTTCATAGAAGCATCGTAGATATACTGCTCTACTGCTTCTCTTGTCTCGTCTGTAGCCAGGCTCTTAGCAAGCTCATGCTCCGGTGCAAGTACCATAAATGTAGCACCATGAAGTGTATCCGGACGGGTTGTATATACTGTAATCTTCTCATCTCTTCCTTCTACCGGGAAGTCTACCTCTGCACCGTATGACTTGCCGATCCAGTCAGTCTGCATCTTCTTAACCTTCTCCGGCCAGTCAAGCTTATCCAGATCGTTCAGAAGTCTGTCAGCGTACTTGGTGATTCTAAGCATCCACTGACGCAGGTTCTTCTTCGTAACCTCAGCGCCGCAACGCTCACATTTGCCACCGACTACTTCTTCGTTAGCCAGACCTGTCTTACATGAAGGACACCAGTTGATCGGGAATTCCTTCTCATATGCAAGACCTTCTTTGAACATCTTTACGAAGATCCACTGTGTCCATTTGTAGAAGTTAGGATCTGTAGTATTAACCTCTCTGTCCCAGTCATATAATGCAGCGATCTCATTGATCTGACGCTTAATATTCTTTACATTCTGTGCTGTAGAGATCTCCGGATGAACGCCCATCTTAATCGCATAGTTCTCGGCCGGAAGTCCAAATGCATCCCATCCCATCGGGTGAATGATATAATAACCCTGCTGCAGCTTGTAACGGCTCCATACATCAGAAATAACATATCCTCTCCAGTGTCCTACATGAAGTCCATTTCCTGAAGGATACGGGAACATGTCCAGACAGTAATATTTCTGCTTTTTATTTCCATTCTCATCAAACTGAACATTAACCGGATTCTTTTCCCAGTTTTCTCTCCATTTCTTCTCGATTGCCTTGTGATTGTAAACAATCTTCTGTGCCATAACTTTCCTTCCTTTCATATCGCAGATATCAGTGCAAATTCGCTGATACTGATATATTCTTTAATAAAAGCCTCTCCATCCCGAAAGAGACGAAAAGGCCTGTTTATGCACCTCAACTCAGTTTCTCACATATACTAAATAATTATAAGAAGAAACAGACTATAAGTCAAGAATTTTCACCCCTTGTAATTGACTGATAATTAATTCTTTTTTTAGTCTTTTTAGGTTGTCCGGCAGTAGTATTTCGTGTATAATTAACTCATAAGATTTGAGCGAACATCGAGACTCAAAAATATCTACATAAAGGAGTTGTTTCCCATGGTAAATTTATTAGCAGGCCCAAAAGGCAGCGGAAAAACACAGAAGATGATGGAACTCGCTAACGAGCAGGTAAAAGCATGCAAGGGTAATCTTGTATTTTTAAAGAACAGCCACCGCGACACCAGAGGTGTTGGATTCGATATCCGTGTCGTATGTATGGATGATTATCCGGCTATCAATAATGCTGACGAATACATTGGTTTCTTATATGGTATGTACAGCAGCAACCTCGATCTGGAATGCGTATTCATCGACGGACTGATGAAGCATTCTGGAATTAATCTGGAAGATGTCCCTGGATTTATTACACGACTGAAACAGCTCTCTGCTGAATGTGGAATCGACTTCTATGTAAGCCTCAGTGCTGAAAAAGACAGCCTGACAGGTGATGCTTATGAAGGATGCACATTCCTGAATTAATCCAATTGAATATGTTGATATGAATAACAAAAGTCACTGTACCGGATTCCCGATACAGTGACTTCTTTACTTTACTCTTCTGGTAACAGATTTCTCATGCTTTCCAAACCAATCATAAGTGTTGATGTATTATGAAGCAGTGCTGACGTTGCCGGTTGGATCACTCCTGCCACGCCAAGTCCGATCAAACTTCCGTTGATACCCACAATCAGACGATAATTACGGTTGATACGCTTCATCATGGCATTACTCAGTTTCTTCAGCTGTACCAATTCCATCAGATCATCCGCTGCTATCGTGATGTCCGCGATTTCTCTTGCGATCTCTGCCCCATCACTAATTGCGATTCCCACATCAGATGCTGACAGCGCCGGTGAATCATTAATTCCGTCACCGATCATCACAACCTTGTTACCTGCTTCTTTTTCCTTCTGAACAAAAGCTGCTTTATCTTCCGGAAGAACCTCTGAGTAATAAGCATCCACGCCAACTTCTCTTGCAACAGCTCTTGCAGTATGTTCGCTGTCTCCAGTCATCATAACAATCTTTTCAAATCCTGCCTCATGCAGCTTCTGAATTGCCTCTGCTGCTTCCGGTCGAATCGGATCTTCAATACACAGCACTGCCGCCAGCTGATGATCAATTGCCAGATACAGTCTTGAGCATTCTGCAGATATCTGGTCGAAACGTTCCTGTTCATTTTCAGGAAGAACGCACTGCTCGTCTTCAAATACGAAATGATAGCTTCCGAGTACGACCTTCTTATCACCAATATGTGATGCGATACCATGTGCCACAATATAATCCACCTTGGAATGCATTTCTTCATGCGTCAGATTCCTGTCTTTTGCAGCCTGTACCACGGCTTTCGCCATGGAATGTGGAAAATGCTCTTCCAGGCAGGCAGCGATACGCAGCATCTCTTCTTCATCTTTTCTGCCAAACGGAATTACCTTTCGGAATACCGGCTGCGCTTTCGTCAGTGTACCAGTCTTGTCAAACACAATCGTCTTAGCTTCTGAAAGTGCTTCCAGATACTTACCGCCTTTGACGGTAATATGATGGTCACTGGACTCTCGCATTGCGGATAATACCGTAACTGGCATTGCAAGATTCAGCGCACATGAAAAATCTACCATCAGCACGGATAATGTCTTGGTAACATTCCGCGTGAACAGCCATACCAGACCCGTTCCCAGGAATGTATACGGCACCAGTCTGTCCGCCAGATGGGAGGCCTTGCTCTCGATCGCAGACTTCATTTTCTCAGATTCTTCGATCATGGTAACAATCTTCTCATAACGGGTTGCACCGCTCTGGGCCGCTACGCGGATTACCAGTTCTCCCTCTTCCAGTACCGTTCCTGCATAGACATATTTCTCTGCATTTTTCTGGACCGGAAGCGGTTCTCCTGTAAGCGATGCCTGATTTACCATCGCTTCTCCGGATACTACCACTCCATCAAACGGGATCTGGTTACCCATATGTACTACAATCTGATCTCCCTGCCGGATGGTCTCTGCATCCACCAGTACTTCTTTTCCATCTTCCGTCTTCAGCCATACCTTGGTAATATTCAGAGACATGCTCCGCACCAGATCTCCGACTGATTTCTTATGTGTCCATTCTTCCAGAATCTCTCCAATTCCCAACAGGAACATAACGGATCCGGCTGTACCGAAATCTCTACGTAATACAGATACCCCGATTGCTGTTGCATCCAGTACCGGCACTTCCAGCTTGCCTTTTGCCAGGCATCTGATACCTGCTGCCAGGTATTTGACCGACTTTACAGTAGTAATAACATTGGTAATCGAACACGGAACCAGCCATTTCATTACAGCACGTCTTGTCACGCTGTAAATCAGTTTCTCCTTATACTCTGCATTCAGTGCACGTCCGGAACTTTCCAGTACACTGTCCGGCACCGATACATCGTAGGAGAATGCTCGAAAGCGGTCAAGAATCTCTTCCCGACCGCCCTGATACTCAACTGTGGCATCTCCTGTCTGTTCATATACCTTCACCTTTGTCACACCCGGCGTCTGTTCCAGATAATAACAAAGAATGTCAGCTTCCTGCATCGTCATCTTCCGCTGCACAGCATGGACACGAATTCTTCCCTTTATCTCATGCTTAATTATGAACCTCATATTTAAACGCCTCTATTCTATTCTTCTGTCAGAGTCTCTTCGAATGCTTCTGCCTCGAGAACTTCTTCTGCTTCGCTTTCTTCTCTGTCTTTATTGATCTGCTTAGCCTCTGCAAGAATGTCTTCTGCATTCTCCTGTACATTAGTCGCAGTCTTCATCAGGCAATCTTTAACACGGAGCACAGCTGCTGTTCCCTGTGTGTATACCTTTTTAGCATCCTTGCTTGAAAGTGCTTTGATGCCAGCTGATCCAAATAAAACTCCACCTGCAAATAAACCAATTTTCTTAATGTCTGCCATAGTAAAAACCTCCTGTGTAAAATATATTTTAAATAAATTACTTTTGATTACAACTTACCTTACTCCACGTTCTGGTTGTTGCTCAAGCCTAACTTATTCTGTTGATATATTTTATCAATAAAGCCGCTCCAACAGAATGATCTTCTGTCAGAGCGGCTCTATGATTGCTATATTTACTTTACAGATAATACCGTATTCGTTGTATCCCCTTCTTTATATTCCAGATTAACTTCCTGACCCACATCATATCGGATTACATTGATATAATCTGCAACCGATACATCGAAGATCTCATCAGAACCTTCAAGCATCAGATAATAATGCGAATTACCATCCACAACTGCCTGAGCGATCTTTGTAATCTTGCCTGTAATTGTCTTCACCTCTCTGGTGTCTTTTTCCGTCTCTTTAACACCATTTGTATAGAGCAGATCCAGATAATTATCCTCACACTGACTGACCGTATCTCCGATGGCTACGATCTGATACTTCTGAACATTAACCAGTGCATACTTCTTCACCAGCCCCGCATCATCCTTCAGGGCAATGAAATACGTCGGCTCACCCTGCAGGTTCAGAAGCAGTGGAAATGTCGCTGTATACTTCAGGTTCTGCACCTGTCCTTCCGCCGATTCCATAGCAGCAGCCTCAGTCGCGCCCTCCACTTCATAATATCTGGTCTCCATAGTTCTCTGATTTGCCAGTACGAATCCCACATTGGACTGGTCACCATTTACCGAAGTCACACCCGTGTACATCCATACATCGTCATCCATTGCCAGATAATTATATCCATCTGTAGACTTCAGGCAGTCCTTCTGTCCAAGCACACTGTTCAGAAATCCATGTTTCAATGTGCCGTAATAATCAAATAATTCTACCAGCAGATCTGCGGAATATGCCCGGTCTACCCACTGCGGTACATCCTCAATCTTGTATAACTTGCACTCTCCGGTCACCGCATTACACAGTACGACACTTCCAACCGTTTCACCGCCAAAGAGTCCGATATTAAACTTCTTTACCGGTGCTACCCAGTATGGGACTCCCTTATCATCAATCTCAAAACTCAGTTCATCAAAGATCGCCGTCGGATAGCGGAAACGCAAATGACGGTAAATATTTCGGTTCAGATATTCACTTGTAGAATACTTAATGCCCTGATCTAACTTTACAAGCTCTGTATTCTGGCTTGCCATGTCAATCCGAATATACGCCGGGATACCTTCTGACTGGTTGGTAATCCATTTGATAAAGCTTGCGTATTTCAGCGGAGTCACACGCACCGGACGCTCTTTGTAGTTGATCTGTGTATAAATGTCATCCGCTTCAAACTGCGATACCATATCTACCATGCTTCCCATCTTACGGTCTCCAAGGATTTCAGCAGTATCCTTATCCAGAAGTGGTACTCTGTCAAATGACACCTCTTCTACGTCCTCTGTAAAATTGCCCTTTTCTACTTTCAGCAACTTCTGATATTTCTTCGCATTTACAATTGGAGAAGACAGGATTGAGCCGATCAGATACACAACGCCTACTGCAAGAAGCACCGTAAGCATCGCCTTCGCCGGTTTGGATTCCCGGATCTCTGTCGGGCGCATCCGCTTTCTGATAATGTAAAACACCAGAATAAATACGATCAGTCCTGCTATATAAAACCATGTGTCCGTGGAATGGATATTGATAGCCGGAAGGGTCACGTAGTAATAAATGCCGATCAGCAGGATCACACCGATTACTATCGCTGTTTTTCTTGATTTCTTCATATAGATAATTTCCTTTCTCTTTGCAATGAACACATTATAACATGAAAACCGGCATTTAAAAAGGATATGCCCTCAAAAGAGCATATCCCTTATCATATTTATTCCAACTATTCCTCTGCGCGTTTTGCGATCTCAGCTTCCTGCACATCAGACGGAGCCTGTTCGTAGCGTGCAAATTCGTATTCGTAAGTTCCTCTTCCGCCTGTCATAGAACGAAGTACGGTACAATATCCGAACATACCTGTCATCGGCACATCTGCCTCGATCACTGTCTTGCCGCTTCCAACCGGATTCATGCCAAGCACACGACCGCGGCGCTTATTCAGATCTCCCATAACATCACCGGTATAATCATCCGGTACGGTAACCTTAACAGACGCGATTGGCTCCAGAAGTACCGGACCTGCTTCCATCACGCCTTTCTTGAACGCCTGAATCGTAGCAGTCTTGAATGCCATCTCAGATGAGTCTACCGGATGATAAGATCCATCATAAAGAACAGCCTTTACTCCAACTACCGGATATCCTGCAAGAGGTCCCTTCAGAACAGATTCCTGAAGTCCTTTCTCTACTGCCGGGAAGTAATTCTTCGGAACTGCTCCGCCAACTACTTCTTCTTCGAACACATATGGTGTCTCCAGATCTCCGGATGGCTCAAAACGCATCTTAACATGTCCATACTGTCCATGTCCTCCGGACTGTTTCTTATACTTGGTATCTACGTCAGATTTCTTCTTAATAGTCTCACGGAATGCAACCTTTGGTGTCTCCAGTGCGATCTCACATTTATATCTGGCAGCCAGCTTGCTTGCAAGTACTTCCAGATGCTGGTCTCCCATACCATACAGTAATGTCTGACGGTTCTCGCTGTCGTTCACTACCTTTACAGTTACATCCTCTGCCATCATCTTTTGCAGAGCCTGAGACACCTTATCCTCATCACCTTTGTTCTTGCATACATACTTCATATATGTATAAGGCTTAGAGTAATCCGTCTTGCCATAGAGTATCTGATTATTCTTGGTTGAAAGTGTATCACCGGTTCTTGTATTCGGAGACAACTTAGCAATAGCACCAATATCTCCTGCAAACATCTCACTGACTTCCATCGGCTTATTACCACTCATGGTATAAATCTTACCAAGCTTCTCTTCTGTCTCTGAAGATGCATTATACATGACATCATCGCCCTTTAATACACCAGAGCATACTTTTATGAAAGAATATTTACCGATAAACGGATCTACCATTGTCTTAAATACATACGCTGTCTTTGGAGAAGCGAAGTTATAATGACCTTCAAACATCTCATTGGTCGTGCGATTCACACCGATACACTCTCTGTAATCCGGACTCGGGAAGAATCTTACGATATCAGACAGGAGATTCGCAACACCCTGTGCCTGAAGATTAGATCCCATAGCCACCGGTACGATTGTACCTTCCATAACTTCTGTACGCATGGCTGCACGGATCTCTTCAACAGAGAACTCTTCACCTGCGAAATATCTCTCCATGAACTCATCACTGGTCTCGGCTACTGACTCTAACAACTTCTCACGATACTTCTCTACGTATTCCATGCAGTAATCCGGAATCTCACACTCTTCTCTCTGGCTGATACCGGTGTATCTTCGTCCTGCATTCTTGATAATATTGACATATCCCACCAGCTTCTCGTTCTCACGAATTGGCGAAAAATGCGGTGCGATCACTTTTCCATACTTTTCAGTAAGATCTTCTACAATCTGACGGAAACTGGCGTCATCCACATCCATTTCAGTTACATAGATCATACGAGGCAGATTATACTTATCACAGAGTTCCCACGCCTTCTCTGTTCCAACTTCTACACCGGCTTTACCAGATACTACGATAACTGCCGCATCTGCTGCACTGACTGCTTCTTCCACTTCTCCTACGAAGTCGAAATATCCCGGCGTATCCAATACGTTAATCTTTGCTTTCTCCCATTCAATCGGAACAAGTGTTGTACCAATTGAAAATCCGCGTTTCTGTTCCTCTTTATCAAAATCGCTGATCGTATTGCCGTCTGAAACTTTACCCATACGATTCGTAGCGCCTGATACGTAAGCCATGGCTTCAACTAGACTGGTTTTTCCACTGCCTCCGTGTCCCAACAGGACCACGTTCCTGATCTCGTCTGTTCTGTAAACCTTCATATTTCGCTGCCTCCTTAATTTGTAAAAATCTTACACTCGATTGAGTATAGCTATATTGTACTAAAATTTTCAGACATTTACAACACTTTTATACAATTTTTACAATCAATTATACTTTTCCACTTTAACGCGTAAAATCATTGACAACAAAACTTATACAGTAGTAAAATGTCATTATCGTGACGAATTCGGAGGTATGACATATGAAGAAAAAGATTGGATTTATCGGACTTGGCCTGATCGGAGGCTCACTTGCAAAGGCAATACGCCAGTAC
>ERZ1034901.1276-NODE-1276-length-17783-cov-7.024876_pt1 | contig 17783 bp, 10 predicted proteins | sample MGYA00520628_ERZ1034901 | MGnify/ENA primary metagenome ERZ1034901 (study PRJEB33766, sample SAMN09781783) | gut metagenome | biome: gut microbiome | host: Homo sapiens | place: Madagascar | study: EMG produced TPA metagenomics assembly of the PRJNA485056 data... | reverse complement strand
GAGCAACTACGGCTGCGTGAGATGTCATACCACCACGAACTGTCAGGATACCCTGCGCAGACTTCATACCTGTAATATCTTCCGGAGATGTCTCCAGACGAACCAGAACAACCTTTTCTCCCTTAGCTGCCCATTCTACTGCATCATCAGCTGTGAATACGATCTTACCGCAGGCTGCTCCCGGAGAAGCTCCAAGACCTTTACCCATCGGTGTAGCAGCTTTCAGTGCTGCAGCATCGAACTGTGGGTGAAGCAATGTATCCAGGTTACGTGGATCGATCATAGCAACTGCTTCTTCTTCTGTTCTCATGCCTTCATCTACCAGATCACAAGCGATCTTCAAAGCTGCCTGAGCAGTTCTCTTACCGTTACGTGTCTGAAGCATGTACAGCTTACCGTGCTCTACAGTAAACTCCATATCCTGCATGTCTCTATAGTGGTTCTCCAGAGTCTCGCATACTTTCTTGAATTCTACGAATGCTTCCGGGAACTTGTCTTCCATCTCAGAAATGTGCATTGGTGTACGAACACCGGCAACTACGTCCTCGCCCTGTGCATTGGTCAGGAACTCACCGAACAGTCCGTTCTCTCCTGTAGCAGGGTCACGTGTAAATGCAACACCTGTACCACAGTCATCACCCATGTTACCGAATGCCATAGACTGTACGTTAACAGCTGTTCCCCAAGAATATGGGATATCGTTGTCACGACGGTATACATTCGCACGCGGGTTGTCCCATGAACGGAATACAGCTTTGATAGCTCCCATCAGCTGTTCCTTCGGCTCATCCGGGAAATCAGCACCAATCTTCTCTTTGTATTCAGCCTTGAACTGATTAGCCAGCTCTTTCAGATCGTCAGCAGTCAGATCTACATCCTGCTTAACTCCTCTGTCAGCTTTCATCTTGTCGATCAGCTCTTCGAAGTACTTCTTACCTACTTCCATAACTACGTCAGAATACATCTGAATAAATCTTCTGTAGCAGTCCCAAGCCCAACGCGGATTACCAGACTGTTTTGCAATTGTCTCAACAACTGTCTCATTCAATCCAAGGTTCAGGATTGTATCCATCATACCAGGCATAGAAGCTCTTGCTCCTGAACGAACAGATACGAGAAGCGGATTCTCGTTGTCGCCAAACTTCTTACCTGTAATCTCTTCCATTTTAACAATGTACTCATTGATCTGTGCCTGGATCTCTTCATTGATCTCTCTGCCATCTTCGTAGTACTGAGTACAAGCTTCAGTAGTGATAGTAAATCCCTGCGGTACCGGAAGTCCGAGGCTTGTCATCTCAGCCAGGTTAGCTCCCTTACCACCAAGCAGCTCACGCATGCTTGCGTTACCTTCACTAAACAAATAAACCCATTTTCTTGCCATTTTTAAATGACCTCCTAAATAATAATTTGCATGTCAAGTCGCTCTTATAATTTTAATGGTTTTGACCATATACGTCAAGTATTTGACTGTCATAAATTGGCAGTTTTTTATAAATAATCCCGATTTAGTTTTCCTTTTTCTTGTGCATACTGCAACAGATTTCTCATTCTGTGGTTACAGCTTCCTATATGTACTCCGGCATCCACGACAATTTGACATCGATCAATCATATTTTCTGCATTTTTATATGTATTGTCGCTAATCTCTTCAAACGGTTCTTCTGCAATGATTTTCGATGCCAGTACTCTTGCCGCCTGATAATCCACATCATTGGTATACAATATACCTGCCGCAAATGGTCTGCCTTCCCGCTGAAGCTTCCGATAGATCGGTGTTCCATTGCCACCGGAAGAAATGACAAAGACTTCCGGCTCTCCTTCTGTCTTCTTAAGTTCCAGACTGCCGGACAATGGATTATAGGAACCATTGTCCAGATCATATAGTTTTTCTATGGTCTCTTCGTGAAACACCTCTTCCGGCGTTCCATACGCCATAATCTCTTCCCCGCGCACACAGACGATCTTATCCGCACATTTCTGAGCCAGATCAATCTCGTGCAAAGACATAAGCACCGTAATGCCCTTTTTCTTTGCCATACGTTTCAGAATATCCAGAAGTTCCAGCTTATACCGGATGTCAAGATATGAAGTCGGTTCGTCCAGCACAATGATCTCCGGCTCCTGACAGATAGCTCTTGCCAGCATAACGCGCTGCTTCTGTCCATCGCTAATCGCATTAAAATCCCGATTGCCGATCTCCTGTGCGTGAACTGCTGCCATTGCTTCATCTACGATCCGTTCATCCTCTGCGGTCAGGATACCGAGTCTTCCGGTATACGGATACCGTCCTGTTGCCACAATATCGTGACAGGTCATAAGCTCTGTCCGGATTCGTTCTGTTAATACCACTGCCATCCTGGACGACAACTCTTTATAAGAAATGTTCGTCAGAGACGTATCATCAAAAAACACCTTACCGCCCACCAGTCTGAGCTGTCTGGTAATACTTTTAAGGATTGTAGACTTCCCGGAACCATTTGGTCCTATCAACGTTACGATCTCGCCCTTACAGATGCCAAAATTAATATCATGGATCAGTGCCTGTCCCTGATAACCCACGGCCAGGTCTTTGGTCTGCAAATAATACTCCGCCATATCTCTATCGTCCTTTCTCGCGTTTCACCATCATATAGATGACGATCGGCGCACCCACAATGGATGTCACCGTACTGATATTCAGTTCCACCGGTGCCAGTGCCATTCTCGCGATCAGGTCACAGCTCATGCAGAATACAGCCCCCGCAAAAAATGTACCCGGTATGATTACAATAGGTTTCGATGTCCCAAATGCCTTTCTGGTCAGAAATGGAACCGCGATTCCTACAAATGAAATCGGCCCCGCAAATGCTGTCACGCATGCAGACAATATACTGGACAACAAAATAATCAATATACGGAACAATTGAATATTAACACCCATACTCTGTGCATAATACTCTCCCAGCTGGTAAGCTCCAATAGGCTTGGAAAGTAAAAATGTCCATACAGCCGCCACGGCTACAATGACTGCTGCCACCCTGATATTACTCCAGCTGGAACCCGAAAAGCTTCCCAATGACCAGCCGTGAAGATTGACAATATCGGAATCGTCTGCAAATGTCACTACAAAATCAGTAATCGCCGAGCAGATATATCCGATCATGATACCACCTACCAGAAGTGCTGCCATATGCTGAATCTTTCGCGACATCAGTAAGATAAATCCGGTCGATAACAAAGATCCGATAAATGCCGCCAGCACAAGCACCCCTGACGAAAAATGTCCGATATGTTTCAGAAATATAATCATTGCCAATGCCACTACCATCTTGGCTCCTGAAGAAATACCCAGCACAAACGGTCCCGCTATAGGATTCGAGAAAAAGGTCTGTAATAAGAAACCGGACAGAGACAATGCTCCGCCCAGTATCGCTGCCATAAGAATGCGAGGCAGCCGTATTTTCCAGATAATACTGTACTCTACGGCATCCCCATCTCTCATGAATAATATTCTCAATATCTTCGGTACAGAAATATGTACATTTCCCGTGTTAATATTCAACACAATGATCACGAAAAATGCTGCCAGAAGCCCCAGAAATACCACTGTATATCTGGAACGCCTTTTGAAATTCTCACTGTGAAAGCTTACGCTCTCTGTCTGCTTCTGTTCTTTCTGCATAGTACCTCACCTAATTCATTTTCTCAAGAAATGTCATCTGACTCGCATCTCCATCCGTCAGCATATGATGAATGTCCCCGATCAGTTCTCCAACTGTATCTGTTGCCTGATACAGATTTTTTCCAGTATACCATACATTTCCGTCTTTGACAGCCTTGAACTCCGCAAAGAGATCACTCTTGGACTCCAGATCCGCAATACTGCTGACCTGCCCGTCAATGGTTCCATTATAGATCAGATAATCCGTATCTACTGCTGTCGCATAGAATTCTTCCATCGTCAGCTTTACAGAAGGTGCATTGCTGTCTGCATTCTTCAGGTCTGTGAAAATGTATCTGCCGCCTGCAATCTCGATCATTGACGGAATGTAGTCATCTGACTTACGTACCACGACAGAACCATCAGAATTCATATAGAAGTATGCAACTGTCTTCTCTGTATTTTTGAAATCTTTCAGTTCTTCGATTACTTTCGCCTGATCTTCAAAAAATGATTCTGCCAGATCTTCTTTATTCAACATTGCGCCATACAGCTTGATCCACTCTGTTCTGCCAAGCGGATGTGCTTCATAACTGGAATAGTCCACAAATACCGGAATCCCAAGTTCTTCGATCATCTCCTGTACCTTTGGTGTATGCAGGATCATGGTAGACTCAATTGCCAGATTACAGTCTCCATCTACGATCTTCTCATAATCCGGCTCGCTATATTTACCAGCATAGGTAATATCTCCTGACTCCATTGCTTCTTTAGCATTCTCCACATACCAGCCCGAAGCTTCCAGTCCGGAAAAACTGATAGTATCCAATGCATCCAATCTGTCAAAAAGCGACATGGTTGCCGTTGCTGCCATGTAGATGTTCTGTACCGGCTGTTTGATCACCACAATATCCTCATCCAATCCTTCCGGTGCTTCCTTGCCCTCTGGAACAATAAGATACTGTCTGTCCTCATGTACATCAATCAGCTTATATCCATCCTTATAATAATACACATCAAATTCTTTTGCATAAGTCAGATCCATTGCCCTTTCGAAAGTCAGCTCCGGAATCTCCGGAGCATCCACTTTCTCTTTATCAGAAGCTTTTGCCTCGCTTCGCTGACTGCTTTTACTAGCTTTACTGTCATTTCCGCTCTGACCACATCCTGTTACCAAAAATGTTGCCATCATTATTACCGCAAACACCTGATATAATAACTTTTTCTTCATTTACTTTTCTCCTGCCTGCTGTACGGCTTTGTTATACAGAGCATTTGCCTGATCCTCGCATCCGAAGATCACACCGTACACCTTGATCCATTCTGCTTTTGCCAGATCATCCTTTTCATCTTCCGAACGATCCACGATCATCGGAATTCCAAGAAGTGCATATTTCTCCGTAATCTTCTCCCACTGTTCGAGCTGATCTTCTTCCGTAATGGTCTTCCCCTTCTTCGTGGTCTTATCCTCTGCCGGAAGCAGATCACTGGATACCAACGCGAGATTTACTTCCTGTTTTACCAAGTCTCGATACTTCGGGTCTCTCTCTTTACCACCATAGATAACTTCTGCCTGTTTTTCGTCTTTTTTCTTTGACATCTTATCTGCAATGTCAGAGACTTTACAGTTCTTCTTTTTCATACCGACTGCTGCCACCTGATCTAACAGGTCCATCTCTTCCATCTGCTTCAGTATCTCGTTATCGGATACATACGCTTTGTCTGTTGGCATTTGTACTACGATCATATCCTCACTGAGTCCCACAGGGATCACGGTATTCTCCGGTACAAGAAGGTATTTGATGACATTTCCTTTATAAAGTTCTGCCGCCTGTTCTACTTCACTGACTACCGCCTCACCATCTTCTGCAGAATCTGCTGTCTCCGATGTCTGATCCTTCGAAGCCTCTTCTGACTTATCAGGATCTTTGTTCGCATCGGTATCTTTTTTATCAGAGTCTTTCTTTTCCGGATCACGGATGGTGTCCTTTGTCACATCTACTTCCAGGAGTGTAATGCCCTTATCATAATGATAGATTTTAAAGTACTCTGCATGTTCCAGTTTCGTCTCAGACTCATAATTCAGTCCCATAATCTCAGGTGCCTTATCATCCAGTGTCTTATTCTGAACAGTTCCTGCACCATTTCCATTACCGGCTGCCGCCAGATATACAAAAATTGTATAGGCAATCTCATGTGCCACTGACATTTTGTCCGTCATACCAAGGATGGTATTATTCTGATTCAGTGCAATCGGAATTACAACTGTTGCCATTCCACCGCCTTTGGTCGTATAGTAAGTCTTTCCGTCTGCTTTTACATATTGATAATGATCACTGTCAAATACCAACGTAGCATATGCCTGACCATTCTGAATTGTAACCTTATTACACGTAATCTTTACCTTACCGGTTCCACCTGACCAGCTGAATCTGTCTGGCGTATATACGCCATCAGCTAATGTAGTAGAACTGTTGACAGCAGATGTAGATCCACTGGTATCTGCCTCCCACTTGGATTCATTGTCCGCCTTACCGTCATTTGGCTTTGACGCATTCGAATTACCATTGCCATTATTATCCGACGGCTTAGACGGAGCAGATGGGTTGGATGGATTTGTATTGCTGTCATCGCTTATCTTCTGTAACGTGTCGTATTTAAACGTGAGAGTACGACCATACCACTGATTCTTTTTAATAGAATGAGAGGCTACTGCAATTTTCTTATCCAACGCCTCTACCGGAATGGTATAAGTATACTTGCCATTTGCATCTGCCACATATGGAACCCATAATTTACGATCTGCTTTCTCAGCAGCTTTTTCCGTTCCCATATAAAGATAATCATACCCTGTACCACTCAAAGTAATTACCGCTGTCATCAAGCCATTCTTAACTGTCAGCTTACAGTCAACTACTTTAAACATAGCCGCGCCAGTTTCCACTTCAATAGAGTATGTGCCATCCACTGCTGTCGGATATATTCTGTCCATGTTAGAAAAATCAAATGTCAGTTCACGGTCATACCATTTACTACCATATGCAGCTATACTTACCTTAGTTTCTTCAAGTGAATCTAACGGCAGGCTATAGGTATATTTTCCATTTGCATCTTCCACAAACGGAATCCATGTACTCTTATCTGCAACCGCTGCTTCTTCTTTTGTTCCCTTGTATAAATATCCATACCCTGTTCCACTTAAAGTAAGTACCGCTGTCAGTTTTCCATCCTTTACCACCAGCTTACAATCTACAACTTTAAACATGGATGAACTGGATGTCACACCGATATTATTATAACTTCCATCTTCCGGGGTAGTCGGAGCTGGCTCTGGTGTCGGCGTCGGTGTTGGTGTTGGATTCGTTCCCGGTTCCGTCACTGTTTCCTCCGGAATATAAATCCACAGATCAGCCTTGGTATACCAGCTTCCATCTGGCTTTCCCAGTGCTACAGACTGCACTTTTCCAACTTTAGATGCATCTACTTTAAATGTAAATGTATTGGTTCCATCTGCACTTCTTTTAATTACAGGTTCTTTTGCTTCATCGTTTTTGGAGCCCAGATAAATCTTATCATAACTATTGCTGCTTGTAGTGAATGACACATCATACAGTTCTCCATTTTTCTTAACCGTTGAATTGGTAATTTTGAACATCGCAAATACATTTCCATCTTCTTTTACTACCTGAACGGTATTACTCGTTACAGTCGGTGCATTCGCTGTCTGTGCTACAACATTCTCTCCATCTGATGCTTCACTCTGTACCTGTCCTGTCTCTGCTGTTTGCTGACTTTCCTGCTGAACAGCTACACTGCCGGATTTTTCTGCGTCTGCTGTGTTGCCATTATTGTTTGACGCATTTTCCTTTTCCTGACTCGACGCGTTGCCAGCTTCTTCTGATGCCGGACTCTGACTCTCTGATTTGTTTTCTGACTCTGCTACAGTTTCTTTCTGACTGCTGTTTTCCGTGACGCCGGCTTCATCCGATGATGCATAAGCTTTCGTATAGCTAAGCGGTGACACAAGCATAGACGCACTTAAGCAAAGAGCAAGAAAACGCTTATGATATCTCTTCATTTTTCTCCTCATTCCTTCTGCAATATCATGTTGTCTTTGTTATCTGGGGAAATAATCAGAATAAAGAATTCTACAAAAATCAAACCTTCCTGACCTGAAATACAGGAAGCCTTGAATTCATGATCATTTCGGTACAATCAATTACTCGTGATCTGGAATCTGCATTCCCCGCACCAACGATCGGCAGGTTTCCTGACTTGTAAAGTATCTCTATGTCTGCCTTCCCAGTTACCCAGTGGCATTCCAGCCATAGCCATTTACTCACAGTGACGAGTTCGTACAGGCATCTCACCTGTTTCCCTTTTACCTGTTCCGGCATAGCCTGCTTAAAGAATCTTATTCCGCAGCCATGCCAAACAGCACCGAACGTTTTATAAAATTACCTAGTTAATATAGCATCTGACGGTCGGCAAGTCAACAACTCACCGACCGTCTTTTATTCTCAGTTCTTTTCATATACTAATTGAATTTCCTGCATCAGCTTGTCCACTTCAACTGGCTTGATCACAAATCCATCCATACCAGCCTGGACAGCTCTTCTGTGATCTTCTTCAAATGCATTCGCTGTCATTGCGATGATTGGGATAAACGCTTTATCCACATCTGACATACTGCGAATCTTTTTCGCCGCATCATAACCGTTCATTACCGGCATCTGGATATCCATTAATATGATCTGGTAATAATCTGATTCTGCCTGCTCCAGACATTCTACACAGATGCGTCCATTCTCTGCCCGCTCCACAAGAAAACCTCTGGATGTGAGAATCTCTGTTGCAATCTCCGCATTCAGATCATTATCCTCAACCAAAAGGATTCTCGTTCCTGTAAGGTCCGACACTGTCCGTCTGCCAGATACTTCTGTTTGCAATTTCGCCTGATCTGCAATCTTCAACGAAAGTTTAATTATGATAGTGGTTCCCTTCCCTCTTTTACTGTGGATTGTTACCTGTCCATCCATAAGATCTACTAATTTCTGCACAATAGCGAGTCCGAGGCCAGTTCCTTCTATCTTGCTCTCTGTTGAAGTTCGTTCCCGTTCAAATGCTTCAAATGCATGCTTCTGGAACTCCTCATCCATGCCGATACCTGTATCCCGCACCGTAATCTGATATTCTGCTCGTCCGTCTTCCACCGGTTCCTGCTGATATTGTAATGTAATTTTACCTCCTTCCGGTGTAAACTTAACTGCATTATTCAATATATTTACAAGAACCTGCTGGAGCTTCGTAACATCACACCACACATACGGATTCTCGATTTCACTTATCACCTCAAACTTAATGCCGCCTTTTTCCATGCTGTATTCCAGCATCTTTTCCAAATTTGCCGACAACTGTTGTAAATCTGTCACAGTCTCTTCTACCTGAAGCTTCCCACTCTCTATCTTCGACAGATCCAGTACATCATTAATAATCTTCATTAAGATATCACCGGATGCATGGATCTTGGCAACCGCATCCCTGACAACCGTTTCATCGTCCGGATGCTTGGCAATAATATCTGAAAATCCAAGAATCGCATTCATCGGAGTGCGGATATCATGAGACATATTTGCCAGAAATGTATTTTTCACTTCTCCCGCTTCTCTTGCTTTTCTGGATGCTTCCTTCTCCTGTTCCAACGCACTGGACAGCTTTTCTCTATGCTCAGATTCTGACTGGTTATGCTGATATTCCACCATAAACAAATATGCTAACAATACACCTATCACCAGACAATATGGCTGAAATGGATATACGCCATAAAGCGGAATCACGTATGTATTTACCAATATTCCAATTAATGGCAAAGCAGAAAAAACAGACGATTTTAAAAGATACCGTATCTCTCTTCTGCTTTTTGTAATCAAGATATAGAATGTCTGTACAAACGCATACAGATAATAAAACAGATTAAGGACTGCAAATGAAGAAAACCATGCACCCCTGACATATCCGCCATCTGAATAGATCTTCCATATAATCCCAGTCGGAACTGAGCAGATAACCATGCCAAGCAGAATAATTAATGGAACTGCTTCCAACAATTTCCTGCTTTTTCCGCACTGTATTCCCATATAGCTCTGCATAAACTTATGCCAGACATATGGCATAATCACATATACCAGATAAAAGACAAATACGACTGTTTTAAAAATGCTGACTCTTCTGGATTCATCAAGAAAACATACTACAAAAAGGGCATCCATAAGAACATATAGTTCTACCATGCCTACAAACACAAGTGCGTATGTTTTACTCTGACTCCTTTCAATGTGATATCCAATCCGCATCATCAGAATGGTAAGTAAAATTATCATAAAACAGGAACTGCCCAAGTATAATCCAATCATTATTTTTTCCTTTGCATGACGATTTCAGGTGACATTTTTTCTATTGTATACTCTTTTCATGCATTAGGCAATTATTATATGAGCGCTTTTATTTAATATAATGCACACGGTTCTCATCATATCGATCCTTCTGTGCTTTTTCTTCTACAGGATATCCACATGGCACTAATGCAAATGCCTGTAGATGCTCTGGTATATCAAGTATATATCAATATTAAAATAGTCCGGCGCTGGTCCCTCTATCCGGAAGCAAGGCACAAATACCAGTGGCGCTCCTTTCTCATTTTCTACTCATATACTGCTTCGCCGATCCATGCTTTCACTATATCGACACCTACTTCTAATACTTCCGCAATATCCGAAAGGTCAGTTCCCTTTTGAGACAACAGGATTGCTGAACGCTTTGCCTTCTTCATTTCTCCTCGGGCTTCTCCAATTTCAATTCCAAGCATTTCTCCCTCTTTCACACCCTCATCGTATAATTCCTGTAATTCTTCACACATAATTTCCACCCCTATATTCTCTGTAATAATCTGAAGGATAAACTCTGTGCACGCTTTTTCTTTCAGGACATTCCTCATAAATATATCGTTCATAATCGTGAATTGTTTAATCAATTCAATATACCTATCATGTCTTTCTTCTTGTTTATCCACCATACCATATCAACATAACTTTTTCAATATGTTTTTATGTTTATTTAAATTTATCATTTTTGTATCTATTTATTGTGTATCATTTACCTTTTTTTATATGTCCTAGCCTAACCGCAAAAGTCACATAAACGCATTCAAAAAAGTTCCTTTTTATAGTTATTAATTACCACAAAAGGAACTTCATATCATATATACCATTCTTTCTATTTCAAAAACTCTTCTACATCTGCCTCTTCAAATGAGCGAATCACCGGGTATTCTATTTCTTCCTGCTGTTCTATCCATTTCGTATACCAAATTCCTTTTAATCCGTTATCCCAGGCGCCCTTTACATCTTTTGTAAGATTATCTCCGATAAATGCACATTCACCTGCAGGTACTCCTGCTTTTTCAACACATAATTCAAACAGATGCGGTGTTGGTTTCTCCACCCCTGCTTCTTCACTGGTAACAATAAAATCAATATATGGCGAAAGATTTAGAAATTCCAGTCGTCGGTATTGAATATGTGCAGTCATATCCGTTCCAATCCCAATACGAATACCAAGTTCTTTCAATTTCTGCATAAACCTGGTGATTCCTGGCGAAATCAATGAATGCTCAATTGATGCATTCCAGTACCTGTCATACATATTCACCGTATGTGGAAATAGCGGCTTGTCCCACAATTCCAACATACACTGCATCCGCATCAGACGATTGTGAATGGCTGCTGTCTCACTGCCAATTCTGCCCATCATAATCTTGTTAGCTCTTTTATAACATTCTTCTGTTTCTTCTGCTGACACTCCAAACACGCGATTGCAATAAGCCGCTAATGATCTCATGCCGTATTCATGACTGTGTTCGTAGCTATATAAAGTATTATCAATATCAAAAATTACAGCTTTTATCATATGTACTCCTCTTCTATGTAACACCTCGGATTGCTCCACCCTCATGTTTTGGCAGATATAAAGGACAAGCTGCTTCATGCGAGCATGAGCAGCTTGTCTTTTATACTCTGATGTTACCTATACGTTTTTCAAGAATGCTTTATATCCCTTATATGCTTCGTAGATATCAGCTTTGCTTGCGATCTCCCATGGAGCATGCATGCACAGAATAGCTACACCGCTGTCGATGACCTCCATTCCGTAGTTAGCCATGATGTATGCGATAGTTCCGCCGCCGCCTACATCGACTTTCCCAAGCTCTGCGAACTGGTAAGCTACTCCATCGGTATCTAATGCCTTGCGGATCTGTGCAAGATATTCTGCATTGGCATCGTTGGAACCGCTCTTTCCGCGGCTTCCTGTGAACTTGTTGAATACAAGTCCTTTTCCGAAAAATGCTGAACTTCTCTTCTCAAAGGCTTCTGCAAACATCGGATCGTAAGCTGCGCTTACATCTGAAGAAAGCATCTTAGAATTCTGCAGTGCTCTTCTTACTTTAATATCAGCAGTCTCACCCATTAATGCAAGAATCTCTGCTACTGCATTTTCGAAGAATCTTGAATGCATACCGGTTGCACCAACGCTTCCGATCTCTTCTTTATCTACCAGGATACAACATGTTGTTCTATCGCCAGCTTCAACATCCAGCATAGCAAAGAGGGATGTAAATCCACATACTCTGTCGTCCTGTCCGTATCCCATTACCATACTTCTGTCAAATCCCATATCTCTGGACTTTCCAGCCGGAACGATCTCTAACTCTGCTGAAACAAAATCTTCTTCTGTCATTCCATAACGCTCTTCCAGAATGCCAAGCATATTCTTCTTTACCGCTTCTTTCTCGTCTTCTGATACACCTTCGAGCGGACGGTTACCGATGATCACATCAAGCTTCTCTCCTTCGATAATCGCATTGGCTTTCTGCTCCATCTGCTTGGCAGCCAGATGTGGCAACAGGTCTGTTACTGCAAATACCGGATCTTCCTCGCTCTCACCGATGCATACGTCTACGACTTCTCCGTTCGTCTTAGCAACCACACCATGAATTGCGAGCGGCATTGTCAACCACTGATATTTCTTAATTCCACCATAATAGTGCGTATCCAGATATGCAAATTCTTCACTTTCATATAATGGATTCTGCTTTACATCAATACGTGGTGAATCGATGTGTGCTCCCAGAATATTCATACCTTCTTCCAGTGGCTTCTTACCAATCTGGAACAGAGATACACTCTTGTCCATGCATACTGCATAGATCTTATCTCCTGCTTTTACAGGTGTCTGATTCTTAATCAGATCACGGATATCCTGATATCCTTTTTCCTTTGCCATACGAACTGCGACTTTCACACATTCACGCTCTGTCTTACCTTCGTCCAGGCAATGTTTATACAATGCATTTGTAGCTTCTAACTCAGCAATCTGATCCTGATTATATGAGGACCATACATTTGCTCTCTCCATTTTTCACTACCTCCTAAATTATACTATTGATCAGACATTTACTTATATAGTCTGTCCTTTCTGCGTAATTCTTAGTATAACACATCCCTATCATAGATGCCATATCATTTCCCTGTTATTCTGACAATAAAATCACAGAATTCCTCTACTGGAGTTTTCTATATTATTTCGTTTCTCCAAGAGGGTCCACACTGTCATCAAAGCACCGTAGAGTACACCTGCGACTGCCCAGATAAACCAGCTATACTGTGGTTGACTGTTTCCCTGCGGTCCAAATGTATAATAAAGAAAAATTGCTGTTACTATCAGCCAGTATACAACGCTGACCGTTCCGCGCACGCTTTTCTCTTCCTTACTTTTTCGTGAATAATCTCCCTCTTCCAACAGTTTATCCATGGCATTCTGTATCGTACCTGCATAGACAAAAGCATAGCATCCTAAGCCGACAATGATCAACAGCAAACTTACCATACCAACATATAGGATATCCGGTCCCTCCACACAAACTGACATGAATAACGGCAATACGGACAGGATGCACAGCACCACTCCTGTGATATTCATACGGCTGTACGCCGGTCGAAACTCTTCTTTCTGTTTCTTTACCATCTCTGCTGCTCCAGTCTCCAGTTGAATTGCTTCATTCTCCAGATAATCATACTGTTTCACTTTATGATAACAGGACATAAACTCTACCACCGCAATCGTAACCAGAAGCAACAGCACACATAGTCCGATCCCAGCAGCCCTATTTTCCGACAAAGAGAACTTAGGGCGTTCACTGAGTGCACTGAGCATAAGAAGTGCTATCGGAGACAATACGCATAATAATGTGGCACCGGCCATCTTCGGTGCCGCTTCCCTGCGGAGTCTGAGATATTCTGATGCCTCATTCATTGTAAGTACCCGCAGTCCTTCCGGATTATCTTCTGATTCTTTTCTATTAATGATCTCTTCATCTTCTGTCTTCGTATCTTCTATCTCATCTTTTAACAAATAGTCTGTCGTAACTCCAAATATCTCACTCATTTGTATAATTTTCTGAATATCCGGTACTGACTGTGCTCCTTCCCATTTTGATACAGACTGTCTCGTCACACCGAGCTGTTCTGCAAGTTCTTCCTGTGACCACCCTTTTCTTTTTCGTAATAATATGATTTTATCTGCTAAGATCATACCCATCCTCCTAACCGAAACATACGTTTCATTTATTGTGAACACAGCATAGCACTTTCCTCTTTTGCTTACCATAAAGTATACCATACAATTTGTCAACTGACAGTTGCAGCCACGTATTTCTGCCTGTTACAGCCATATATTTTTGCTTGTCAACGCTATATAAAAAGACAGACCATGACTCTGTCTTAAGCCACGCTCTGTCTTAACAACTCATTATTGAGTCACTATTTCGTTTACAATTGCCAACCTGCTGCCTGCATCTGTACTGCTGCCATATGCTGATAGATGCCGCCTTTCTCTTCCAGTTCTTTCGGCATACCAGTCTCTGCCACTACGCCATCTTTTAATACAACAATCTTATCCGCCTCGGCTACCGTACGCATGCGATGCGCAATAATCATAACGGTCTTATTCCTGATCAGTTTTGAAAGTGATTCCTGAATAACCGTCTCGTTATCCACATCCAGTGATGCTGTTGCTTCATCCAGCAGAATGATCGGTGCATCCTTCAGGAATGCTCTGGCGATCGAAATTCTCTGCCGCTCACCGCCAGACAACTCGGAGCCGTTTTCACCGATCATCGTATTCCAGCCATTCGGCATTTTTTCTGCGAACTCATCACAATGTGCCAGCTTTGCAGCCGCAATAACTTCTTCATCGGTTGCATCCTGTCTGCCGATTCGGATATTTTCCATAATCGAATTATTAAATAATGTTACATCCTGAAAGACAATGGAATACAGAGACATCAGCGTCTCCGGATCCACATTCTGTATATCCATACTTCCAACTGTAATCCGTCCTTTCTGTGCGTCCCAGAATCTGGATGCCAGTCTGGATACCGTTGTCTTTCCACCACCGGAAGGTCCGATCAAAGCTGTAACCTCACCCTGTTTCGCTGTAAATGAAACATCTTTTAACACCGTTTCTCCGCTGTCATAAGCAAATCCCACATGCGAAAATTCAATATCATAGCCTTTATTCGTAAGTTCGGTTTTTCCTTTCTGTACTTTATGAGACAATATCTCATCCAGACGTTCACACTGGACATCAGTTGCAATAATCGCTGCCAGATTCTGTAATGAGATCTGCATCGGATCATACAGTCTGGATACCAGCAGCAGAAACATAAAGAAAGTCAGCACATCAATATCACCTTTTGCCAGAAGCATACCCCCCACCAAAGCAGTTGTTGCAATACCAAACTTCAGGATCATCTGTGCACCTGCCACAAATACCGCTGTAGTTAATTCTGAAAAAATCGCATGCTTTTCCACTGCATGGATTTTATCATCAAGTCCTTTCAGATACTCGTCTTCTGAATTATTGGCACGCAGATCACGCACGGTTTCCAGACACTCCTGAATCCCGTCTGCACACGCCATCTTCAGAGTCATCTGTTTGGCTGCCATATTCTTCTGTATTCTACCGGAACAGAGCACGATCAGAAATGAAACCGGAAGTACCCAAAGAGCTGCGATTGCCATTCTCCAGTTCAAAAAGAAAAGGCTCACAGCCACTAGTACTGTAGAAATACACGCACCGATCAGTTCCGGAATCCAATGCGAAGATGCTGTCTCCATGGTGGCACAGTCTGCCATAATCGCACTGGTAAGGTCTGACAGATCTTTCTTTCCAAAAAAAGATAATGGTATCTTTCTAAGCTTTTCTGCCAATGTAGTTCTTCGCACTCCACTTTCTATGTAAGTATTTAAGAATGTTGCATTATACTGAATATAAGTTGTCACAGCAATCAGGATCAGACACGCAATACATCCAATTGCAAAGAAACCTCCTCTGCCGTTCAGATCATCTGCCATATAGTATTTCACCAGCATATATAACATTCCTACCGGCAGCATCAGAACAATATCTGAGATCGTTACAAAAATAAATGCACGGATCATATCCTGCGCGCCTTTTTCTGAAAGCGCATATCTGTGTTGTAATTTCTCTTTTAATGTCATATTACACACCTACCTTCCAGCATACAGACTGATTATATTTTTCCCACATGTGAGCATATAATCCATTTGCTTTTTCCAGACTTTCATGAGTACCTGATTCTTCGATCTCACCGTCTTTTAATACAAAGATACGATCGGCATTGGTTACAGAAGACAATCTGTGGGCAATCATGACAACCGTCTTGCCCTTAGAAAGTCTGCTGAACGCTTCCTGTACTTTTGTCTCATTATCAGGATCTGCAAATGCTGTCGCCTCATCGAGAATCAGAATCGGTGCATTCTTAAGCATTGCCCGTGCAATGGACAGACGCTGTGCCTCACCACCGGATACATAGGTACCTTTTGTTCCAATAATCGTATCCATACCATCCGGAAGTTTTTCTATAATATCTTCACACTGGGCATTCTTTAATGCTTCCATCACTTCTTCTCTGGAAGCATCTTTCTTACCCATACGCACATTATCATAAATAGACATTTTCAACAGTTTACTATCCTGAAACACAAATGAAACCTGCTCCAGCAGCTCCTTTGACGGAATATCTCTGACATCCACACCGCCGATCTTCACTGCGCCTTCCGTCACATCAAAGAACCTTGCGATCAGGCTTGCCAGCGTAGTCTTCCCTCCGCCGGACGGTCCTACAAATGCCACATGTTCTCCCTCTCCGATTTTGAGATTGATCTGATGCAATGCATCTTTCGCAGCGTCTTCATATCGGAAAGATACACGTTCAAAGATAATCGAATGATCTTTTGGCTGTTCTTCCCGTCCACTCTCTTCCAGCGGTCTGCGATCCATGATTCCATCCACACGTGCCAGTGCATCTGCCACGATCATTTTATTCTCACTGGAGAACATGATCTTATTCAGTGTCACTGTAATGATCGGTGTGATAATAATGTAAAACAATAGATTTAAAAGAAATGTATTACTTGCTGTAAAGAAAAATGCAGCCGCGATCAATATGGTAAATACCGCATTGATGATTGTTGTATAGGCAACCATCGGAATCCTCAGATCCTCTGTATATGCAATCGTCCACTTTTCATATTTTTCAATGGATGTACGGAAGCGTTTAAACGAAAACACAGACTGCCCAAACGTCTTAACGACAGGAATACCACGCACGTATTCCACAGCTTCGCTGGACATTTCCTCCAGTGCATTCTGATACTCCTTCATCTTCTGTTCCATCTTCTTCCCCATCATGCTTCCCATGATAAGAAATGCAAGACCTACAGGAACAAGACTTAATAATCCAAGCCGCCAGTCAAATACCAGCAGCAATACTAGCAGTCCCACCGGTGTAGCATAGGCCCCTGCCTGATCCGGAAGCTGATGAGCCAGATATGTTTCCGTTGCTGCACTGCATTCATTTACCGTTTTACGGATTTTTCCGCTTCCTTCACTATCCATAAATCCTAATGGCAATGTCACAATATGGTGCATCATTTCTGATCTCATATTTGCCTGCACACGAAACGCTGCAATATGAGAACACATTAAAGCACCAATATAGATC
>ERZ1034901.1275-NODE-1275-length-17784-cov-4.893903_pt1 | contig 17784 bp, 27 predicted proteins | sample MGYA00520628_ERZ1034901 | MGnify/ENA primary metagenome ERZ1034901 (study PRJEB33766, sample SAMN09781783) | gut metagenome | biome: gut microbiome | host: Homo sapiens | place: Madagascar | study: EMG produced TPA metagenomics assembly of the PRJNA485056 data... | reverse complement strand
CCGACATCCTCGATGCCATGCACCGCTACCCCGAATTTGCCGAAATCACCGATGCCTATTTCGATGATAACGACGAAGAAAATACAACTGAAACCGAATAAGAAAGGAAATGTGTCATGTATAACAACGATGCACAGAGATGTTTGACCGGCGAAGTTCGCCTGTCCTATGTCAGTCTCGACAAGCCCCGTCAGCCGCAGGGCGGCGTGGGCGACGCTAAATACAGCGCTACCCTGCTGATTCCCAAGACCGACACCGCCACTATCGCCGACTTCCGCGCCGCCATTCAGACGGCGGCACAGGTCGGCGCGGGTACGCTGTGGGGCGGTATCGTCCCGCCGAATCTGGATTCCATTATCCACGATGGCGACGGTGTCCGCCCCAGCGGCATCCCGTTTGGCGATGAGTGTCACGGTTGCTGGGTCATCACGGCCAGCTCCAAAAACAAGCCGCAGGTCGTCGGGCAGGACAATATCAACGTCGAACTGGCCCCGCAGGACATTTACAGCGGTATGTATGCCCGCGTGACTGTCCGCTTTTACCCCTTTAACACTGCTGGCAAGCGCGGTGTCGGCTGTGGGCTGGGCAACGTAATGAAAACCCGTGACGGTGAGCCGCTGTCTGGCGGTGCATCTGCCGCATCTGATTTTGCCGGTGTCGGCAACGCCGTAGCTCCCGCCGCCCCCATGCAGCAGGGCTGGCCGCAGGCAACCCCTACGCCGACTGCCGCTCCGGCTGCGCCCGTGTACCAGCCGCCCTACTCCGCGCCTGCCGCGAACCCGGCGCCATGGAACGGCGCTACACAGATGTATCCCACTGGCGGCGCTGTGAATCCGCTTACCGGGAATCCGATGTAATCGAAACACTCCCTTGCAGGGTGCTTGATGCCCTGTTCGACCCAGCTACCACGCTTTTCGGCAGGGTGCTGGTAATTAAATAACCATCCACCTCTTTCTATACCGGGAGGGGCTGCGGCCCCTCCTCTTATGTACTCGGATAGCTCAATGGCAGAGCAAGCGCGCGATGTCGGTTCAACTCCGGCTCCGGGGCAGAAATCAAGAGGAAATTCAAGCCCGTACATAAAGGAAAGGAATCTACAAATGAGCTTTGCAACTTTGCGTAAAACCGTCTGCACCGATATTGACATCGGCACTGCCCTGAAAGAAATCGCGTCCAATCCGCACATTGGCGATGTGCTGGCTTTTGACCTGCTAGATGGCTGTCGTATTGAGTGCGCCGTCACTGACATCGACGATAATTCTATCCGCTTTGATTCCGTGCATTGCATCACCAACAACATAACTTATGGCAGGGTCGAAATGCAGCTTGCCCGTATCGACCATCTGCTGCCGGATGAAGTGCGGCAGGTCATCGTTGACACTGAGCGAAATTATGTCATTGACGGCAAGAAAATGAGCCGTCTTGTGCGTCTGTTTCTGCCCGCCGCGTCTGAACTGTTCAGCGGTAACAGCGTTCTCGGTGATGTTGGACTGTACAAGCAGATGGATTGGTACAAAGACCGCCGCCACCGTATGAAAATGGACGAACACAGCGGCAATTTTACATCCTATTGGACATCTTCTCAGCGCTCCGGCAGCTCCACCAGCGTCTGCAATGTGGGCCGCTTTGGAGGTGCGTCCAGTTACGCATCCAATATACGACAGGCCGTGCCTATCTGCTTCCGTATCCGTAAATCGTAATTATCCCCGCGCCCCTTGTGAGCGCGGCCTATGCGGATTCCCTTATAAATAAGGAAAGGAAATGCCTAAATGAAAACCAGATTTGACAGCGCCGAGGTCTGGCGCACGAATAATGATACGACTATAAGCATCAAGGAACTGGAAACCTCGCACCTCATGAACATTGTACGGATGCTCCTGCGCCGCCCCGAAACCGTGCAGACGATGCTCGTCTGTGATATTGAGCGCCAGACCCGCAATGTTTGGAAAGCAAATAACATCGTTGATGAGGATGCCGTTGAATCCATTCACAATGCCACCTCTATGACACCCCGCGAGGTCGTCCAATGGGTACAGGGCACCCCCCTGTTCACCGCTATCGTCTTTACCCTTGAGGGGCGTGGGGTCAACACATCCGTGCTGATTGGCTCGGTTTTGGCTGAACTCGGATATGAGGAGAACGGCCATGAGTGAACAGCTACACCATCTGAGTATTGACCTTGAGACTTACAGCGAGGTCGCCATCGGCAAGGCAGGGTCATATCGGTACATTCTCGACCCGTCTTTTGAGATTTTGCTTTTCGCGTACAGCCTCGACGGGATGCCCGTTGAGGTCATCGACGTAGCAAGTGGGCAGATCATCCCCCTTTGGCTGAAAAATGCCCTCAAGAATCCCCTGTACATCAAACACGCCTACAACGCAGCCTTTGAATGGTTCGCCCTCAGCAAGTATCTGGGGCAACTGCCGCCCGATCAGTGGCGCGATACAATGCTCCACGCGCTCTACTGCGGCTATCCTGCATCTCTGGACGCGGCGGGCAAGGCGATGGGTCTGCCCGAAGATAAGAAAAAGCTGGCGACGGGCAAGGCCCTTATCCGCTATTTCTGCGTTCCCTGTAAGCCCTCCAATGCCAACGGCAATCGCACCCGCAATCTCCCCCGGCACGACCCCGCCAAATGGACGCTGTTCAAAGAGTACAACGGGCAGGATGTCGTCACTGAAATGGAAATCGACCGCCGCCTGTCGGCGTTCCCCGTGCCCGCCTTTGTGCAAAAGCAATGGGAAACCGACCTATTGATGAACGCGCGGGGCGTGGCCGCTGACATGGAAATGGTGAGCGGTGCCCTTGTTATCGGTGCCACGGTCAAAAGCCAGTTGATGGGTGAGGCCCGCCAGCTCTCCGGGCTGGACAATCCCAACTCCATCAAGCAGCTTGCCCAATGGCTGACCGATGCCACGGACAGCGACGCGGAAATTACCAGCGTTACTAAGGAAACCGTCGCCACGATGCTGAAACAGCCGCAACCCGCCAATGTACAGCGGATGCTTGAAATCCGGCAGGAACTCGGCAAGACCAGCACCAAAAAATATGATGCGCTGGAAACCTGCATCGCGGATGATGGTCGTGTCCGTGGCCTGCTCCAATTCTACGGTGCCAACCGCACCGGACGCTGGGCGGGCCGTCTGGTGCAGGTGCAGAACCTCCCTCGCACATACACCCATCCCCTGCCCCCGGCGCGTCAGCTCGTGAAAGACCGCAATATCGACGGCCTGCGGCTGATGTACGGCAGTATCAACGATACCCTGTCACAGCTTATCCGCACGGCCTTTGTGGCAACCCCCGGCAATGTTCTGATCGATGCCGACTTCTCGGCCATTGAGGCCCGCGTCATCTCGTGGCTGGCGGGGCAGGAATGGCGGCTTGAGGTTTTCCGCACTCACGGCAAAATCTATGAGGCATCGGCATCGCAGATGTTCCATGTTCCCATTGAGAAAATCAAAAAGGGCAACCCCGAATACGCTCTGCGGCAGCGCGGAAAAGTTGCTGAACTGGCCCTCGGCTATCAGGGCGGTGTCAGCGCGATGCGCCGCATGGACACGGGCCACAACCTTGATGACCTCTCCGATGATGAAGTCAAGGGCATTGTGGACAGATGGCGCGAAACAAATTCGATGATACGCGATTTGTGGAACATCGTTGATTCTGCCGCTGTCACCGTCATCACCAACGGCGGCGCACAGACCATCCGCTCCGAAACTACCGATGCCGTAATCACTCTGGCTTGTGAACTGGATGTCATCACCGGCACCCGGTACATGACGATTCTGCTGCCGTCCGGGCGCAAGCTGTACTACCCATCCCCGGAAATCGGCGTAAACCGCTGGGGCAATCCCTCGGTCAGTTATATGGGCCAGAACCAGACAACCAAGCGATGGGAGCGGGTGGAGACCTACGGCGGCAAGCTGGTGGAGAACATCGTGCAGGCCATCGCCCGCGATTGTCTGGCAATCGCCATTGAGAATCTGGAGGCGCAGGGGCTACACGTTGTATTCCATATCCATGATGAAGTCGTCATCGACACTCCCGCATGGGCCGATGAGGACACGATGCTGGAAACCGTCACCAAAATAATGACAAAGCCTATCCCGTGGGCGCAGATGCTCCCCCTCAACGCGGATGGCTGGGTCGATAAATACTTCAAAAAGGACTGATAGCCGTATGAAAGCGTTAATTCATCTTGACCAGAACGGCAAAAAGGTCATGGAACGGCGCGTCCATGAGGCCGTTATGAAAGAACGCGCTGACATCAGTACCCGCGCTCAATATGTTTGGGCACTGTCCATGCTTCAATGCGGCCTCTCGCCGCGCACTGTCCAGCGTGTCGTCAATCATTTTGATGCTGTCGTGGACAAGTACATGGAATACCAGACCGAGGATTTAGGCGACCTATTCATGCGCTCGATGCTCCACGATTCGGGCGTTGAGGTCAAGGCGACAAGCCGAGAAAGGAAACGTAAAAGAAGATGAGCAAGGTACAAATCACCGCCTTTACTGGCGAATACTACTTTTTGAGCAACTACTGCGCCTGCCCCATCACTCTTGATGGGCTGACTTATAGGAGCGCTGAGGCTGCTTTTCAGGCGGCAAAATGTAATGTTCCGATTGACCGCGCGGCGTTCTGCACTGTCCCGCCCAATGTGGCAAAGGCTATTGGGCGCAAAATTAAACTGCGCAAGGGATGGGAGAAAGAGCGTGACGGCATCATGGCCGATGTCATCCATGCGAAATTTTCTCAGAATCCCGCCCTTGCACAGGCTCTTATCGACACCGGCGATGCCGAACTGATCGAGGGTAACACATGGAACGACAACTACTGGGGCGTGTGCGGATGCGCCCGCTGCCGCAGTGATGGCACCAAGGGCCTGAACAAGCTGGGCAAGATTCTGATGGCGGGGGGGGCGCGGCGGCAGGCGCCACCCCCCGCCGTAACCGAGGAGGGCTGACGATGGTACACCTCGGAGACATTACCAAAATGAGCGGGTACACCATCCCGCCCGTGGATGTAATTACTTTCGGTTCACCGTGTCAAGACCTCTCCATTGCGGGAAAGAGGGCTGGTATGGCTGGGGAACGCTCCGGGCTGTTCTCTGAGGCCGTCCGTATCATCCGCGAAATGCGATACGCCACATTCGGCGCGTACCCCAAATACGCGGTTTGGGAGAATGTTCCCGGCGCGTTTAGCTCAAACAAAGGAGAAGATTTTCATGCCGTCCTGCAAAGCCTCTGTCGGGTCATCGACCCCGACGCTACTATTCCTAGACCTACGGACGCACGGGGGGGGGGATTAAATGGCCCCGCGCCGGGGCAATTCTGGCAGACCACTACTCGCTGGCGTGGCGAACTATGGATGCCCAGCACTGGGGCGTTCCCCAACGTCGCCTGCGCATCTCGCTTGTCCTCGATCTTACAGGTGGGCGTGCCGGAGAAATACTATTTGAGCCGGAAAGCCTGCGAGGGCATTTTGCGCCGGGCATCACGCCGGGGCAAGCAGCTCCCGTCGTTGTTGGAGGATGCACTGAGGATGCAGATAGAGCGTTCACTCTGAAAATCCGCTCCGGGTGCGAGGGCGGCGGCAAGGGCGCATTGGTACAGACCGAAAAAAGCGCCACGCTCTCCACCCTGCAAGACCAGACGCTTTTTGTGGCCGAACCGCCGAAAGCATACAGTTTTGACAGTTTAGCGTCCAATTCCATGAAGTCCAGCAATCCGCACAGCGGATGCCGCGAGGTGGAAATCGCAAAGACGCTCGACACCTCGCCGCCCGACCCCGCAAAGAACCAGGGCGGCATCGCTATTTTGGACGCACTGCCATTTGACACAACGCAAATCACCAGCCCGCAGAACGGCAGCAGTCCACATTTCGGCGACCCCTGCCATCCTCTTGCCGCTACAGCGCATCCTCCCGCTGCTGTGTGTGAAACGGTATTCACTGAATCTATTGTCGAACCGACATTTTGCATTCAGGGCAACACGATTGACCGCGCAGATACGGCGGGTGCAAATGGCACCGGTGTCAAAGAGGATGTCTGTTACACTCTGAACACGATTGATCGTCCTGCCGTTGCATTCGCGCTTGATTGCCGCAATATGACTGCCAATGAGGAACTGTCCGCAACCTTGCAAGCAAAAGGCAACGGCGGGCAAAGCCTCAACTACATCAATCCCGTAGCCGAGCCGCTTATCTATGACGCGCGGGGCAACGGCGACGGCATCACATCCCCTACCATGACCGGCGACCACAATAGCCGCGTCACCGATTATACAGCCATCACTTTGCAGGGCGATACCGTAGCAGGTGCGTTACTGGCCCGCGATTATAAGGGCCCCGGTAGGGCAGATTCTCTCGGTAGAGTAATCGCCCAGCCCATAGGTGCAGACCTATATAACGGTACTCTAACGGGTGATAAGGCTGTAACTCTGACAGCTGCCACCGCGAAGGGCGGAACTAACACGGGGCCGTCGGTGATTGAAAAAATCATCCGCTGGATTGTACGCCGCCTGACCCCTACCGAGTGTGAGCGCCTGCAAGGCTATCCCGATGGATGGACAGACCTCGGTGACTGGGTAGACAGCAAGGGCAAAGCCCACAAGGCTGCTGACACGCCCCGGTATAAGGCGCTGGGCAACTCCATCGCTCTGCCGCAGTGGTACTACGTTCTCGGTGGTATCGCTGACCGTCTGCCGGAGGATGCCACCCTCGGCAGCCTGTTCGATGGCATCGGCGGTTTCCCGTATGTGTGGGCACAGCTACACAACAGCCACAAAGAGTTATGCGTTTGGGCTTCGGAGATTGAGGAGTTCCCCATCGCGGTTACAAAGAAATGGTTCCCGGAGGTAGAGGATGGAAAATTATGCTGATTTTGTCGTTCACAAGTCGGAGCGGGCTGTACATACCGACAGCATCGCCCTGACCGTGGGCGACCTCAATGATAAGCTGTACGACTTCCAAAAGGACATCGTGCGGTGGGCGCTGGCAAAGGGCCGCGCCGCTATTTTTGCCGATTGCGGCCTCGGCAAGACCGCGATGCAGCTTGAATGGGCGCATCGGGTGTGTGTGCATACAGGTGGAAACGCTCTCATTGTAGCGCCGCTGACTGTTTCCCCGCAGACCGTGGGCGAGGGATTAAAATTCGGAGTGCCTGTCACTCTCTGCGAAACCTCCGATGACATCAAGCCCGGCGTGAACATCACTAACTATGAAAAGTTGGACAAATTCACCGGGGCGCATTTCTCGGCGGTGGTGCTGGATGAATCCAGCATCCTTAAATCCTTTACTGGCAAAGTGCGGAATCAGATCATCGACTTTTTCTCCGACACGCCGTTCCGGCTGGCCTGCACCGCCACCCCCGCACCCAATGACTTCATGGAACTGGGCAATCATGCAGAATTTTTGGGCATCATGTCCTATTCTGAGATGTTGTCAATGTTCTTCGTCCATGACGGCGGGCAGACCTCGAAATGGCGGCTCAAGGGCCACGCCGAGGACGTTTTCTGGCAATGGCTGGGTAGCTGGGCCGTCGTGATGAACAGCCCCGCAGACCTCGGCTATGACCTGCCGGGGTACGACCTCCCGCCGCTGAGGGTGCATGAGGTCATCGTGGACGGAGATGCACCGATTACCGAAAGCATGACGCTGACGCAGCGGCGGGATGCCAGACGGGCTACACTAACAGAACGGTGCCAAGCGGCGGCTGATCTGGTGAATAGCGACCCCGGCGAACAGTGGCTCGTGTGGTGCGACCTCAATTCGGAGAGTGAGGCGCTGGCCCACAGCATCCCCGATGCGGTAGAGGTCAAGGGCAGTGACAGGGCCGCGCTGAAAAGTTCCCGCCTGCTGGGCTTTTCGATGGGCTTTAACCGGGCGCTCGTCACAAAGCCCTCTATCGCCGGATTCGGCATGAACTGGCAGAACTGCCACAAGATGATTTTTGTCGGTTTGTCTGACAGTTATGAGCAATATTATCAGGCTGTGCGCCGCTGTTGGCGTTTTGGGCAGTCTGAGCCGGTGGATGTGTACATCGTTATCAGTGCCCGCGAGGGCGCGGTCAAGGCCAATATCGAGCGCAAGCAAGCCGATTGCGATAAAATGCGGGCCGCAATGGGCGAACAGACCCGCGAGATCGTCAAAAAGCAGTTGCAAAGCACCTGCCGCCTGACAACGCCCTATGAACCGCAAACGACTATGACACTGCCTGCATGGGAGGAATTTAACCATGAATGTGCTTAACCAGTTGATCGACAGCGCACAGCGCTGGGCAATGTATCAGGGGGATTGTGTGGAAACCCTGCGCGGCATCCCCGACAACAGCATCCACTATTCCATCTTTTCCCCGCCGTTCGCCAGCCTGTACACCTACTCCAATTCTGACCGTGATATGGGCAACAGCAGCGACGGCGCGGAGTTTGCACAGCATTTCGGCTACCTCGTGGCCGAGCTGTACCGGGTCATCATGCCGGGGCGGCTGGTGTCCATCCACTGCATGAATTTGCCCGCCATGAAATCCCGTGACGGCTTTATCGGCGTCAAGGATTTTCGCGGTGACATTATCCGCGAGATGACCGAGTACGGGTTCATCTTCCATTCGGAGGTGTGCATCTGGAAAAACCCGGTCACAGAGATGCAGCGCACGAAAGCCCTCGGCTTGCTACACAAGCAAATCCGCAAGGATTCTGCGATGTCGAGGCAGGGGCTGCCGGATTACGTGGTGACATTCCGCAAGCCCGGTGAAAACCCTGAGCCTATTCCTCACGACCATGAATCTTTTCCCGTGGATGTGTGGCAGAAATACGCCTCACCGGTCTGGATGGATGTGCGGCAGTCCAACACCCTGCAGCGTAAGAGCGCCCGCGATGAAAAGGACGAAAAGCACATCTGCCCGTTGCAGTTGGATGTAATCGAGCGTTGTATCGACCTGTGGACGAATCCCGGCGACATTGTGCTTGACCCGTTCGCGGGCATCGGTTCTGTGCCCTATCAGGCTGTTCTCATGGGCCGTCGTGGGCTGGGCATTGAACTGAAAGACAGCTACTATGCACAGGCCGTGAAAAACCTTGAGAGCGCGGCCACCGAGGCCGACAGCCACGAAATCAACACCAACGTGCGCCTGCGCTGCCCCGTGTGCGGTATCAAGGTGAACGGCAAAATCTGCCCGCTGTGTGGTAAGGATTTGATGGCAAAGGAGGAGTAAAGCATGGAACGGACGACAAATTCTGCTGAAGCCCGCCGCGCGGCGGATTATCTGTCCAGATACTGTGCCGATTGCGTTGGGTGCGTCAACTGCACTTTTGACATTGGCGATGAGGGGCAGTCCTGTCGTATCAATAATGGGTGCGCTCCTGTCAGTTGGGCGTTACCCTCAATCTGGACGGAGCAAGACATTATGCTTGCAAAAGCCATGCTGCCATTTGCAAAAACCATCGTCTGGCCTATTGAGGCGAAACCAAATCCGAACCACCGCTACTTTAAGGGCGACGGCCAGCGCACCATCCCGCTACCGACAGGCGCATTTAACAATCTGCGTCCCGGCGAGATTGTCAACCTCGCCGACATTGTAGGAGGTGAAGCCGATGCCCGATGACGTTTTGGACATGATCGGCACGGCGGCAGCGCTGGAACAGTTGGCCGAGGAATCCGCTGAACTTGCTCAGGCCGCGCTCAAGATGGCCCGCAAGCTGCGCGGCGAAAACCCTACGCCGAAATCCCGCGCAGACTGCATCGCCAATCTGCAAGAGGAAATCGCAGATGTGGAGTTGTGCATCAGCATTTTACCCGCCGCCCTGTACGACCCCGCCGAGGTCGGTAGGACGATGGCCGCAAAGCATCGGCGGTGGAATGAACGGCTACACGATGAAAAGCTGTGGGAGGTTGACAGCCATGAGGATTGATATTCGGGACAGCAAATACTCCATCATCTACAACGAAAAGACCGGCGCGGTTGAGGATGTCCTGTGGTGCAATGAGAGCGCCGAGGATTTGAAAAGCCTCAACGTCGTGGCCGATATGGCCCGTGAACTGGCTGTGTATCGGCAGGCAGGCACGGCCATGATTGCCGGGGCGCAGCGCCTCGCATACAGCCGTGGCCCGGAGAAATACTCTTTTTCTGTACCGAGTGAGAGACACAGGCATCTGCACACCGTTGACCGCACTGACGCTGTTGCCCTGCTCATGCAGGCAGGTTCCCTCGCGCTAGGTGAAATGGATGCCCTGCGCGAGTGCAAGGCCAAGACCGCCGCCGCAAACCTCTACCGTGCCATGATTGGCTTTTGAGGTGCCGCCATGATGCACTTGAAAATCACCGATGAAATCCGGGAGCGCTGTCTGCGTGAGGCAGCGCATGAGGCCCACATCAATGACCGCATTGTCACTTCTTCCCCGCAGACCCTTGCCGAGCGCGGCATGACGATGTTCGGTAGTACCCGCGCTACTCCGCGCATCCGCTCGTACCTCTACTGTGACGCGGTAGATGCCTGTTTCTACTACGCCGGGGCGGTGCCCAGTGTTGTTGTGGCTGCCCGTTGGACGGCAGACAGCCCGGACATTGCCGAGGGGTCTAAGAAACCGCAGATAGCCGCTGAGGTCGTGCGCCGCATGATGACCGCAATGGATAAGGCGATGAAAGCCGAAAAAGACCGCCAATGGGCGGCATACATGGAGGCGCAAAAACTGAAATGAGCCATACGACCACATACGCCGTTGACTTTGACGGCACCCTCTGCGAAAACGCCTACCCAGAAATCGGCGCCCCCAATTTGCCCCTGTTCGACAAACTCATATCTTGCCGCCGCCTCGGTGCAAAGGTCATTCTGTGGACGTGCCGGGAGGGTGAGCTGCTGACCCGCGCCGTGGAGTTTTGTCGCTGTTACGGGCTGGAATTTGATGCAGTAAATGACAACACCGAGGAATTGAAACGGGCATACGGCACTAACCCGCGTAAAATCGGCGCTGATTACTACATTGATGATAAGGCTATGCCGCCTGATCTTTTTGTGCCATAGGAGGAGTTAAAAATGATTATTTTGACAGCTATCGCAAAAGTTCTCATGGGGCTTTTTGTCATCGCTTTAGTTCTGGCGTTTATCACTGCCATCTTCCTGCTGGGTGCTATTGTGGCAACGCTCGGAACAGCTACACAGCCGTTATTCGGGATGGATCAGGTGGATGACGAGCCGGAGATGGTGAATCACCCTGACCACTACAACCGCCCCGGTCAGAAAGAGTGCATCATCGAGATGGAGGAGCGGTTCGGCACTGCCGCCGTGCAGTATTTTTGTCTGTTGAGCCGCTACAAATACTTATACCGCTGCGGTCTGAAAGACGGTGCAACGCAGGAATTGTCAAAAGCCAACTGGTACAAAGATAAGTTTCTCTCGCTGGGCGGCGATGACAAGCTGCTGAAAATCGTACCCGATAACGCAAAAGCTGCCGCTTACCAGCGGATGGGCGGCAACGCCTGCATCAAAAAGGAGGCTATGAGCCATGAATGTTGAACTGATTGCCTGTTCCTCCCCGATGCCGTATCAGTGCGGCACGGCCTGCTACTTCAACACCGTATATAACCCCATGCACATCATTGAGCAGGCCGCGAGTGTGTGCTATGACAGTGAGCCTGATTTTGTCAAATTCAAAATCGCCAAGGGGTGTGCTAAGACTGGGCATCTAAGTGTATATGAGCACGCCTATTTCACGTTCCATGTTAAGGGTATCAGCCGCGCCTGCCTTGCTCAGTTGACCCGGCATCGGCATTTCAGCTTTTCCGTGCGCAGTCAGCGGTATTGCAACGAAAGCCGCGCCGAGCCAGTGTTTCCTGCATCCACCGATGAAGATCTGGACGGCATCATTGCCGATGCTTACGATTACGCATGGGATGCCTATGACCGCTTGATTGAGAACGACGTGGCAAAGGAGGACGCGCGGATGGTTCTGCCCAATGGCGCACCCACTGAGCTGTACATTTCTGCAAATGCGCGGGCGCTGATTGAGGCCAGTCACCTACGGCTTTGTTCCCGCGCACAGCAAGAAATCCGCAATATGTTTGATTTGATGAAGAAAGAAATTGCCCCCCTGTCCCCTGAAATCGCGGGCATGATGGTTCCGCAGTGTGAAACCAACCCCGAATACCAATTCTGCACTGAGGGCAAGTCCTGCGGCAAGCACCCCCGGCTGCAGGATGTGCTGGCAACGGCTACACAACAGCAGAGTGAGGAGGCTGACAAGAAATGAACAAATACACGATGTACGCCTGCGAGTTTTGTGGCAAAGAGTTTAGTTCTGCATCCGAGTGTGAACAGCATGAAGAATCTCATGACCACGATTATAGCGTTGATGCTGATACTGTTATCATTCAAAGGCTTCGTGAAATGAAAAGCGACTGCTACGGCTATCGCATCGGTAACACCGTCATGGGTATGCCTATCACAGCCTTTTCGAGCCTTATTGAAACTGCCGCCAATAGGCTTGAAGATTTGAGTAATGATGCCCTCAGCAACGATTTTTAGCAAAGAAATGAGGTTTACTGAAAATGAAATGTCTGTATAAAGTACCGTTCAGCGGCTTTTTTATGGCTTATGCCGAATCCGCCGAGGATGCAAAAAAGATGTCCCCCGATGATAGTGAGGTTATTTACTCCGATCAATCCACGGGAGAGGTCGAGGCTTTCCCCGACGGCGCGTCCATCCCGATTGATGAGCATCACTGCCTGTTCATTGAACCGGCAGATGAAGATTTTGACGAGGGCATTTCCGAGGATTGGGAGGATGAGCTGTGAACACTGATATTGTTTGGGGCGGTCTGCTGGTGCTGGGTACAGTCTGCGCTACGATTCAGCACTACATCACCAAAAAGAGCGCTGAATCTGAAATCGCATCCCTGAAAATGCGCCTTGAGTTTGCCAAGCAGGAAACCCGCATCTGGAAAACCACCGCATATCGCCATGCCGATGATCGAAATCAGGCTGTCCGCATGGCCCAATACTGGCGCAAGCAGGCTCTCAACGAGCATTTTGGTTTTGAGCCGGAAAAAGCAGCCCCGTCCCCTACTGTGGCCGAGGTCGTAAATGAGATGGTGCGGTATGACGCGCTGATTCAGGCCACGGGCTGGGCGCCCGCTGACAGCCCCGCAGATGCCCCATCTGAGGACGCAACAGTCACAACAACAAATGTGCCGAGCGAAACCGCCGCACAGAGCGCCGCTGTGGGCGCAGAGGAGGACGACCATGCAACTGATTGACGCGGATAAAGTACCGCCTCTGGCTGACATGAGCGGATGCAAAAGGACTTACTGGCTCACGGAGGTAACCGACAATGACTAACATCACAACCCTGCGCCCCGGCGAACACTTTATGTTCAAGGGCTTCGAGTGGGTCTGCCTTGACCCGAACCACCCTGACGGCGGCGTTCTGGCTATTATGGCAAAGCCGTGGGCAAAAGATATAAAGTTCTGCCCAAGTGATAAGTTCGCCGATGAAAAAGGCAACTGGAATAACTACCGAACCAGTCATGTGCGTGGGCTTCTATCTGATTTGGCGAACGCTGTTTTTGATAGAAAAAGTCTGCTGCCACATACCGTTGACCTTGTTGCAGATAATGGCGACCGCTCCTATGGTGCTGTGGCAGACCTCGTTTTTATCCTGACCTGTGACGAATACAGAAAGTACCGTGACTATATCCCGCACTACGACAGCTTGATTTGGACTGCCACACCTTTGTGTTGCGGAGATGAGGATTCCAACACGGGCTGCGCGAGCCACGTTCGCAGTATGAGCGTGAGTGGTAAGTTTTACAATAGCAGTGCGGGTAGTAACAATGCTGTCGCCCCGGCTTGTGTTCTCAATCCCGCATCACTCAATCTTCGCCAGAGCATGACCTGTGTAGAGGAGGTATCAGAATGACCATCCTAGCAAACATCATCAGCGGTGCAGCCCTTGCCGCCATGTTCGTAGTATTCTACGCTCTGGGCGTATCCGCTGGCCGGGAAGCAACACAGCAGCAGAAAGAAGATATCAGCATGGAACATACACACGGAGGAGAAGTTCATTAAAATGAAAAGCGCAATTATCTATTCTGCCACTTTGGCTTTCATTGTGGCTATGGTTTCTATCACTGGAAACTTTATGTGGGGCTGGTGGATTTTGCTTGCCTTTATATATAACTCTTTGCCTTAACAAAAAGACAGACGGAGGAGGTAACCGACAATGAATAACCACTGCCCTATCCCCGGCGCAAGCCAGCCGAAAGAACCCGTGCGGCTTAGTTATCGCGGCTATACGGCAACTATTGAGTATGATGATGATGACAAACTCTGGCATGGTAAACTTGATAAAATTCATGACATGATAAACTTCCATTCTTTCAAAGCAGAGGAAATCGAAAGAGAGTTTCACAACGCCGTGAATGACTATCTCGACTTTTGTAAAGAGATTGGAAAGAAGCCGGAGGAACCCCATGACTAACATCCATGAGGATTTGGTTGCGTTCAACTCCCGCAACAATCCTTTTTATAACGACAAGGGCTATGCTGACCCCACCGCCTATCAGGGCATTGAGGCGGCAGCGGTCAGTGAATACCGGGCGCGGTTTGATGCCATCGCCGCGCTTATCCACACGGTCAAGTACATTTGCGGGCTGGCTGGGTTTGAGGTCGTGGGCCGAATCACCCTGCGGCACAAGCAGAGCGGCGACATCTACAAATGAGGAGGAGATCTGAGAAATGGCTACACCGAACGAAAAAGAGGATGCCGAGGTTTATCCCGTAGTCATCCTTGACCCGAACGGCAACGATTACACAAAGGGCATCACGGCATGGCTGACGGCCATCGCAAAGCAGAATCCTAAAAATCTGGTGTGCATTGCCCGTGGTCCCGACCCCGAAAAGCCGGATCAGGCCGTGTACACGCTCATGCGATGGGAAACTAAGGGCATTGAGCTTTCCGAAATTGCCGGATACTTGACATCCGTTGCATCTGAACTGTTCAGCCGTGAACAGCCTAACAGCGAAACCCCATTATAACGATAAAGCGAGGAAAACGGTCATGCAATTCGATAGACAAATTACCATCACCACCGGCGCATCCCGAAACGATCTCAACTGGAAACCTCAGCTGATGACCGTGGCAGAGCTGTATGACCGCCTGCGGAATCCCGTCCGTTCAACGGAAACGCTCGACGCTTATATGCACCTGCCGAAACCTCAGCAGGACGCATTAAAGGATGTTGGCGGGTTCGTGGGCGGCTCCCTCAACGGCGGACGGCGCAAGGCCAATGCAGTGACCGGGCGTGACCTTGTGACGCTTGACTTCGATAATATCCCCGGCTGGGGCACCGATGAAATCGTGAGCCGCGTGGATGCCATCGGATGCAGCTATGCGATCTACTCCACACGCAAGCACTGCCCCAATAAGCCCCGCCTGCGCGTTGTAATCCCCCTTGACCGTACTGCTACCCCCGATGAGTACGAGCCACTGGCACGGCGGCTGGCGTGGCTGATCGGCATTGATAAGGCCGACCCTACCACATTTCAGGCGAGCCGCCTTATGTACTGGCCGAGTGCCTGCGTGGATTCGGACTATGTGTTCCGTTGCAAGGATGCGCCGCTGGCATCTGTGGCGTTTTTGCTGGGAACTTACACAGACTGGCGCAACATGGTCGAGTGGCCGCAGGTTCCCGGCGCTGCCCCGAACTACCAAAAGATGGCACTCAAGCAAGGCGACCCGCTGACAAAGCCCGGCATCGTGGGCGCGTTCTGCCGCGCCTATGACATCCGCACGGCGATGGACAAGTTTCTGCCCGGCATCTATACCCCGTGCATTATGGGCAGCGAGGAGCGGTACACCTATACGGGCGGCAGCACGGCGGGCGGCGCTATCATCTACGATAACGGCAAATTCCTGTACAGCCATCACGCTACCGACCCCTGCTCTATGCAGCTTGTGAACGCCTTTGATCTTGTTCGCCTGCACCTGTACGGCGATAAGGACGACAGCGCCCCCGGCAATACCCCGGTCAGCAAGCTCCCGTCTTATAAGGCGATGTGCGAAATGGCGATGCAGGATAGCGCGGTGCAGGCCATCTACAACAAAGAGCAGTTTGCCCAGTTGCAGGCTGACTTTGGCGCTATCGCCCCCATCCCCGGCAACGGGCCTCAGCAGACCCCCGGCGACAGTGACGGCGCCGAGCCTGTGCAGGGCGAGGTCATCGGTGATAACGGTCAGCAAACTGACCCCAACGCATGGCTGGGTTATATCCAGCGCGATGAAAACGGCAAAATCAAGCAGACCATCGACAATGTTCTGCTGATTCTCAACAATGACCCCCGCCTGTGCGGGCGGTTCATGCTGAATGAGTTCAGCGGGCGCGGCGAGGTGCTGTACCCCCTGCCGTGGGACAAAGACCCCGACAAATTCAAGCGGCGGGCATGGGCTGATTCTGACATCAGCGCAATGTACTGGTACATGGAAAAGGGATACAAAATCACCAAGCGCAACGCCATCGACGCGGGGCTGGACATCCATGCGGCTACACACGCATTTAACGAGGTGCAGGATTTCATCAAAGGTCTGGCGTGGGATGGAGTGCCTCGGCTGGACACCCTGTTCATCGACTACCTCGGTGCTGACGATTCCCCCTATACCCGCGCTGTCACCCGCAAGGCGTTTGTCGGTGCTGTGGCCCGCGCGATGGAGCCGGGATGCAAGTTCGACAATATGCTGATTCTGTGCGGGCCGCAGGGCCTCGGCAAGTCCACGTTGCTGGACAGAATGAGCAAGGGCTGGTACAACGACAGCATCCGCACGTTTGAGGGAAAAGAGGCATCCGAGCTTTTGCAGGGCGTTTGGCTGGTCGAAGTGGCAGAGCTTGACGCTTTCCGCAAAACAGATGTATCCCGCATCAAGCAGTTTTTGAGCCTGCGCTATGACCGCTACCGCGCCGCCTATGGCCGCAATGTGAAAGAACTGCCCCGCTGCTGTGTCTTTTTCGGCACCTGCAACGTCAGCGATTTTCTGCAAGACACCACGGGCAACCGCCGTTTCTGGCCCGTGGATGTGGGACAAGGCGAACTGATTCACCGCGCATGGGATCTGACCGATGACGAAATCAATCAGATTTGGGCTGAGGCAAAGATGCGCTGGATGATGGGAGAGCCGCTGTTCCTGACCGGCGATCTGGCAGACGCCGCCCGCGCACGGCAGGAAGATCACCGCGAGGCCTCCGTCCGCGAGGGTCTTATCCGCGATTTTGTGGAGCGTGATGTCCCCACGAACTGGCTTGAGTGGCCGCTGGACAAGCGCCGCGACTATTGGGCTGGGGCTTGCAAGGGGCAGGACATCCCGACGATGCCCCGTGACCGCATCTGTGCCGCCGAGGTTTGGTGCGAACTTTTCAACGGTGCCCCCCGTGACATCAAGCAGGCAGACACCCGCGAAATCAACGCCGTGCTGGCAAGCACCCCTGGATGGGAGGCTAACCGGGGTATGAAGTTTGGGCCGTACAAGCAGCAGCGCGGTTATCGGAGATTCAACAGACAGGTGTAATGTGTACAAAAATCAACTGACACTTTGGGCCAAAAAGCTGACACTTCCTTATATGCCAAGTGTCAGAACCGTCAGAAGTGTCAGTTAAATATGAAAAAATTGTGAACAAGCGCACTGACACAACTGACACGCAAAATACAAGTGTCAGTTAAAGTGTCAGTCTAAAAAATATCGCTGTATCGTTGCAATATATCTATAACTGACACTTCTGACACTTAAAATAAATAAAAATAAAA
>ERZ1034901.1273-NODE-1273-length-17787-cov-6.179619_pt1 | contig 17787 bp, 23 predicted proteins | sample MGYA00520628_ERZ1034901 | MGnify/ENA primary metagenome ERZ1034901 (study PRJEB33766, sample SAMN09781783) | gut metagenome | biome: gut microbiome | host: Homo sapiens | place: Madagascar | study: EMG produced TPA metagenomics assembly of the PRJNA485056 data... | reverse complement strand
GAGTTAGAAGGGGGTGTAGTGGATGGAGAAAACCAGAGATCAGAGAATCAGCGCGGAGAGAAACCGATTGAACCGGATTTTGGGGGCGACCAAGCGGAAAGGCGGCCCGGAGCCGACGCCGAAAATCAAGGCGGCCAAGGGGTTGATTGAAAACGCGGCGTTCATGGCGGTGCACCTGCAGGATCTGCAGGCCGAAATGAACGAGCACGGCTGCGTGGAAGAATACCGAAACGGTGAGAACCAGTACGGCATGAAAAAATCTGCTGCAGCCGATATGTATACCACAATGTACAAGAATTACATTGCAACCATCAAGCAGCTGGCCGACCTGGCCCCGGACAACGTGGAGACGGATGAGCTGAGCTTGTTCATGCGGGACGGCGGCCCCTGATGACGGCGCTGGAAGAATACGGCACGGCGGTACTGGATGGCCGCATCCTGGCCGGGGAAAAGATCAAGCGGCAGTACGAAAAACTGCTGACCGCCATGGCCTGCCCCGGCCAGTGGCATTTTGACGCGGCGCGTGGACAAAAGCCGATACGGTTTATTGAAACGTTCTGCCGCCAGAGCCAGGGCAAGATCGGAAGCCCTATCAAGCTGGAACTGTTCCAGCGGGCGATGCTTGAAGCGGCCTATGGATTTGTAGATGACCTGGATGTCCGGCAGTATCAAGAGGTGCTGGATGTGGTTGGACGAAAAAACGGCAAGACCACGCTGTTGAGCGGCATCAATCTCTATATGCTGCTGGGTGACGGCGAAGGTGCGCCTGAGTGCTACTGCATTGCCACGGCCCGGGACCAGGCCATGAAGGGCTATACGGAATGCTGCAACATGAGGCAGCAATCGCCGCTTATCTCTAAACACGTGCGCAAGCGGGTCGGCGATCTGTACTGCGCGGAAAACCTGGGATTTATCAAGCCACTGGCCAGCAACACCAACAGCCTGGACGGTTTGAACGGTCACTGCATCGTCATCGATGAGCTGGCCGCCATTAAAAACCGTGACCTGTACGACCTGATGAAACAGTCGATGTCGGCGCGGCGGCAGCCTATGCTGTGGTGTATTACCACAAACGGCTTTGTGCGCGGCGGCATTTTCGACGCGCAGTACGACTACGCTACCGGCGTGATCGAGGGGAGCATCCAGGACGACCGATTTCTGCCTATCATCTACGAACTGCCGCGGCGAGATGACTGGACGAACCCTAAAATCTGGATCACCGCAAACCCCGGGCTGGGCAGCATTAAGAAAACACAGTTTTTGGCAGACTGCGTGCAGAAGGCCAAGAACGACGAGCAGTTTTTGCCGACGGTGCTGGTCAAGGATTTCAACTTGAAAGAAAACAGCACCAGCGCATGGCTGACGTGGGACGCGCTGGACAACACGGCAACGTTTGACCCGGCGGGCATCCCCTACGGCATCGGCGGCATCGACGCTGCAGACAGCGTGGACCTGACCGCCGCGAAGATGATCGCCATGAAGCCGGACGACCCTAATATTTATGTGCTGAGTATGTACTGGATACCGGAACGGAAGCTCGACGAGACGAAGGACCGACACCACCCGGACGATGCGCCCTACGCGGCGTGGGCCGCCCGCGGGCTTTTGCGGGTGGTGCCCGGCAACAAAGTAAACAAGCGGGTCTGCCTGGATTGGTTCCTGGAACTGAGGGATGAGCTGGACATCTACCCACTATATATCGGGTACGACCCCTGGCACATGGATGACAGCCTGCTTTTGCAGTTTGAACAGGAATTGGGCCGGAACGTGATGCGCCCGGTGCGGCAGGGCATGGCGACGCTAAGCCAGCCCATGAAGGATTTAAAAGCCGACTTTGAGGGGCACCGCGTAATTTACAACAACAACCCCATCGACAAATACTGCCTGGCGAACACCTGCGCCAAGACCGACATCAACGGCAACGTGCAGCCGGACAAAGGCCAATGCGCCACCCACCGCATTGACGGCACGGCGGCGCTGCTGGACGCTTACGTTGTTTTGTGCGATAAAAAAGACGAATACCTAAGTTTGATTTGAAAGGAGTGAGCGGATGGGACAGCTTGACCGGCTGCGCGCCGCCATGGGACAGCGCAGCATCTCCACCGTGCAGCTGATGCAGGAGACCGGCACACGGTACATGGCGTGGCACGGCGGGCTGTATGACGCGGACATTGTCCGCGCCTGCATCCGGCCCAAGGCCAAGGCCGTGGGCAAGCTGGTGGCAAAGCATATTCGGGAGACGGTGGACGCGGAAGGAAACCGAAGCATTGCCGTGAACCCGGCCCCCGGCATCCGCCGTTTGCTGGAAGAGCCAAACCCCTACATGACCGGGCAGGTGATGCAGGAGAAGCTCGCCACGCAGCTGTGCCTGAACAACAACGCCTTCGCGCTGATCGTGCGGGATGACATGGGACTGCCCACGGCGATCTACCCGATTTTACCGCAGACGGCGGAGGCGCTGTACAGTGCAGACGGTACGCTGGTGCTGCGGATGCAGCTGCCGAACAGTAGAATTTTCAATTTCGCGTACAGCGACATCATCCACCTGCGGCAGGATTACAACGAGGACGACATCTTCGGCACGCCCATCGGCGGGGTGCTGGCCCCGCTGCTGGATGTGGTAACGACGACCGACCAGGGCATTGTGAGCGCTATAAAAAACAGCAGCGTGGTACGGTGGCTGCTGAAATTCACGAACCCCCTGCGCCCCGAGACTTTGAAAGAGCAGGCAAAAAAATTTGCCGATAACTACCTGGCTACGGCAAGCGGTACCGGCGTGGCTGCGGTGGACAGCAAGGCGGATGCGCAGCAGATCGACCCGAAAGATTACGTGCCCAACGCGGAACAGATGGACCGCACGACGCAGCGCATCTACGCGCTGTTCAACACCAACGCCCACATCGTGGACAGCAGCCGAAGCGAGGATGAGTGGAACGCCTATTTTGATGCCGAGATCGAGCCGGTGTTGCGCCAGCTGAGCGGGGAGTACACGCGCAAACTGTTCAGCCTGCGCGAACGCGGGTTTGGCAATCGCATTGTGTTTGAGGCCAGCAGCTGGGACGGTGCAAGCCTGGGCACAAAGCTGAACCTGATGCAGATGGTGGACCGCGGGGCACTGACGCCCAACGAGTGGCGTCTGGCCTTTAACCTGGCCCCGGTGCCGGGTGGAGACGCGCCCATTCGCCGACTGGATACGGCAAAGGTTGAGGAAGGAGCGACGACTGAATGAGGCTGAATATCTACGGCGACATCGTACCGAACGACGATGCCTGGATTTATGACTACCTGGAAATGGACTGCACCTGCCCGAGCCGCGTGGTGGCGGCGCTGGAAGATGCCAAGGGCCAGGCTGTGGATGTATATATCAATTCCGGCGGTGGCGACATTTTCGCGGGGAGCGAAATTTACAGCGCGATCCGCAGCTATACAGGCAAGACCACGCTGCACGTTGTCGGCCTGGCGGCCAGCGCGGCCAGCGTGATCGCCTGCGCAGGGCGATGTCTTATCAGCCCTACGGCTATGATGATGGTCCACAACGTCTCCGGCGTGTTCGGCGGGGATTGCCACGACATGGACAAGGCTGCAGAACTTTTGCGCCAGGCAAACAGCGCCATTGCGGCGTCTTATGTTGCAAAGACCGGCATGACCGAGGAAGAAGCCCTGGCCATGATGGACCATGAGACATGGATCACCGCAAAGCAGGCCGTGGAGCACAAGCTGGCGGATGCCATTGAGGAACCTGCCAAGCAACCCACACAGATGGCTGCGTCTATGGGGATGGCACTTAGTGATGAGACTAAGCAGCACATCCGCGATACCGTTAAATCTCCGGCAGCGCGAAAAGCACAGGCCGAGATCAATATTTTAAAACTGAGAGGAGAACACAATGAAACTTTCTGACTACCGCAACAACCGTAAGGCGCTGCTGGATGCCGCGCAGAAGCTCATCGACGACGGCAAGCTGCAGGAGGCCGAGGCCAAGACCAAAGAGGTGGAGGCCCTGGACGCCCAGTTCGACAAGGAAAAGAAAATGCGTGATGCCCTGAACGCTATGAGCGACCACGGCCAACTGCCCGAGGGGATGCACGGCGAGGGCCTGCTGAACCTGGAGAACGTTGAGGGAAAAGACATCGGCGCGGGGAGCAAGGCCTACCACGACGCTTTCTTCAAGCATCTGCTGGGCAAGGACGACGAGATGACCGCCCTGGAAAACGCCGCCTTTACCCACACGACCACCACGACCGCCGCCGTGCTGCCCACCACCATGCTGAACCAGATCTGGGACCTTGTCAGCGGCCAGCACAGCATCCTGGGCGATATCACCATCTACCGCACCGGCACGATTCTGGAAATCGTCAAGCATACCGCCGTGACCGCCGGTAAGGCAAAGAAGGTCAACGAGAACGCCGCCAACGATGACGAGAACAACACCTTTGTCAAAGTCACGCTGAGCGGCCATGATTTTAGCAAGCACGTCAACATCAGCTACGCCGAGGCAAAGATGAGCATGGACGCGCTGGAAAGCTACCTGGTCAACGAGATCGGCACGAGCCTGGGCGAGGCCATGGCCGCAGACGTTGTGGCCAGCATCGGCACCGGCATGGCGGCGGCCAACAAAGTGACCGGCGCGGCCGCCACGGTTACGTTTGCCGAGCTGGCCGGGCTGCTGGGCAAGCTGAAGCGCGTGGGCAGCTGCGTGGCCTATATGCAGCGCGGCACGCTGTATAACCAGCTTGTGTCCATGGTGGACACGACCGGCCGCCCGATTTTCCAGCCCAGCGCGCAGGCGGGGGCTGAGGGCAGTCTGCTTGGTGCGACCATCAAGATCGAGGATGCCGTTGCGGATGGCGTGATCCTGGTCGGCGACCCCAAAAAATTCGCCTACAACATGGTGCAGGACATCATGGTCGAGACTGTCAAGGACATCAAGAACCATGTCTACACCTACGCAGGCTATGCCCGCGGCGAGGGCACGCTGATCGACGATCTGGCGTTTGCCCAGTGGACGCCGAAAGGCATCGGCGGCTGATCGAGGGCTGACCAATGACCGCTGAGCAGATCGCCACCGCCAAGCTGTGGCTGCGCATCAGCACCGACGCGATGGACGAGGAAATCGGCCAGACGATGGATGCGTGCCTGCTGGACCTGCACAACGCGGGGGTGAATGCCCCACAGATGACAAGCCCGCTGGTGCAGCAGGCTGTGAAGCTGTACTGTAAAGCGCAGTTTGGCTTTGGAGACGATAACGACAAATTTGCCCGCGCCTATGAGTACCTGAAGTGTTCTTTGGCGCTGAGCGGCGACGAGACCCAGTAAAGGAGGGCTGACCGATGGACCGTTCTGACGTGATGCAGCTGGTAGCTGTGCGTTATACCGAGGATGCCATCGGACAGCGCATCCCTGCCGAAACTGCCCGCGAGGTGTTCTGCAACATCGCGAGTGTGTCGGCATCCGAGTGGTTTGAGGCGGGCCGCTCCGGGATGCAGGCCGCGCTGAAGGTGACGGTATTTGAGCCGGACTACCGTGGCGAGCAGATCGCCGTGGTGGACGGCGTGCGGTACGGAATTTACCGCACCTACCGCGCCAAAAATGAAACGCTGGAACTGTACCTGGAGGCCAAGGCGGGAATATGAGCCATAACGTTGACGAACTGGCCGGTGAAGTCGCTGCGATGCTGGAAGCCTACACCGATGAAGTGACGGAGGCTGTTAAGGCAGAATGTGAGACGGTCGCCGATGAATGCCTTAAAGAAATACGCGCCGCCAGCCCTGTGAAAACCGGCAAATATAGAAAAGGCTGGAAAAAAAAGGTGGAGTACGAGGGAAAAGAGGACATTCGAATCCGCGTTTATAACGCCAAGTATCCCGGCCTTACGCATTTGCTGGAAAAAGGGCACGCCAAAGTAAACGGCGGGCGGGTGGCGGCGATACCGCACATTGAACCGGCAGAACAGCACGCCGCAGAAAAACTTGTAAATAAGGTGAAGGTTAAAATCCGATGACGCTTGCCGAACTGAAAACAAAATTAAAAACCAGCGGCTTGCCGCTGGCCTACCGGCAATGGCCGGTGGCAAGCCCGGACGACCCGAACAGCGGCCCGCCGCCCCTGCCGTACCTTATCTACTACGAAGGCAACATTGACACGCTGAAGGCCGACGGCACGGTGTATTATAAAGTCCACCACATCACGGTGGATTTGTACAGCAAGGAGAAAGATTTGGCCGCCGAGGCCGCGCTGGAACAGGCTTTTGACGGCCTGGGCTGGGCAAAAACGTTTGAAGAATATCTGGACAGTGAGCATATGATGATGTGCTCCTACGACTTAACGATTTGAGGTGCAATTATGGCTGAAACGAGCGATAAGAACAAGGTACACTACGACCTGCAGAACGTCTACGTTGCGGAGGTCACGGTGGACGAGAGCGACGCCGTTACCTTCGGCACACCGGAACGGCTGCGCGGCGCAATCAGCATGGATCTGTCTGCGCAGGGCGACACGGTGACGCTGCGGGCCGACGGCATTAACTATTATGTGAACAACTCCAACAACGGTTACCAGGGCGACCTGACGCTGGCCATGGTGCCGGACTGGTTCAAGGAAAAGTACCTGGGCATGACGCTCTCCACCAAGGACAAGGTTCTTGTGGAAAATGCAACGACCGACAAGCCCAAGGCGTTCGCGCTGTTGTATGAGTTCCAGGGGGACGCCAACGCGCGCCGCCATGTCATGTACAACTGCCTGGCCGCCCGCCCGAGCGCCCACGGTGAGAACAAGGACAGCAAGGTGGAGGCCGACACCGAGGCACTGACCCTGACGGCCAGCCCGCTGCCCGATGGCAGCGTGAAGGCCAGCACAACCGCCGAAACGCCTACGAACGTGTACGATAACTGGACAAAAGCTGTGTGGAAACAGGACACGGTGGCCTGAGGTGCTGAACGATGACAAAAACGATCCCCGTTGACGGTAAAGAAATCACGCTGGCCGCCAATGCCCTGACGCCCCGGCTGTACCGCCACAAGTTTGGCCGGGATATGATCCAGGACTTGAACCGGCTGCGCCGCAGCTACGCCAAAGCGCTGAGCCTGCCCGACGATGCCACCGAGGAGGAGCGGCAGGACGCCCAGCTGGAGGCGGTCGACTTGGAAATTTTTGAAAACGCGGCCTACATCATGGCGCGGCAGGGAGACCCGGCCAGCGTGCCGGACGACCCGGACGACTGGCTGAGCGGGTTTGAGACGTTCAGTATTTACGCCGTGATGCCCCACATTTTGGAATTGTGGGCCGGAAACCAGCAGACGACCGCCAAGGCTAAAAAAAAATAAGACCTACGGTGCGAGAAGAGACCGGGGCCACGTTTATGCTGCGCTGCGCAGAACTTGGCCTGCGCGGGGACGACCTGGCCGGGATGACAATGGGCATGGTGTACGATATGATTATTGAGCGTGCCAACGATCACGAACAGTACAGCTACCGCGCCACGCAGGAAGATTTTGACAGGTTTTAAAAGGGATGTGTCCAGCGTGGACACATCCCGCTTTTTGTAAAAAGGAGGTGGTGAACATGGCAGACCGCATCAAGGGCATTACCGTACAGATCGGCGGCGATACGACCGGTTTGAGCAAGGCACTGAGCGGCGTTAATAAGCAGATAAAAACCACCCAGAACGAACTGAAGGATGTTGAAAAGCTGCTGAAGCTCGACCCGAGCAACGTTAAATTGCTGGCCCAAAAGCAACGGCTGTTGGCCGGTGCGGTGGAGGAAAGCAAGACCAAGCTGGACAGCCTGAAAGCGGCAGAAAAAGAGGTTAAACAGCAGTTCAAGGACGGCGTCATCGACCAAAGCAAGATGGACGCCTTTAACCGTGAACTTATCGACGCGAAAGAATCTTTTGATGCCGCCAAAAAGGCGGCCCAGGAGTTTGGCGGCGTTGTGGCACAGGAAATGCAGCTGGCCGGGCAGAAGGTTGGCGAGGTCGGCGAGAAGATCAGCGGTGTGGGCCAAAAGATGATGCCTGCCACCGGCGCGGTGGCGGCTGTAGCCACAGCGTCGGTGGCGGCCTTTAACGAACTGGACGCAGGCTATGACACGATCGTCACCAAGACGGGCGCGACCGGCGAGGCGCTGGACGGCTTGCAGGAGAGCATGCGCAATCTTTTCGGAAGTTTGCCAATCGACGCCGAAACGGCGGGCATTGCAATCGGCGAGGTGAATACGCGGTTCGGAGTGACAGGCGAAGAACTTGAAGATTTGAGCCGCCAGTTTATCCAATTTTCCGAAATCAACGGAACCGACCTGAACAGCAGCATTGACAGCGTAGATGCGCTGATGACGAAGTTTGGTGTGGACAGCAGCCAGACCGGGGAGGTGCTGGGCCTGCTGACCAAGGCGGGCCAGGACACCGGCATCAGCATGGACACACTGGAAAATGCGCTGAATACCAACGGTGCCACCCTGAAGGAGATGGGGCTTGACCTGACCGGCAGCGTCAACCTGCTGGCGCAGTTTGAGGCGAACGGCGTGGATGCGACCACGGCGCTGGCCGGACTGAAAAAGGCACAGCAGAACGCCACGGCCAACGGCCAGAGCCTGGGGGATGCCCTGGGGGAGACCATCCAGAAAATCAAGGATTCTACCGACGAGACAGAGGCCTTGCAGACGGCCACGGAGCTTTTTGGCAAAAAAGGCGCAGCCGAAATGACGCAGGCTATCCGGGAAGGACGCCTGAGCGTGGAGGATTTGACCAGCGGCCTGGGAGACTACGCCACGACGGTGGAGGACACCTTCAACGCAACGCTGGACCCACCAGACCAGGCGAAGGTGGCACTGAACAACCTAAAAATTGCCGGGGCCGAGCTGGGCGAGACCATGATGGCCACGCTGGCCCCGATTATCGACAAGATCGTTGTGAAGTTGCAGGAATTTTCCGCATGGTTCACGAACCTAGACGAGAGCCAGAAGCAGACCATCCTTGTGATCGGTGCTGTGGTGGCGGCCATTGGGCCGGCTGTTGTTGTTATCGGTAAGGTTGTCAGCGGCGTCGGAAGTATTATCTCGGCGGTGGGGACGGTCGTTGGGGTGATTACCGGCACAGTGATACCGGCGATTACCGGCTTTGTCACGACAGTTGGTATTGTTCCGATCGCGATTGTGGCCGCGGTGGCGGCGATTATCGCGGCGATTGCCTTGTTTGGCGACCAGATCCAGGCGGTGCTGCAGGGTGTGGATGACTTTTTGCAGGGCGTTTTTGCCACGGACTGGACAAACATCTTCGGCCCGGTGCTGGGCGAGATCTTAAACGTTTGGTTTGCGAACATAAAAAACATCTGGGACAGCATCAAGACGGTTTTTGACGGAATCATCGATTTCATCCGCGGCGTGTTCACCGGCGACTGGGAGCGCGCATGGACCGGCGTGAAAGAGATTTTCGGCGGCATCTTCGACGGACTGAAAGCGGTAGCCAAAGCACCGCTGAACGCCATCATCGGCATGGTGAATATGGCAATCAGCGGCATCAACGGCGTGATCGGCGGGCTGAATAAAATACCGGGCGCGAATATCGGCGAGATCGGGAAAATTCCGTATCTTGCGAAGGGCGGCGTTTTAAGCCGCGGCAGCGCGGTGGTCGGTGAGGCCGGACCCGAGCTGCTGACGATGAGCGCGGGCCGCGCGGTCGTGCAGCCGTTGACAAACAATACCACAAACAATTCTGCCACCTACGGCAACGTTACCATCAACGTCTACGGCGCGGCGGGGCAGAGCGTAAATGAACTGGCCGACATCGTAATGTACAAGATGCAGGGCCATGTGGAGCGACGAGAGGCGGTGTGGACTTGAGGCAGAAATTTACTTTTAACGGCCACAGCAGCACCGACTTCGGCCTGCACATCGACGGCGGCGGGGTCTGCAACGCCCCCGAACGAGACACCGACAGCCTGGTAATACCGGGCCGAAACGGTGCACTGACGGTTGACAACGGCAGGTACGGCAATGCAACGGTGGAGTACGCGGTCGGCCTGCATGGTGACGACGCACTCCGCCGAATAGACGCCGTGCGGGAATGGCTGTTGACCGCGGTGGGATACCAGCGGCTGGAGGATAGCTACCACCCCGACGAATACCGGATGGCCCGGTACAGCGGCAGCGTGGAGTGGGACATCAACCGGCTGGCCCGGTGCGGGGAGGCCACGCTGACGTTTGACTGCTGGCCCCAGCGATTTTTGAAGTCTGGCGAGGACGCGCTGACGGTGGCAAGCGGCGGGAAGCTGTACAACCCCACCGGCTGTGCGGCGCTGCCGGTGATACGGCTGACGCTGACCGGCGACGCCAAGCTCAACGTGGGCGGCGTACAGATGAGCGTGGCCGGTCACACCGGGCCGATATGGATCGACAGCGATCTGCAGGACGCCTACTACAACAACACGAATCTGAACAAGTACCTGACCGCGCCGGAATTCCCGGTGCTGGGGGCAGGGGCAACGCAGGTGAGCTGGAGCGGCGGGATCAGCAAGTGCGAGGTCGTGCCGCGGTGGTGGAGGCTGTGATGGGGGAGCGGGCAGGCAAGGCGAGGTTGCCCCTCATCCGGCCTTCGGCCACCTTCCCCCAAGGGGGAAGGCATAAGCGGGGCGTCGAGGACGCCGCCCCCTACAAATGGGGAGGATGTGAGGAAAAATAAGTTATCCGAGATATTACGACGGCACGACCGGCTTGCAGGGCAACGGCGTAGGGGTGCTGCGGGATGCTATCAGCTGTACCGTGACCGAGGAGCGCAACGGCGCGTTTGAACTGGAAATGGTATATCCCATCACCGGGCAGCATTACAGCAGCCTGGCGCTGCGCGGGCTGATTCTAGCGAAGCCGAACCCCTACGGCGAGGCGCAGTATTTCCGCATTTATAAAATCAGCCGCCCCATAAACGGCCAGGTGACGGTCAACGCGCAGCACATCAGCTACGATTTGAGCGGCATCCCGGTTGGGCCGTTCAAAGCGTCGAACGCCGCCGACGCCTTGCAGCAGCTAAAAAGCCATGCGGCGGTAAGTTGCGATTACACATTCTGGACGGACATTCAGACCGTGGCGGACTTTGCCGTTGCCGTGCCGGGCAGTCTGCGCAGCCTACTGGGCGGCGTGGAGGGCAGCGTGCTGGATGTGTACGGCGGCGAATACGAGTGGGACAACACCACCGTCAAGCTGCACAGCCAGCGCGGCACCGACCGCGGTGTGACGATCCGCTACGGAAAGAACCTGACCGACCTGACCCAGGAGGAAAGCTGCGCCGAGGTCTACACCGGCGTCTACCCATACTGGGTGGACAGCGACGGCAACGTGACCCAGATTACCGGCAACCCAGTGGTCAACGTGCCGGACGGCAAGTATGATTTTGTGCGGGTGCTGACGCTGGACGTGACCCAGGATATAAAAGAGCAGCCCACCGCCGCCCAGTTGCGGCAGGCCGCGCTGGATTATATCAGCGCCAACAAGGTGGGCGTGCCGAAGGTGAGCCTGACATTGAGCTTTGCTCAGCTGGAACAAACCGCCGAATACGCCGACATGGCCCTGCTGGAACGGGTGTGCCTGTGCGATACCGTCCATGTGCAGTTTGCGAAGCTTGGCGTGAGCGCGGACGCACGGTGCATCAAAACAGTCTATAACGTGCTGTTGGAACGTTACGACAGCGTAGATTTGGGAGATGCCCGCAGCAGCCTGGCCAACACCGTGGCCGACATGGGCAAGACTGTACAGAGCACCGTGAACAAGACGCGCAGCGACCTGGAGCGGGCCATTGACCGCGCCACACAGCTTATCACCGGCAACCTGGGCGGCTATGTGGTGCTGCACAGCTCCACCGGCGCGGATGAGCCGGACGAAATCCTTGTGATGGACAAGCCGGAAATCGCTAAGGCCACCAAGGTCTGGCGTTGGAATCTTGCCGGGTGGGGTTACAGCAGCAGCGGCTACGGCGGGCCGTACCGCCTGGCCGCCACGATGGACGGCGCGATCAACGCCGATTTTATCACAACCGGGACTATGAGTGCGAATCTTATCCGGGGCGGTGTGCTGCAATCCACCAACGGTAAGTTTGTGTCCAATCTGGACACGGGCGTTACGACTTTTAACGGTGGGCTGGTGGTAAATAGCAACAACTTCAAAATCGGCTCGGACGGGTCGGTGGATATCACCGGAAAGTTTACTTCGACCGTTTCGGAAAGCAAGTGCGTCATAGACAACGCAAAAATTGAAATGTACCGCAAAACAGCGGACGGCAACTGGCACATGGGCGCATTTATGTCTACGTGGGGCTCAAATAATGCCGTGGGCCGTCTGGTCCTATACGGTCCGTCGGCCAGCAACACCAACGATATGATCGCCAACGTCACAATGGCAGGCCAGTATGAGGGCGGCGTTATTGCGATCAGCGACGCGCGCGGAAATGTGAAGGTGCAGCTGGGCGTGGACGGAGCGGGCGACGGCTATGTTTTGGTCAATGGCAAAATGATTCAGTGAGGTGGTTTAAATGGCGGCAGCCAATTACAGCCCGCCCGCAGAAGCTCTTATCAAGGCGACGCGGGCGGATTTTGACCGGCGGGACGTTGTGCAGCCGGTGCATCTGGTACAGTACGACGATACGCTCCCGGTGCTGGCCGTGGCCCTGTACAAGGGCGGGCAGCCCTGGACACTGCCCACCGGCGCGGATGTCAACCTGCGGATGGATAAAAAGGATGGGCACTATGTCTACAACCCTGCGCTGGGTGTGAGCAGCGACCGCGCCACGGTTTATCTGGCCGTGACTGCCCAGATGACGACCGGCTATGGTACGTTCGCCCCGGTTGTGGAGGTGCTGGCGGGCGGTGGTGTGGCCGGTATGGCCGCCCTGCGGCTGGAAATCGACAGGAACCCGGTGCAGGATGGCATGATCGAGAGCACGGACGAATACAAGACCGTGCAGGCGCTGGCCGCTGAGGTGGCCGCCAACGCCAAAATCGTGCGTGATAACGAGGCTGGCATCCAGGATGTGCACGAAAACATCGAGGCCATCAAGGCCGCGCCTGCCAACGCCACGGCCGCTGCGGCCAGTGCCAAGGAGGCCCGCAGCTGGGCCGTGGGCGATACAGCATCCCGCCCCGGCGAGGGTATGGACAACGCCAAATACTACGCGGCCCTGGCCCAGCAGGTCAGCCAGGGCGCGGTTGGGTGGTACCCAAATTACGAGGCACTTTACGCCGCGCACGATACTGGTTATGACGGCAACTGGGCGATCGTGGGCGATACCGATACGATTTGGGTATGGGACAGCGATACCGGGGTTTGGAAGGACACCGGTGAAAGCAGTAAGTTTGCGAATTATTATGATAAAGCGCAAATCGACGCAAAACTGCCCAAGCCGGTGACGGTTACGGTGGCAGCCAGTGCCTGGACAACCGGCGATTACACAGTGACGTGGGATGACGGCAGCACGAGCAGCTACAACACCTGCGCCACTGTCACGGTGGCCGGTGTGACGGCAGACAGCCACATCTCGGTAAGCGACCGCACGAGAGTGACGGACGCGGTGCGAATGGTCGCCGCGCTTGAACCCGGGGCCGGTGTTGTTAAGTTTTATGCGAACAGTGCGCCCAGCGCTGCAGCGATGTTTGTGTTGGAGGTGAGCCAGTAGTGAGTGGCGCAACAAATAATCCGTATAAGCGGAAAGCGCCCGACAAAACGCTGAGCGTTGAGGGCGTTGCCGCCGATGCCAAGGCTGTGGGTGATGCGCTTGGCAAAAAATCGAATAAGTTAGCACTAAAAAGTGCGTCTTATTCTGGAAGAACAGATCAGTATTCGCAGATATCCACAAGAGCACCGGACGACGCAATTGCCATTCTGGCCATTGTGTCATCAGAAACAATGTTCATACCGATGAGCCTTTCCTTAGCATACGCTACATTTCGGTGCATGACTGGGCTGAGTAGCCTGCAGATAAAGTTTGCGCCAAACACTAATGTATCTGGCACCATGTGGTATTTGGCCTACGCGAACTGAAATTGATTTTGGAGGTATAGCAAAATGACCAAACTGCGTTATTCATTCGTGGGGGGGGGCTGCCGTAAGACAGCCTTGTGCAGTCTGCACAGGTGCTACTTATGAGTGTAGCACGGAACCCCTATTACTATCTGCCCGGTGGGGCTGACCTGCCCGGCGACGTGCGCGTGAGCGATACGGCGGATGCAACAAAAACTGCTGCGGGTGGCTGGGCGGCCAGTCCGGCAGCGGTAGCTGGCGCCGAATCAATAGCCAGACCTGATTATACAAATCGCACTAGACTTGGCACAAAAGGCACTTTTACCATTGACACACCAGGATTTGTACAATTCTGTTGCTCGAGCGGGTCTACTGAGGCATCAATTTTCCACCGTGTTAAGATCAACGGCATCGTCGTGGACCAAGGCCATACGGAATCCAGAAACTATACTTACTACTCGTCTCCTTTATTTCCCGTTTCACCGGGTGACACTCTCGAAACCATTGGCGATTCCGACAAATTGGGCTACGATACATATTTTTACAACTTGCGAAAATCATAATCCCCGCCCATGCGGGGAGAAAGGGAAAAAGTGAAACAAACCGGAATCTTTAAGGGCCGCGGATGACCGAAAATTTAAGGAGTTGATTTTATGAGATTATCCAACGGCGAGGTGCTGCTGCACTGGCCGCCCACAACAATATGTCCACTTACGTAACCCGCATCTACTGGGAGCGGGTCGGATAATTTGAAAAGAGAAACACACTTGGAGGTGCTATATGTCAGAAAAAGATACGATTTTGACCCCTGAAATGGATGAAGAACTTTCCAACGGCAAAGGAGACGACGACGATGAGTGATTCCTCTCTTGTCAGCTATACCGCCATAAGCCCCAACTGCAACAGACCCCGCAGCCAGCCCATCACGAAGATTACCGTTCATCACATGGCTGGCAACACAACGCTTGAATCTTTCGGCGCTCTTGTTGGCAGACCCTCCCGCCAGATGAGCGCCAACTATGCCATTGATTCCAACGGCCGCATCGGCCTGTTTTGCCACGAGGCTGACCGCTCGTGGTGCTCGTCCAGCCCGTGGAACGACCACCGCGCCATCACGATTGAGGTCGCCAACGATGGCGGCGCTCCCGAATGGCACATCAGCGACAAGGCCTATGCGGCGCTGCTCGACCTCTGCACCGACATCTGCCGCAGAAACGGCATCAAGGAGTTGACCTACACCGGCGACAAGAACGGCAGCCTGACCATGCACTGCTTCTACGCCGCCACGGCTTGCCCCGGCCCCTACCTCAAAAGCAAGTTTCCCGACATTGCGGCGCAGGTCACAACGCGCCTGAAGGGCGACGTGGCCGACGCTGCGCCCGCCAAGACGCAGGAGCAGACGTTCATCGACGTGATGGCCGAGAAGTGCCGGGAACGCTGCTTGAGCGCCCATCTGCTGCCGTCGCTGTGCATTGCGCAGGCGTGTTTGGAGAGCGCCTACGGCACCAGCGAGCTTGCTATACAGGCCAACAACCTGTTCGGCATCAAGGCGAGCAACTGGAGCGGTCGCGTCTACAACAAGACCACCAAGGAGTGGGACGGCAGCAAGTACATCACCATCACGGCGGGCTTCCGCGCCTACGATACGATGGTCGCCTGCGTCGCGGACTACATCAAAAAGCTCACGACGATGCCGCGCTACTCGAACCTTGTCGGCTGCACCGACATCAACAAGGCGTGCGAGTACATCCGCGCCGACGGCTGGGCGACCAGCCCTACCTACACGTCGAGCTTGCTGGCAGTCGTGAAGCAGTTCAACCTGACACGGTACGACGTCTCCATCAAAGAGGACAAGCCCGCCGCACCGACGCATCAGGAGGTCTGGCTGGATCATGTCGTACTGCCGAATGCTGCGGCGATGGAGTTCTACGCGGTTGCCAAAAAGTACAACCTCGATAACGACAGGGCGTACCATGCCAAATACGTGGGCTGATGCGCAGATATTGCAGTGGGCGTGATGCCCGGAACGGAAGTGAAGAATGACAGATTGGGATATCGTCAAGGACATTGTTGTACTTATCGGACTGATTGTAACTGTCACAACACCGCTTTTAAAACTAAATACCAGTATCACGCAGTTGAAGTCTCTGCTTGACAGTGTGGCAAATCAGGTGCAGGATAACGACAGGAGCAACAGTGCTAGCCATAAAAGGTTGTGGGAGCACAACGAAGAGCAGGACGCGCTTTTGCAAAACCATGAAACACGAATTCATGATTTAGAGAAAGGAGTTAAACTATGAACATCGACTACATGAACTACATTAAACCGGAGCTGCTGGTGCTGATTCCGGCGCTGATTTTCGTTGGGTACTGCCTGAAAACCAGCACGGCGGTGGCGGACAAGCTCATCCCGGCGGTGCTGGCCGCGGTGGGCATTGTGCTGGCCGCGCTGTATGTTTTGGCTACGTCGCCCATCGGCGGCGGGCAGGACGCGGCCATGGCAGTTTTCACCGCTATCATTCAAGGCGTTCTGTGCGCGGCTGGGGCGGTCTACGCCAACCAGTGCGTAAAGCAGAGCGCGAAGGATAAATAATTTACTGCGTGCGCCGGTTCGATTTCTGTGTTGACCTGGCGACGTATAACAGAATTTGCTTTTTGCTGACCGACGACGAGCGGGCGGTGCTGGATTACAGGCGGCGCGGCCTGGGCAACGCAGAGATCGCTGCGGAAATGAACTGCAGTGAACGCACGGTCAATCGGTTGGTGCGGGCGGTCGTGGATAAAATCAGAAAAATATAAAACAGCGGTCGTGCTGGGCGTTTGCCCGGTGCGACCGCTGTTTTTTTATTCTGTTTTTATAAAAAACACGATGCCGGAAGAGTAGTAGACTTGGAAGGAACCCTCGACCGTTTCGGCAACGGTGCTGCCGCAATCGTAGTCGTAAATGTTGAATTTACCGGAAATCAACGTGAAGTAGGTAAGGGGCGCGGTGTCTATCTCGCCGTCGTTATAGATGCAGAACGCGGAGTCGCCGTCGCCTGCGCCGGTGGGAATCAGGACGGACAAGGAATCGTTGGCGATTTTGACCGCGCCCGCGTCGCTGATGGTGTCGCAGCGGCGGCAGCTGGTCAGCTGCCACAGGTCCGGCGGTGGGGGTGCTGCAAGGCGGTTGTCGGTGTAGGGTTCGTTCTCATCGATGAGCCAGTCACGACCGACCCGGCGTGCTGTTTTGAAGCCGCCGCGCAGGGCCTTTTGCCGGACGGTGACGGGGCTGCGGTTGTGGCGGGCGGCGTATTCTGTGATTGTAATTTTCATGGGGGCCTCCTGGTTAAATTTCTGCGTTCGGGATTAAATAAAATTCTTCATCTTTCACTATTTCGGCGTCGAGATCAATGACGATAGGCTCGCCCAACATTCCGTTTTTAAAGTAAATGCTGCGCGTGCTTACAGGCGTGATAATAATTTGAAGCAACCGGATGTTTTGCACAACAATGGAATTATCAAGGATGTTGCCATTTGCGTCGCAAATGTAGTCGCGGGAATAGTCGACAAGGTATTCGTAGCGCTCAGTGCGTTGAAAGTTACAGCCGCAGTCCTGAAGATGAAGCAGGCCGGATTCTGGCTTGCTTTGAGAAATAGAAAACTGGACATCGTCAGAAATCCATTTTTCGCAGGGATGTACGCCGGTCTTGTTTAAAATTGCGTTATGAATTTTTTGCGCATCAATGGCATTTTCATACTCGCAATCCGTGAGGACAAGACTTGTGAAGTCGCTCTGCGTTTCGGGAATAT
>ERZ1034901.1259-NODE-1259-length-17991-cov-17.585526_pt1 | contig 17991 bp, 13 predicted proteins | sample MGYA00520628_ERZ1034901 | MGnify/ENA primary metagenome ERZ1034901 (study PRJEB33766, sample SAMN09781783) | gut metagenome | biome: gut microbiome | host: Homo sapiens | place: Madagascar | study: EMG produced TPA metagenomics assembly of the PRJNA485056 data... | reverse complement strand
CCTCGTTCGGGACGAGGAGGCCGTGGGTTCAAATCCCGCTGCTCCGACCAAAAAAGCTCAACACACATTTGTGTGCTGAGCTTTTTTCTTTTTATGCAGCGGGATTTGAACAGGGCGACTTTCGTTTTGCCTTGCAACGGGCGGACTTCTGTGCTACACCATGGTTAGTTTTGAATAACCTCCATGCGGCTGCGGGGATCGGCGGCACAGGCCCCCGCGTTTTACGGAATATGAAAAAGAAAAGAGGCAGAATCATGCTTGTAAAAGAAACGGACGAAGCCAGTATCCAGGCCATTGGCCATGCGTTTGGTTATTATGACTACGGCCCTGAGAAAAAGGGCCTGATCGCCTGCTTCCGCAGCCCGGACGCCGCTGCAGAATACATCTACGGTTTCGTGCGCTGCGTACTGGCCGACGGCTTTCTGCACACAACCAGTGAGCGCGGCGAAGGGTACATCGCCTATAAGCTGCCGGGGCAGAAGGTGAGCTTCCACGCCGCAAGGCTTTTGCTGCAGGGGATCCGCCGCTCCATGAACCTGCGGGAGATCATCCGCTTTGCAAAGGCGATCTCGCAGGGCGGCCCTTCGCTGGAAGATGTGCTGAAAAAGGAGAAGAAGCCCTGCATCTATGTGGGCATGGTCTGCGTGCGGGAAGCCTATCAGGGGCAGGGCTACATGCGCAAGGTCATGCTGCTGTGCATGGAGCGGACGGCCCTGCCCGTCTGGATGCTGGGCGGCGGGGCGCTGTGCGCGGCGTTTGCCGTACTGCTGTTCCGGGAGTATCACCCGGTCGAGTAAGGGCCTCTCCCCTGTTCCCATACGAATATGCAAAAACCTCCCGGTGCAGGCCGATCGCCCCGCACCGGGAGGTTTTGCATTGTCTGTTTTTGCGGCAAGTGCCTCAGCCCACGTTGATGTGGCCCACCGGCATGATCTTCCGCTTGTTGTCGTCCGGCTTTGCCGTCAGGCTCATGGCCAGCGACACCGGGCCCACGCGGCCGGTGAACATGACCAGCATATACAAGATCTTTGCGCCGGTATTCAGCTGGCCGGTGACGCCCACCGACAGGCCCACCGTGCCGAAGGCCGAGCAGGACTCAAAGATGGCGTCGATGACCGACACGGCGTCCGAGGTGTTATAATACACCACCACCGCCGAGCCGAAAGCTGCCAGCGCACCGATGACGATGATGGTCATGGCGCGGTACACGGTCTTCGATTCAATGTGGTGTTCCGCGATCACGCAGTCGTCGCGGCCCTGGGCCACACTGCGGATGGTCAGGATGATGACCGCAAAGGTGGTCACCTTCACGCCGCCGCCCGTGGAGCCGGGGGCCGCGCCGATGAACTGCAGCACGCTCATGAGCAGCTTGGTGATGGGACCGCAGGCGGCAAGGTCGATGGTGTTCATGCCTGCAGTACGGGTGGACACGGACTGGAACAGGGCCGCCATCAGCTTGCCGGGCACGCTCAAGCCCCCCATGCTGACGGGGTTGTTCCACTCCATCAGCGCGATGAGTGCCGCACCGCCGAACCACAGGATCACCGAGAAGCTCAGCACCACCTTCGCCTGCAGGGACAGCCGGTGCTTTTTGTGGAATTGGCCGATCTCCACCCAGACCATAAAGCCCAGGCCGCCCGCAATGATCATGAATATGATGACCGCCTGCACATAGTAGTTGTTCACATAGGGCACCAGCGAGGAATACTGCCCGAACCGGCCGAACAGGTCAAAGCCCGCGTTGCAGAAGGCCGAAATGGCCGTGAACACGCTGACCCAGATGCCCTCCAGCCCGAACTGCGGCACAAAGGCGAACAGCAACAGCAGGATGCCGATGCCTTCAAACAGCGCCGCCAGGCCCACCACCGTCTTCAGCACTTCCTTTGCCTGCGCGTAGCCGTCCGCCGAGACGCTCTCGCCCATCAGCCGCAGGTCTCGGAAGCCCATGCGCCGCCGCATGGCCAGTGCAAAAAAGCTGGTGAGGGTGACCAGGCCTAGGCCGCCCACCTGAATGAGCACCAGGATCACGGCCTGTCCGAAGTAAGAGAACTGGGTCCAGGTGTCCCGCACGATCAAACCGGTGACGCAGGTGGCGCTGGTGGCCGTGAACAGCGCATCCACCACGCCCAGCCTGCCCTGCTTGCTGGCAAGAGGTGTGGTGAGCAGCAGCGTGCCCAGCGTGATGACCACCAGAAAGCTCACGCAGATGATCTGCGTCGGGTTCGGCCCGCTGCGGCGCTTGCCCGCCAGGTGCCCAAACAGCCTGTTTTTCTTGCTTTTTTCCATAAGCTCCTCCGCACGCGGCAAACAGCTGCCGCGGCTTTCATTTTCTCTCTGCTTATAGAATACACCTTTTGCACAGCGGGTTCAACTTGATTTTATCCGCCGGATGCGGTATTATAAGTGTGCGCCGTCTCCGGCGGTGTGTTTTTGTCTTCATAGCTCAGCTGGATAGAGCGTTCGCCTCCTAAGCGAAAGGCCTGCAGTTCGAATCTGCATGAGGACATATGCAACAAGCAGCGGCAGCTTTTCCGTCTGGAAAGTTGCCGCTGCTTGTTTTTAAGAAGATTTTGCAGGTGCTTTTCTCACCCGATGCTGTTGGCCAGCATGTTCAGGATCTGCTGATAGTCCACTTCCTTCAGGCCCTCACCGGCCTTGGCGGGGTAAGCGGCAACATTGTCCCACGAATCCATGATCTGGGACCAATATTCGGCCTCCGGGGCAAACAGCACCAGGCGCTTTGCATTCTGGTCCATGTAGCCGCGCTCCTGGGTGGCGGCGTCGCCCCACCACTGGGTCAGTTCGCACAGGTCTTCCGGCATGCCGTTGGGGTAGTTGGGCAGGAACTTTGCAAAGCCCATCTCGTGGGTCGGGGCGTCGGTCCACACCACGATCACATGGCGGCGCTTGGTGCCAGCATTGTTCCAGTCCGAGCGGATCGCATAGGCCAGCGCTTCCAGGCCGTCCTCCGGGATGTCGCCGCCGCCCTCAGCGTGGATGCTGCGCACCGTCTCCTCAAAATCCTTTTCTTCCTCCGGCAGGTTGAAGAAATCGGTCACCATCATGGCGTCGTCACCGTCGGCGGCGTAATCGCGGAAGGCGATCACCCGCACGCGCAGCTGTGCGATGGTCTTCTGCTTATTGGTCATCATGCGCTGCACGTCCTGATAAAAATTCAGCGCGTTATCCTTGACCTTTTCGATCAGGCCGCCCATGCTGCCCGTTGCGTCAATGCAGAACACCATGTCCACATTGTAGTCAAAGTTGAAGTTCATCATGTTGCATTCCTCCTGTGCTCAAAGCAGGCTGCCCGCCTGCTTGAATTTTTCGGCGCCGTTGGTGCTCTTATAGATGTTGATGCGCAGCGCTGCCTCCCGGTCGTTCTGGGTGGCTTCGCGGTTTTCCGCCTGCTGCTCCGGCCGGATGTCCTCGCCGGAGAGCAGCCGCACCACGGTATCCAGCGAATACCGCCGCACCGGGTCCGTTTCCAGCATTCCCGCAATCAGCCGGGCCATATCCGCCGGGACGGCGTCGCCCAGCTTCAGCTCGTCGCCGCTCAGGAGCCCTTCGAACAGGTAGTTATATTTGGTCCCGCTGACGAACTCCGGCACGCTGCCCTGGAAGATCTGGTGGAACAGCACGCCCAGCGCGAACACATCCAGGGGCTTGCCCACCTTGACGTCCTCTCCGGCCGCAAACAGATAGCCTTCCGGTGCCAGATAGACCACGTCGAAGTTGAAGCTTTCCGGGTCCGAAGGGGGTTCAGCTTCAAAAAAGCTGTTGTCGAAGTCGATGATCTTGGTGGTCAGCCCGCCCGACTGGCTTTTCTGCAGCAGGACGTTGTCCCACTTGAGATCGCCATGGACGATGCCAACCTTGTGCAGCTTCCAGATGCTGTGGGCCAGCGTCTTGCACAAAAGCCGCTGCTGGGCCTGACCGGCGCTGCTCATCTGCGCAACGTCCTCCGGCGTGAGCTTCTCCGAAGGAATGCACGGCATTGCGATGTAATAGTGGCTCTCACAACGGAAAAAGTCCACGATGCGCACATCGTTGCCGTCCGAAGCTTCGTTGATCGTTTTGTAGAGCAGGGTCTTCTGGGCCTCGTACTTTTCGCAATACTTCCGCCGCTTTTCCGCCTGCTCGGGCGAATACATGGACGCATTCTGCGGGTAAACGGGGCTGAGGAACTCCTTCAAAAAGTAGTCCTGCCCATCCTTCTGCGCGATGCCCCACTTGCTGAAACCGGCGTTGTCGCTTTTCAGTGTGCCTGCAACAAGGTAGCCATTGTAGTCTGTATATCTCATTTCACGTCATCCTGTTCCGACAGATAATCCGCCGCATATTCCAGCCACAGCTGTTGCTGCTGCTCCTGTGTGCTGTCGTTCCACACCGCAAGGTAGGTTTCCAGCAGGGCCTTATGGCGGGGCTCGAAGGCCTTTTTCAGGTCCGCAAAGCTTGCATAGCCAAAGCACGCCAGACACATGGTGTAATCATCCGCCGAGATCTTTTTCAGGATGCCGAACAGCTTTTCGCGCCAGTCTTCGATGCTGCTGCTCTGGAGCAGGGTGTCCAGCAGCAGTGCCTCGAACCGGATGGGCGACTCCACATAGCCAAAGCAGCCGTCCGTGGCCGTGAGCACGATGCAGGGCTGGCTGCAGCTCACCTGCTTTTCGTGCAGGTGGAACGGCTTGGACGCACTGCACACGCTGGTCATGATGCCATCGCTGCGCATATCCGGGCCGTCCACGGTGTGCTGCACATCGTCCACGGTGATCTGCTTCAGGCCGTCTGCCGTCATAAGAAAGCCGCGCGAGTCGCCGCACCACAAAAAGTCGGCATCCACCCGGGACGGGCTGCAGCTGCACTTTGCCGCCGCAGCCGTCGTGGGAAAGTCCTTCGCCATGGAGCTGCGGATGCCGCTGCTGCCGCTGGCGTTCTCCTTGTAGCACTGCAGCGCCCGGGCAATGTCCCGTTCCAGCGCTGCGGGCGGCTCCTCGTTCTGGAACCAGTCGTAGGCCGCGCCGCTGGCGATGCGGGAGGCAAGGTACGCGCCGGTGTGTCCGCCATAGACGTCATACACCCTTGCGCCGCTGCCGCCGCAGCCATCGAACACGCCCAGGAACACTTCCCCGTCATGCGCACCGAGGGCATAGCTGTCCTCGCACAGGTCCTGCTTTTTTTCACCGTTCACAAAGAACAGTGCCGAAAGCTCCAGCCCTGGGTCGGCAGTCTTCCGGGCCGTTTTCTTAGACAGTTTCATGCAGCTCCCCTTTTCCCGTATCTGCGGCCGGGGCCGTGCTTTCTGCGGCGGGCGCTGCGTCCTTCTGGAGCTCGTCGGCCGGGAGCAGGCTGTTCTCCTGCGGGGTCTCCGGCTCGCTGGCGGCCGGGACCGAGGCGGCAGGCTCTGCCGCCGGGGCCTTGCCCTGGGCCGCATCCACCGCCTGCTTCAGCTCGTTCAGCACTTCGCTCTGCTGCGCCTGTGCTTCCTGCAGCTGGGAAACGGTCTGCTTCAGCTCATCCAGCTTGGCGTTCGCGCTGTTCAGTGTGCGCTCCACACCACCAAGCTTGAGGTTCAGCACGACCGCACACAGCAGCACCACCACGAGCACCGCCAGCAAAAGCACATTCCGCCCGCCCGCGTTCTTTTTGGGGGCCGGGCTGTGGGCCGGGGCGGGCCGTTCTTCCGGCTTCGGCTGCGGGACCGCCGCCTTCGGGGGCGGTGCTGCTTCCGGCTGCGCGGCGTCCTCACCGGATGCCTTGCGCAGCACGCCGAAGTAGCCGCTCGTGGCGAACAGGGGGCCCTGCTCTTTGCCGCATGCGGGGCAGCTCAGCTCATTTTTTGCAAGTCTTGTTCCGCAATATCTGCAAAACAATCCCTCCACGCTCCTTTCGTCTCATCGGCCGCCGGGCAGCCGTGTGCCCGGGCCGATGTACACCTGTTCCATTCCTCAGGCGGTCGCTGCGCTGGCGAGGGTCACAATGGCCACGATGACCACAACGCCCAAGCCGACAAAGAGCACGATGCCGCCGATGGTCGCAGAGTTCGACACCTGCTCACGGTACTGATCCTGTGCTTCCTGGCCGATCAGCAGGCGGCACTCAGCCTTTTTGCCGTCGGTGGAGGTCACGGTGATGGTGGTCTCGCCGTCGCCCACGGCCGTCACCCAGCCGCTCTCGGTCACGGTGGCCACCGCCGGGTTGCTGGAAGTCCAGCTCTGGACCTGCACGCGGGAATCCTTTACCAGATAGTCACCCAGGTTGAACACGTCACCGGACTTGATGTTGCCCAGCTTACCGGACTCCAGCATGGTGCGGCTGGTGCTGCCGTAGGATGCTGCGCGTTCGTACGAGAAGTACAGCGCACCGATGCGGGAGGAAACGGTCACGATATAAGAAGCGGTGCCCTCGTTGGTGGAAACCGTGATGCGGGTGGAGCCCTCATTGTAAGCCGTCACCACGCCGCTGGAGCTGACGGTGGCAACGTTGGGGTTGCTGCTGGACCAGTTCTTGTAATTGATCGTGCCGTAGGAATCGCTGATGCGCATCTGCGCGGTGGGGTGCAGGTCGTCGTAGTCAATGGTCAGCGAGCTGGGGGAGCAGCTCAGCTCCAGGCTTGCGTTCTTGACCGTATAGTAGTATTTGCTGGTCTTTTCCGGGTCGTCCTTGCGCACAGCGGTAACGGTGGCAGAGCCAAGGCCCTGTGCGGTGACACGGCCCTTCTGGTCCACGGTCACCACCGAGGTGTCCGAGCTGGACCAGGAATAGTTGGTGTTGCTGGTGAAGCCGACGCTCACCGTCTCGGACGGGTGCGTGTTGCTGGCGTAGCGCACGAGGGTGCGGAACTCGATCAGGTTTTCCTCCTCCAGTGCTTCGGCCTGCACTTCGTCCGGTGCTTCCGCGGTGGCGGCCTGCTCCGGCACTGCCTCGGTCTCCGGCAGCTGCGCCGCAAACGCAGGCACCGTGAACTGCAGCGCAAGCGCTGCCGTCAGGGCCATGGCCACAAATTTCATCTTTCTCATGTCAAATTCCTCCTTGAATGCTTAATATACAACATGAACAGATGCAAGCATCCGTCTGTTCTGATCGTAGAACCGGACCTGATATTCGCCCGGGTCGCCGGGGCAGGCGGGGTCGAAGCGGTAGCTGCCGCTGCCAAAGCTGCCGATCTTGCCAAGGGAATAGCTCTTGCCCGTTGCGGTCTGGACCAGCTCCATGGAGATATCCACCGTCTGGCCTTCCGCATTCAGCGTAAACGTGATGACGCCGTTGCCATCCTGCGAGGCCGAAGCCGTGTAGCTGGGTGCCGGCTCATTCTGCTCAAAGTACGCCGTAAAGGTCACATTCTGGGTAAAGTTCGTGTCCGTGCGGGTGGCACTGGTGGAGCCGTCGCTCCAGCGCACAAAATGGTAGTTGTTCCCCGGCACGGCCGTGACCGTGAAGCTCTTGCCCTCGTTCTGCTTGACCGTGTACTGCAGGCTGCTCTTGCCGGAGCTGCTGCCGCCCGTCAGCGAACCGCTGCCGGACACCTTATAGCTCACCGTATAGCTGGGCACCTGCGGTGCGGTGGACGATGCCGGGGTGCTGCTGGACGAGCCGGACGACGAGCTCACCGGCTTGCTGTCGGGTTTGCTGTCGGGCGTACTGTCCGGTTTGCTGTCCGGGACCGAGGTGCTTGCCGGTTCCTCGGAGCTGGACGGCTCCTCCGAATCGGGTTCGTCCGAGGTCACGCTGCTGCTCTCGGACGAAGCGTCCCGGCTGGAAGACGAGCTGACCGAACGGGAAGAAGATGTCTGCGCCGGGGTGTTGGCCGGGCGGGAGCCCTGGCCCAGCAGCAGCACGGCTGCGGCAGCCAGCGCCGCCAGCGCGACCGCCAGCACCACAAGGATGCCGCCGCGCTTCTTTTTGGGTTTTTTGGGTTCGTCCGGTTTGCCCGGCCCTTCTCCGCCGGACGGCGGTTCTGTTTCCTTGTGACCGCCTGCACCGCCGGTGCCGCCCGGGTACGGGAACTCGTCCTTCGGCACACCGGCGGCGGGCCTTGCCGCGCCGCACACGCCGCACACCTTTACCTGCTCCGAGTTTTCGGCATCGCAGGCCGGGCAGACCCAGGTCGGGTTCCAGGGGTTCGCGCTGTAGGAATAAATGGGGTAACACTGCCCCGCACTGACGACCTCATCCGTTTCCTCTGCGTGCGTGCCATTGATCTTCACGCCGCTGCGGGTCGTTTCTTCTGCTGCGGTTTTCTCCTCCACGGTTCAAATCCTTTCTTGGGACGTTTTGCCGGCGCGCTCTCCGGGGTCCGTTTTTCTCCTATTCTCACTCAAAGGCTGGGTGCCTGATGGAAATGCGTATTCTTCTTTTCGCTCCTGGCCGCGCCCGCAGCCCCGCTGATGCGCACGCTTGTTTCCGGGGCAGCTGCAGCCGGTGCCGCAGGAGCTGCCGGGGCAGCGGGTTCGGCATAGCCGTAACCTGTTGCGGCGGGTGCCGAGGGTTCTGCGCAGCCGTAATTCGCAGCGGCAGGAGCCGAAGGCTCTGCATAGCCATAGCTCGCCGCGGCCGGGGCAGCAGGTTCAGCGTAACCATAGTCCGCTGCCGTGGGGGCAGAAGGTTCGGCATAACCATAAGCGGGTGCGGCAGGCGCGGCGCAGCCGTAGTTTCCCGCAGAGGGGGTGACACGCTCGGTGCGGTCATCCGTCGGCCAGAACGGTGCCGGTTCCGGGTCGGGCAGGGGCGCGGCCGCGTTCTTCTCCCCCGCCGGGTGGGTGGGGAACACATAAAGCGTGGCCTCGCCGTCGTCCGGCACCGGGGGCTCTGCCGGGGCACTGGGCCGCACCGGGACATCCGGGCTGGGTGTGCTGGACGGCACCGTGCTGCGCGGCGGCACAGGGGCCGGGGCAGGCGCTGCGGGCGCATGCGGCACGGCGCTGCCCGTGTCGGCGGCCGCTCCCGCCAGGCACACCGCTGCCACGATCAGATACAAGATCGTCAGGGCCACATCCAGCTTGAACCAGCCGGTCGGCTCCACCGTGGTAAAGTTCGCCCAGGCCATGCCCTCGATGCGGGCCGCCTTTTTCAGCCGTTCCAAGATATAGAACAGCGCGGCCACATGGGCGGCCGCCAGAGCGATCTGCACCCCGTGCACATTTTTCTGCTCGGTTTTGGAGGCGTTCTGGGCAAGCACAAAGGTGCTGCCCAGCATACCGCCCGCCAGCAGCAGCGCCGCAAAGGCCGTCAGTGACCCCTGCGGCAGGCTTGCGTTATCCTGCGTGTAATAGCGGGAGTTGTCTTCCTCGCTGAGGAACCAGCTGCTTTTCGTGTTGCCGTCGTCGTCAAAACCGAAGCCGGTGGCCGTCTGGAACCCGCTCACGTTCATCTGGACGCCCTCGCAGGAGACCAGGAACAGCGGGCAGAAAAACAGCACCACCGCCAGCAGCGCCGCAACGCGCATGATATGGCGGCCATACTTCTGCAGCCACCCCACCAGCTGGCTCAGGCTGGTCTCGCTGCGCACCGGCACCGCCGTGTGGCCTGCCGCCGTCTCGGTGATCAGCGGGCTGCCGCATTTTTCGCAAAACCGGTTGCTGTCGCTCATTCTTGCGCCGCACTTTGTACAGATCTTCATTGTTGCCTCCTCTGTCTTTCCATGCTGCAATGCTCCCCTTCCCGGGCCGGTTTCCGCAGCACAGCCCAGGCGTTCGTGTGCCGATTTTACGGCACAGTATTCTACTTAAATTCTACTTCCTACGACTCCTTCCGTCAAGCATCGTCATTCCAAAATGCCCCCAAAATCCGGAGAGACGCTTTGGCGGCCTTGGCATTCTGTCCAGAGTTTCCCCGCGTGCCTTGTGCAAAACAGCAAAACTTTGGGGTGCAAAAAAAGCGGCAGCCTCCCACACAGGGACGCTGCCGCTTTGGCACATACATTACATGGCGATCCAGCCCAGGGCGTTTGCCACCGAGCTGACGAGGATGATGACTGCAAAAATGGGGCACAGATACCACACCATGAAGTTGAACACCTTCTGGCGGCGGAAAGGCTTGCCCTCGCGGGTGACCTCCTGTTCGATGCGCTCCACGCCGACGACGCGGGACACCAGCAGGCAGGTTGCAATGGCCGCAATGGGCATCATGACCGAGTTGGTGAGGAAATCGAAGAAGTCCAGGAACTGCATCCCGAACACGGTCACGCCTGCCAGCGGGCCGTAGCCCAGCGCGGACAGGCTGCCCAGTGCCAGCATGATGATGCCGATCATGAACGTAGCGCGCTCACGGCTCCAGCCCAGCTCGTCCTCAAAGGTGGAGACGGCGCTCTCGGTCAGGGCGATGGAGCTGGTAATTGCCGCGAACAGCACCAGCAAAAAGAACAGCGTGCCCACCACATGGCCCAGGCCCATGCTCTCGAACACTTTGGGGATGGTGATGAACATCAGTGCGGGGCCCGCCTGCAGGGTGTCCGGGTCGCCGCCGGAGAAGGAGAACACCGCCGGGATGATCATCAGGCCCGCCATGACCGCAATGGCCGTGTCGAACACTTCCACATTCTCGGTGGACTCCTCAATGGAGATGTTCTCCTTCATATAGGAGCCGAAGGTGACCAGGATGCCCATGGCGATGGACAGTGAGTAGAACATCTGCCCCATGGCGGTGACCACGGTCATCCAGGAGAAGTTGGAAACGTTGGGCACCAGAAAGTACTTGACGCCTTCCAGCGCACCGGGGCGGGTGACCGAGTACACCGCAATGACCACCGACAGCACCACCAGAATGGGCATCATCACCTTGGAGACGCGCTCCACGCCGTTGCGCACGCCCGCAAAGATGATGGCCAGCGTAGCGCCCGTGAAGATGACGAAGCACACCTCAGCCGACAGGCCGCTGGCGATGAAACTGGAGAAGTAGCCGTCCTGGGCCAGCTCGCTGCCGTGGCCGCTGACGTAATCCGCCAGATAGCGGATGACCCAGCCGCCGATGACCGAGTAGTACGGCACGATCAGGATGGGGATGATGGCGTTGATCCAGCCGCCGAACCGCAGGCCCGCGCTTTTGCCAAAGGCCCCGAAGGCGCTCACCGGGCTTTTCTTGGTCATGCGGCCCAGGGCCGTTTCCGCCGTGATCATGGTGTAGCCAAAGGTGACGGCCAGCACGATGTACACCAGCAGGAAGATGCCGCCGCCGTATTTTGCCGCCAGATACGGGAAACGCCAGATGTTGCCCAGGCCCACCGACGCGCCCGCCGCCGACAGCACGAAGCCGATCTTGCCGGAGAAAGCACTCCGGTTATGTTGTCTTGCCATAAAATTCCACGCTCCTATCCTTTTTTCCAATTCACAAGTAGGGCAAGTGTACCACAAGCGGGATGCAATTACAATCTTTCTTTCTGATTTTTACGCAAATTCGATTTTTTCACATGCAAAGTGAAACACGTTGTTTTCCCATTCCGTTCAGATGAAACATTGGCAGGCCCGTTTTGCTTGACTTTCGGCAGGCAAAGGCGTATACTGCGGGGCAGTGAAATATTCGGCTATGACGAGAACAAGTACCCGGGTGGAGCGCTTCAGAGAGCTGCCGGTGGATGCAAGGCAGTGCAGGAACCCCGTGGGAAGATCCTCTCCGAGCTTTCGGGCTGAAACAGCGGCTGCTGTGTGTAGGCCCGGACGGCAGGCTTCCGTTACCAGAAGCCGCGCATTGTTGGATGCGCACTGAGGGGTCGGCCCGGTTCTGGGTCGGCAAGTAAGAGTGGTACCGCAGAGGATGTACACGCCTTTGTCTCTTATGATGGGAGACAAAGGCGTTTTTTATTGCGGCACCGGGCCATTCCGGATGTTTCATGCAAACCGACGCCTGCACCTTGTGCAAAAAAGAAAGGACGAATCAACATGAAAACTCTGGAAAAAGTAAGCGACTTTGTGGGCAAGTACATGGCCGCCATCGTCATTGTGGTGGCGGCACTGGCTCTGCTGTTCCCCGGCACCTTCAGCGTGGTAAAGACCGCATGGGTCAACACCCTGCTGGGCATCGTCATGTTCGGCATGGGTCTTACCCTGAAGCCGGAGGACTTCAAGGTGGTGTTCAGCCGCCCGAAAGACGTGATCATCGGCTGCGTTGCGCAGTTCACCCTGATGCCCTTCCTTGCATGGGCGCTGACGCAGCTGTTCCACCTGCCCACCGAGCTGGCCATCGGCGTCATTCTGGTGGGCACCTGCCCCGGCGGCACTTCTTCCAACGTGATGACCTATCTTTCCAAGGGCGACGTTGCCCTGTCCGTCGGCATGACCGCCGTTTCCACCGTGCTGGCTCCCCTGCTCACCCCGCTGCTGACCCTGCTGTACGCCGGCCAGCGCGTGGATGTGAACCCCATGAGCATGTTCCTGTCCATCGTCAAGGTGGTGCTGGTGCCCATCGCACTGGGCTTTGTGGTGAACCACTTCTTCCATAAGTTCACCGAGGAAGCCGTCCGCGTGCTGCCGCTGGTTTCCACCACTGCCATCGTGCTGATCATCTGCGCCGTGGTCTCCGCCAACAGTGCCAAGATCATGACCAGCGGCCTGCTGATCCTGGCTGTGGTCGTCCTGCACAACCTGCTGGGCTACCTGACCGGCTACGCCGTGGGCAAGGCCCTGAAGCTGGATTCCACCAAGTGCCGCGCCATCTCCATCGAGGTCGGTATGCAGAACTCCGGTCTGGCCACCAGCCTGGCTGCCGCTCACTTTGCCCAGTACCCGCTGGCCACCATCCCGGGTGCCGTGTTCTCGGTGTGGCACAATATCTCTGGTGCCGTGCTGGCCAACTTCTTTGCCCGTACCGCTGATAAGCAGTAACGACCAAAAACCATACAAAAAAGGCAGGTGCCGCGCGGCACCTGCCTTTTTAAATTGCAGTAGGATTTACTGCTTGTGATACTTGCGGTCTTCTTCCTCGTAAACAGGGTCACAGGTCAGGTACATGCCCAGACGATTCAGGGTGCCGGTATCCACGCCGGACAGCAGCACGGTGGAGTGCACGTCGCAGCCCTTGAGGTTGGGCAGCTGGTGCATGGCTGCTGCGGCCAGCTCGTTGGAAGCGGCAGAGCTGGACAGCGCGATCAAAATCTCGTCGGTGTGCAGGCGGGGGTTCCGGCCGCCCAGGTAGTTGGTCTTCAGGGTCTGGATGGGCTCGATGGACGCCGCGCTGACAAGATCGGTCTCCTGCGGGATGCCGGCCAGAACCTTCAGCGCATTCATCAGGGCGCTGGCAGCCGCACCCAGCAGCGGGCCGGTCTTGCCGGTGATGACGGTGCCGTCGGCCAGCTCGATGGCCACAGCCGGGGCCCCGCCGGTGCTCTCGCTGCGGGCATGGGCCTGCTTTTCCACTTCGCGGGCACCCACGGTCAGGCCCGCCTGGTTCATCAGCAGTTCCAGCTTGTAGCGCTCGCTTTCCTTCACGGTGCCGGTGACCTTCTGCTCACACAGGCACTTGAAGTAACGGCGGACGATCTCCTTGCGGGAAGCTTCGCGGCAGACCTCGTCGTCCACGATGCAGTTGCCCGCCATGTTCACGCCCATGTCCGTGGGGCTCTTGTAGGGGCTCTCGCCCGCGATGAGCTCGAACATGGCGTTCACCACCGGGAAAATTTCGATGTCGCGGTTGTAGTTGACGGTGGTCACGCCGTAGGCTTCCAGATGGAAGGGGTCGATCATGTTCACATCGTTCAGGTCGGCGGTGGCGGCCTCGTAGGCCAGATTGACCGGGTGCTTCAGGGGAATGTTCCAGATGGGGAAGGTCTCGAACTTGGCGTAACCGGCCTTGACGCCGCGCTTGTGCTCGTGGTACAGCTGGGACAGGCAGGTGGCCATTTTGCCGCTGCCGGGGCCGGGGGCCGTGATGACCACCAGCGGGCGCTGGGTCTCGATGTAGTCATTGCGGCCGTAGCCCTCGTCGCTGACGATGCGGGCCACGTCGTTGGGGTAGCCGGGAATCTTGTAGTGGCGGAAGGTGCGGATGCCCAGGCTGTTCAGCCGCTTTTCAAAGGCTTCCACTTCCGGGGCGGCGGTGTACTTGGTCACGCACACACTGCCCACATACAGGCCCACTTCCTGAAAGGCGTCGATCAGGCGCAGCACGTCCAGATCGTAGGTGATGCCGTAATCGCCGCGGATCTTGCTGCTGACGATATCCTCCGCGCTGATGACGATGACCACCTCGGCCTGATCCTTCAGCTGCAGCAGCATTTGCAGCTTGGAATCGGGCTGGAAGCCCGGCAGCACGCGGGAGGCGTGGTAGTCGTCGAACAGCTTGCCGCCGAATTCCAGATAGAGCTTGTTGTCAAACTTCTTGATGCGCTCACGGATATGCTCGGACTGCATCGAAAGATATTTGTCGTTGTCAAATCCAATTTTCATCGTTTTTTCCTTTTCCACTTCGCCATTTGCCCGCGCACTCAGGCCGGGTTCTTACACAACATGCATAGTATACCACACTCAAAAACCGGGTTCAATCCAAAAGAAGGCCAGAACTTCTTTTTCCAGCAAATGCGGTGTTTTGCGGGAGGGTTTTGGCACTTTTTTGTGAAAAAGGTTCTTGCCGCCCTTTCCGTGCCGGGTGTATAATGGGCTTGTTCGGCAACGATCCACAAAAACAGAGAGGAAGTCCAACCATGAATTCCGCCGAAGATTATACATACCGCTATCTTGAGACCGATGATCTCGATCAGTATAACGCCCTGCTGCGGTACACCTTTCAGGTGACCGAGGAGGAGCTGACCGCCACCGGCTGGAAGGACGACGAGATCAAGCAGTCCAAGTTCCCGGTGCTGGAGCGCGCCGACGTGCTGGGCTGCTTTGACGGCAAGAGCCTTGTCTCCCAGTTCGCGGTCTACCCGCTGAAGATGAACATCTACGACGCGGTGTACCACGTCGGCTTCGTGACCAGTGTGTGCACCTACCCGGAGTACACCGGCAACGGCATCATGAAGCGGCTGATGATCCAGGGCCTGACCCAGATGCACAAGGAGGGAAAGAGCTTCGCCCTGCTCTACCCCTACTCCATCCCGCTGTACCACCACCTGGGTTGGGAGATCATCTCCAACAAAATCTCCTACAACATCAAGGACCGGCAGATCCCCACCAAAGTTTCTGCCCCCGGCTATGTGCGGCGGGTGGACTGGGACAACACCGAGTTCCACGAGCTGCACTCCCACTTTGCATCCATCACCCACGGCTGTTTGTTCCGCAACTCGCTGGCATGGGAGGAATACTGGCGCTGGGATGAGGACGACACCAATGTGGCCGTCTATTATAATGTAAAAGACAAACCCTGCGGCTACATGGTGTACCTGATCAAGAACGACATCATGCACATCAAGGAAATGATCTACCTGAACCGCGAGGCGCAGAAGGGCCTGTGGGAGTACATCCACGCCCACGACTCCATGATCGACGAGGTGCACGGCAACACCTACTTCAGTGAGCCCATCGCCTTTGAGATGGACGATGGCGACATCAAAGAGACCATCCGCCCCTACGCCATGGGCCGCATCGTGGACGTGGCCAGCTTTCTGGAGGATTACCCCTGCGACCCGGACGGCGGCGAGCTGTGCATCGAGCTGGAAATTGAGGACACTCTGCTGCCCTGGAACGACCGCACCTTCCGCATCCGGTTCGCGGACGGCGGCTGTGAGCTGACCGATGCACCCGCCGAATACCACCTGAAAATGGGCATCGGCACCCTTTCCACCCTGCTGCTGGGCTACAAGACGGCCGAGCGCCTGTTTGAGCTGGAGCGCATCGAAGGCCGGGAGGAAGCCGTAGAACGGCTGGACGATGTGCTGTTCCACAAAATTCCCTATATTTCGGATTACATCTGATCTTGCGCTTCTGGGCAGGCACCTGCGCAAAAAAGGAGCCGCCGCACGGCAATTCGTGCGGCGGCTCTTTCTTGCGTTTTTCAGGGGTTATGCTTCGGTGTTCTGGTCAAAGAGGCCCTTCTGCTTTGCCTTTTCCCAGGTCAGGCAGACGCGCAGCTTGCTCACCGGGAAGGCCGGGTGGAATTTCTGCTCGTCCTCGCTGGTGTCGTCCTTCAGCAGTTCCTGCTCCACGGCCCAGCGGGCGGCCTTCTGGGCGTCGGTGTCCTCGGCGCTGATATCGCTATAGAGGGCGGTGCTTTCGGGTTCAGGTTTCCCTGCGCGCTCCCACAGCAGCTTAGCCAGGGCAAGGCGGTTTGCAGGCATGGCCACGTCGTCCATCTGGGTGATGCGGTACAGGCCGGTGCCCACTTCGTAAACACCCACAGCCGCAATTCCGCCGATGACCACACCGGCCGCGATGTCGCCGCCGTAATCGCTGTCACCCGTGCCGGGGTCAATGATCACATCTTCATACTCGGCGGTCACGAAAATATCATAGTTCGGCATGGTCAGGGTCGCGGTCTCGGGGTTTTCGGGGTCTTCGGAGACGATGTTGACCTTCTCCGAAACGTCTTCCACGCCTTCGGCCGCAATTTTTTCCACCTTCCAGCCGGTGAACTTTTTGCCCTCATCGTTGGAGAAGGCGGTCAAGGTCACTTTATCACCCTGTGTAAACTGACTATAGGGGCGCTTCTCCTCGCCGTCAGCCGTCATGGTGGCGTTGATGGGGTTTACATAATACTTATCCGCGTCGCGCGTGTTAAAGTAGCGGTACTCCGTTCCGTCATCATTTTTCTGGTAGTCAATGATATAATTCGGGTCTGCGCTGACCAGCTTCAGGTCTTTCTGGTAGTGTGTAGGAGTTTTTGTGGTGACATGCAAGCCAACTCCTATTCCGATTGCACCTACCACCGCCTTGTTGGTAAAATCTTTCGTTATTTCAAGATGCACTGGATGATCTGGATCCTGATAATAATTATCCAATAGAATATCGCTGAAGTCTCCCGATGAGCCGTTATTCTCAATTGTCACATTTTTCACTGTTAGCGCAACGTCATCCCCGCTATCACATCTCCTAACAATTCCAGCGCCTCTGCCACTTGTTGCATTTACCTTGATCGTTGCATTCTCAATTATGACGGGTCCGTTTGTATAAGGTATGTAGATTCCATCTACATTTTCTCCTTCTATCTCAAAAGTGCCACCTGTGATAAACAATGCACTCTCTTCCACGTAACCCATATAGGAGTTGTAATCTACTACATGCCCCCACCTACTGCCTTGACTTTTGAAATCTCCACCGGTAATCGTTGTTTTCGATGGGCCATCCATAATATATATCACATCACCCCCATTCATTGACTCAAACGTACCACCGTGAATCTGCAGCTCTCCCTTAGACTGGTCAACAACCACACCTGCATCACTTTGGAAAAGGCCATCTTCGATGATCGTTGTTCCATAGTTTTCAAGTGCGTAGGCACCGGGACGATAATTATCCTTCCCTCGGTCAAATCCAATAAATGTACCTCCTTCGATCCGCATTACTGCTGCAGAATCAGCAGCATCATTTACTACCGCACCGCCCATTCCTGTCTTAAAAGTACCGCTCTTGATGGTAAGGGTTCCATTGCTATCAGGCTGGCATCCGACTGCGACACCGAACTTGTTACTATATGTGCCGCCGTTGATCTCAACCGTTGTATTATTATCCGTACTGGAAAGGGCGATGAGTGCACTACCTATACCGTGATAGGATCCCAACCCTTCCCTTATGTTTTCCACAGTCGCGCCGTCTCCGTTGATCTTCACCTGGCCATTGACCACTTCGATCAACACATCCTTGATACTTGTGGTCACGTGACCGGTAATGTTGATGATCACGTCATTGCCATCCTGAACATTTACCGTGATCGGTCCGGTATACTCGCCGCCCTCCATTGTATACGTACCGCCGGAAGTAATGCTGCCGCCGTTTTTTGGAAGTGTATGTACTTCTTCCTGCGCGGCCACCGCATTCTCCGGTTCTGTGCCCGGCTCCGCCGCAAACGCGCCCACGGGCAGGGCTGACAGCATCATGCACGCCGCAAGCGCTGCACTGAGAAGTCTCGTAC
>ERZ1034901.1246-NODE-1246-length-18067-cov-146.041306_pt1 | contig 18067 bp, 15 predicted proteins | sample MGYA00520628_ERZ1034901 | MGnify/ENA primary metagenome ERZ1034901 (study PRJEB33766, sample SAMN09781783) | gut metagenome | biome: gut microbiome | host: Homo sapiens | place: Madagascar | study: EMG produced TPA metagenomics assembly of the PRJNA485056 data... | reverse complement strand
CCAGCGACCTGACCGGAAAGTATACCGACCTGAAAGCAACGGTGGACGGGCTTTCCTCTGAGGTGAAAAAAGACACCAAAATCACCGGCGGCGGCAACCTGATCCTGGGCACCAACGACTGGAATAACGCCGAAGTGGATGCAGGCGGCAATGCTACCAGCAAAACGGGCGGCTACACCATCAACGGCGAAACCGTGCGTGTGGTCAATAAAGCCCAGAACACCCGTTTCCGCTTTGCGGCGGACACCTCGATGGCAATCGTTAAGGGCGTAACCTACTGCGCCAGCATACTGTACAAGCTGAATTCTGGCACCAATAAACTGTTTTTACAGTTCGAAACTTTAAGCTCTGACCGTATTGATACAAATTATGCATCTGCATTTAAGGATGCCCAGCAGGACATTGAAATGGAAAACGGCTGGAAAATGCGGTATGCCATATTTACAGCCACCGCGGACGCTTACGCATATCAGCTGTATGTAAGCACCACCGATGATTTCAGCACCGTCACCTGCGACATCACCCTGATGCACCCGATGGTGCAGATGGGCAACGCACCGACCGCCTGGAACGCCAGCAGCGGCGACTACATAACAGAGGAAAACGCCAAAAGCCTGATCGCCCAATCGGCGGATGAGATCAAAACCGAGGTCACCAAGTCAGTGACCGAAACGGTAACGGCCAACGTGAAGGATACCGCCACCAGTGCTGCCAATGATGCCGTTGACAGCAAGCTGAAGGACTACGCCACCACAGCAACGGTGAACAGCCTGAAAGAAGATGTTTCCAGCATCAGCCAAAAGGCGGATAACATCAGCTCAACTGTCAGCAGCCTACAGGAAACCACAACGTCCATTTCGGACGACCTGAACAGTACCAAGCAGGAGTTCAAGACGGTCAAAGAATCGGTATCCGCGATTGACCAGAAAGCCGACAGTATCACCCAGACGGTAACGCAGCGGATCACCGGCGGCAACAACATTATCACCGGCACCGACGACTGGAACAATGCAACCCTGGATGCAGGCGGCAATGACCTGAACAAAAAAGGAACATACACGATCAGCGGTGAATCCGTCCGAGTGACCAACAAAGCGCAGAATACCCGCTTCCACTTCGGTGCGGATAAGTCACTGGTCATTGCAAAGGGCATGACCTACTGCGCAAGTGTTCTGTACAAGCTCAATTCCGGTACGGACAGCCTGTTTTTGCAGTTTGAAACCAAATCCTCCAGCGGCACAAAGAGTTATTACGGCTCCGCGTTCAAGCAGGCCCAGCAGGACATTGCGCTGGATAATGGCTGGAAGCTGCGCTGGGCAGCGTTCACGGCGACCGCTGACGGGTACGCAGACGGTCTGTTTGTGAGTACCGCGAACGATAACGCCACCGCTACCAATAATCTGACCATCATGCACCCCATGGTGCAGATGGGCAACGCACCCACCGCCTGGACGGCCAGCACCGGCGACTATATGACCACCAGCGAAACCAAGACCGAGATCAAACAGACGGTGAGCGAAATTAAGCTGACGGCCAGCACAAGCGGAACCAGCAGCACCATCAAGCTGACGGCGGGCGGAACAGAGATCACCAGCGCACAGATCAACCTATCCGGCGTGGTGACATTTTCGGATTTGAGTACCTGGAACCAGGATAAGACCATTATCAACGGCGGCAACATTACGACCGGGCAGATTCACAATAAGGCGCGCACAACCACTTATGACCTGGACAATGCCTGGATTCGTATGGGCAAAGATGCCGGCACCCGCGTGGACATTGACACGGGGCGCATCCGCTGGTACTGGGAAGATAACCTGACCGGTGTGTTGAGCAGCCGGTATGGCAAATCCTATATTGGCGATAACTCCCGCTACACGTTTTTAGGCTGGTTCTCCACCGGCGACCCCAGCTTTGATTATTCCACCGGCGGGGCCACCAGCGAGTTTGTGGGCATTGCCATTGACCAGGTGGATAAGGTCATCCACTGCAACGCCAGCAAGTTTGAAATTCCCGGCAGAATTGAATGCGGTTCTTTGAGCGTGAACGGGAGGGAGATTTAATGCAGAAATTCATGCAGATTTTGGCCACGTTGGCTTTGCTGTTGGTGCTTGCATTGGTCATCCCGCTTACGCTGGCAGCCTGCGGCGGCACGCGAACCGAAGATACAAGCTATCCGCGCCCGGAATATTCCGGCTCCCCGATGGCAGAAAGGGTGATGAAATGACCACAACCGCAAAAATTGAAGAACTCCAAAAGTCCGTCATCAACGCCATCAACAACAGCTGCCTGCACCCCGCTGTGGTGCGGCTGGTGCTGCTGAACGTCATCTCGATGGTGGAAGCCAGCGAGAGAGAGGTAAACAAAAGAGAAAAAGAGACCGAATCCTGAAAATCCGTTTTTTGTTCCCGCATAATCCACACAAAATATAACATATAAAAACAAGGCACCGGGCCATTACAGGTTCGGTGCCTTGTGGTATTTATGGTGTCAGGATGCCGATCAATCCGTCATCGGCTGATGGTCCGTGATGGTGTGCTCCTGCTGGTACTTGAGCGCAGCAGCGATAAAGCCCTTGAACAGGGGATGTGCGCGGTTGGGGCGGCTCTTGAATTCGGGGTGGAACTGTACGCCCACATGGAAATCACGGCCGGGCAGCTCAACAGCTTCCACCAGGCGGCCATCCGGGCTGGTACCGGAGATCACAAGGCCGTGGTTCTGCATCTCTGCACGGTAGTCGTTGTTGAACTCATAGCGGTGGCGGTGGCGTTCGTCAATTTCTTCTTTGCCATAGCACTCACGCAGCTTGGTGCCCTCGGCGGTAATGCAGGGGTACTTGCCCAGGCGCATGGTGCCGCCCTTCGGGATGTTCCCCTGCTGGTCCGGCATCAGAGCAATAACATTGTGCTCGCCGTCCGGCGTAAACTCGCTGGAGTTGGCATCGGCATAGCCCAGCACATCGCGGGCATATTCCATAACCATGATCTGCATACCCAAGCAGATGCCAAAGTACGGGATGTTCTGTTCCCGTGCATAGCGGGCGGCCTGGATCATGCCCTCAATGCCGCGGTCGCCAAAGCCGCCGGGCAGGATGATACCATCCACACCGGAAAGCTCTTCAGCGCAGCGCTCCTGATCCAGCAGGTTTTCGCTGTCCACCCAGTGAATCTCCACTTTAGACTCATTCTCAAAGCCGGCGTGATACAGGGACTCCATTACACTCAGGTATGCGTCATGCAGTTTGACATATTTGCCAACCAGGGCAATGGTGCAGGTCTTGCTGCGGGTGGCAATGCGGGAGATCAGCTCTTTCCACTCGGTCAGGTCGCTGGCCGGGGTTTCCAGGTGCAGCTGACGGCAAACAACGTTGGTCAGGCCGGCAGCTTCCAGCATCAGCGGGCACTCGTACAGGCTGGGCATGGTCAGGTTTTCAATCACGCAATCAGGGCGCACATTGCAGAACATGCTGATCTTGCGCTTGATATCGCTGCCAACGCGGCCATCGGCACGCAGCACGATGACGTTGGGGGCGATGCCCATGCCCTGCAGTTCCTTGCAGGAATGCTGGGCGGGCTTGGATTTATATTCGTCCGAGCCGGAAATATAGGGCACCAGAACCACATGGATGTAGCAGCAGTTTTCCATGCCCTGCTCAATGCCAACCTGGCGGATGGCCTCCAGGAAAGGCTGGCTCTCAATATCACCGGTGGTACCGCCGATTTCGGTGATGACAACATCGGCTTCGGTGCTTTTGGCAAGATTGTAGATATAGCTCTTGATTTCGTTGGTAATGTGGGGAATGATCTGTACCGTCTGGCCCAGATAAGCGCCCTGGCGTTCCTTGTTCAGCACGTTCCAATAAACCTTGCCCGTCGTCAGGTTCGAGTACTTGTTCAGGTTTTCATCAATAAAGCGCTCATAATGACCCAGATCCAGGTCGGTTTCGGTTCCGTCGTCAGTCACGAACACCTCGCCGTGCTGCAGCGGGCTCATGGTGCCGGGATCCACGTTGATATAAGGATCCAGCTTTTGAGAAGCCACCTTCAGGCCGCGGGTTTTCAGCAAACGGCCCAGGCTGGCTGCTGTGATGCCCTTGCCCAAGCCGGAGACCACGCCGCCAGTAACAAAAACGTACTTTGTCGCCATATATACCATCCTCTCCACAACTACCACAAATAAATGGACGCTTTATTATACATCACTTTTATTTCCAAAAGCAAGAGTCTTTTTTCCTGTTTGGTGCAAATTCTCTTGCGCACCATCGTACAATCCCCTATAATAAATAAGATAATGTTGAGAAGGGAGCGTGCTTGTTTGCAAAAGCTCAAAAAAATTTTCAGCCGCCAGAACGGGTTGGTCCTGCTGCTGGTTCTGGTGGAATTTATGGTGTTGGCGCTGCGTTTTGTGGGGGATTTCCGCACAGGCGGCGTGATTGATATTACGCCGGACCTGATCATTCCCTACGCGGAGGAATGCACCAATGATGACCGCGGTGCCCGCGTGGAAAACTTTACCGGCCTGTTTGCCACCACCCGCTGGATCGACCTGCCGCGCGGCAGCTACCAGGTTTGCATCAACTATGTGAATGACGGCGAGGACGGCGAGGCCAGCTTTCTGGATGAGATCATGCCCACCGCGCAGTATGATGCCGCCAAACTGCCCGCTGAGCGCACCCGCACGGTGTTCAGCCTGTGGATGCCCTACGGCTGCGAAACCGCACAGCTGCAGTTTACCGCGGACTGCGGCAAAAACCAGGTCATCTACATTACCGGCGCGCAGATCGTACCCACCCACGCGTGGGCGTATGTGCGGCTGCTGACGGGGCTTGTGTTCTGCGCCGTATTGGACTGGGTGATCCTGTTGCTGACCCGCCGGGTCAAATTTCCCATCCATACCCTGCGCGGGCGGTATATCGCCATGGCGCTGGTGGGCATCGGCGTGTTTGCCTGCCTGCCGCTGGGGCTCGGCTACCTGACGTACGGGCACGACCTTTCCATCCACCTTTCCCGCATTGAGGGGCTGAAAGCCGGGCTGCTGGCCGAGCAGTTCCCCGTGCGCATGGACCCGGCCCTCATCAACGAAAAAGGCTATCCGTTCAGCCTGATGTACTCCGATGTGTTCCTGTACCCGGCTGCGGTGCTGCGCATTCTGGGTTTCAGCCTGCAAACCAGCTACAAAGTTTACGTTGCATCCATCACAGCGGCCACCGTGGGCATTACGTTTTATGCCCTGCGCAAAATGTTCCGCAGCGATTGTGCCGCGCTGCTTGGCACCGCGTTGTACACCCTTTCGTTCTACCGGCTGACCAACGTGTTTGTGCGCGCCGCAGTGGGCGAATATACCGCCATGACGTTCCTGCCGCTGGTCGTGTACGGGCTGTGGCAGATTTATCGCCAATCTCCTGCCGATGGCAAAAAGGCCGAGCCCTGGTGCTGGCTGCCCTTTGCCCTGGGCTTTACCGGCCTGCTGCAGAGCCATCTGCTGACAACCGAACTTGCGGTGTTCTTTACCGCCGCCTTCTGCCTGCTGTATTTCAAAAAGACCTTCACCCGCCCGGTGCTGCCCGCTCTGTGCAAAGCCGCCGGGGCTGCCATTGTGTGGAACCTGTGGTTTATGGTGCCGCTGCTGCAATACATGGTGCAGGGGGTGTGCCGCATCAGCGGCAAGTATGATGCCGCCTACCTGTACGACAGCTCCGTTTACCTGGGCCAGATGTTTTTGATGTTCGGCCAAAGCAGCGGCGTGGCAGAGAGCATCCAGAGCGGCATTGCGGGCGAAATGCCGCAGACGCTGGGTCTGGCACTGGCCGCGGGTGCATTCTTCTTCCTGCTGGCTGTGCTGGACCCCGCCGTGCGCAAAAGCAGCCGCGATGCCGCGCGCATTGGCAGCCTGACACTGGGCTTTGGCCTGCTGGCCGCCTGGTGCGCCAGCGACCTTTGCCCCTGGTACGCGCTGTTCCGTTGCGAACCATTGCAGGCGCTGAGCAAGACTCTGGGGAAGCTGCAGTTTGCCTGGCGGTTCTTCACCCCGGCCACCATGCTGCTGGTCGTGTGCGCCTGCTGTGCGGTGGTGCTGTACCGCAAAGTCCGGCCCGAAGCCGCCAAGGCAATGGCCGCCGTCCTGCTGGCGCTGACCATCATCCCCGCCGGGTACCTGATGTATGACAAATGCACCACCAGCGAAGCCGTTACCTGCATGAGCCTTGCCGCGGTGGATGACCTGCCCGGTCAGGTGGGTGGCGGCGAATACCTGCCCACCGAGGACACCACCACCGATGACAGCGTCTGGGGCCGCCTGACCCCCGAAGCGGACGACGGCGTAGAGTTGACAGAGTACACCAAAAACGGCCTGACCATTCAGCTGGCGGCGCAGAACACCGGCGACACCGAAGCATCCATCCGGCTGCCGCTGTTCTACTACCCCGGCTACCATATGACCGCTGCGGACGGAGCCGCACTGACCCACAAGAACGGTTACCTGACCGTTACCCTGGCTCCCGGCTGGCAGGGCAGCGTACAGGTGCGCTGGACTGGAATGTGGTTCTGGCGCGCGGCGGACTGCATCAGCCTGCTGGGCATTGCAGCCACTGTTGTGCTGTACCGCAAAAGCCAAAAGAACCCAGCACACGCTTAACTGTCTAAACTATACCGGGCTTGTCGCCCCCAAGCGGGGTTGGCGGCCCGGTTTATTTTATTAGGCCGCATTGGGGGTTGGATGGCTCCATCCCCCAATACAAGCATTTTCCCTAAAACATCAAGGCAAACGCCAATCCGGTTTGTCATTTCTGCCAGTTGCTTTTTTTGCGTTTGGCCCGTATAATAAGCACATAAACAGCAAGGGCGCTGCGAACACAAATCCTGTTCGCAGTGCCTTTTGTTTTATAAAAAGTCCGACTTATTTGCGTGATGATACCACAGAGGAAAAGGAGTTCGGTAAGTATGGCAGCAACCGTTATGGAACTGTACGGCAGCAAAGTCTTCAACGAGCACGAAATGCGTGAGCGTCTGCCCAGCTCGACCTACAAGAGCCTGAAGGCAACCATTGAAAAGGGCCAGGCCCTTGACCTGGAAGTAGCCAATGTTGTGGCCAGCGTGATGAAGCGCTGGGCGATTGAACAGGGCGCTACCCATTACACCCACTGGTTCCAGCCCCTGACCGGCATCACCAGTGAAAAGCACGATGGTTTTGTCAGCCCCCAGCCGGACGGCACCGCCATCATGGAGTTTTCCGGCAAGGAGCTCATCAAAGGCGAACCAGATGCTTCCTCCTTCCCTTCCGGCGGCCTGCGCGCCACCTGTGAAGCCCGCGGCTACACCGCATGGGACCCCACCAGCTATGCTTTTGTAAAAGATGACGTGCTGTGCATCCCCACTGCATTCTGCTCTTACACCGGCGAAGCACTGGATAAAAAGACCCCGCTGCTGCGTTCCATGCAGGCCATCAGCGACCAGGCCTGCAAGGTACTGCACCTGTTCGGCAAGGATGTTGAGCGCGTTGCCACCACCGTTGGCCCGGAGCAGGAGTACTTCCTGATCCGCAAAGAGGATTACAACAAGCGCCTGGACCTGGTTCTGACCGGCCGCACCCTGTTTGGCTCTGCACCGTCCAAGGGCCAGGAACTGGAAGAGCACTACTTTGGTGTGATCCGCCCCATTGTCTCCGACTTTATGAAGGATCTGGACACCGAGCTGTGGAAGCTGGGCATCCCCGCAAAGACCAAGCACAACGAAGTTGCCCCCTGCCAGCATGAGCTCGCCCCCATTTACGATACCACCAACGTTGCCATCGACCACAACCTTCTGACCATGGAAATGATGAAGAAGATTGCTGATAAGCACGGCCTGGTCTGCCTGCAGCACGAAAAGCCGTTCGAGGGCGTTAACGGTTCCGGCAAGCACAACAACTGGTCCATCGGCACCAAGAGCGAAAACCTGCTGGATCCCGGCGATACCCCGATGGAAAACCTGCAGTTCATGGTCTTCCTGAGCGCCGTCGTCAAGGCGGTTGATGAATACGCTGACCTGCTGCGCACCTCTGTTGCCACCCCCGGCAATGACCACCGCCTGGGCGCTAACGAGGCACCCCCGGCCATCATCTCCATCTTTGTCGGCGAAGAGCTGGAAGCTGTTATCGATGCTGTCTGCACCGACAGCCCCTATGCCGGCCCTGTTAAGATGAAGATGGACCTTGGCGTTGATGTTCTGCCCAAGTTCAGCAAGGACACCACCGACCGTAACCGTACTTCTCCGTTCGCCTTTACCGGCAACAAGTTCGAGTTCCGTATGCCCGGTTCCGCTGAGAACCTGAGCGATGCCAACACCATCCTGAACACTGCTGTTGCCAAAGAGTTGAAGCAGTTTGTTGCCGATGTGGAAGGCGCTGCTGACTTTGAGTGCGCTGCTGCTGCCTGGGTCAAGAAGACCCTGAACGACCACCGCCGTGTGATCTTCAACGGCAACGGTTATTCCGAAGCCTGGGAAGCTGAGGCTGCCCGCCGTGGCCTGCCCAACCGCAAGTGCACCCCCGATGCCATGGTCGCCCTGAAGGAAGAGAAGAACATCTCCCTGATGGAAGAGTTCGGCGTTCTGACCAAGACCGAAATGCTGAGCCGTTACGAAGTTGAGATGGAGCACTACTCCAAGATCATCAACATCGAAGCCCGCACCATGCTCAAGATCGCATCCAAGCAGCTGATTCCTGCCGCCACCAGCTATATGGGCGAAGTTGCCAGCACCGCCGCAGCCAAGACCGCTGCTGTGGAAGGCATCTCCACCAAGTCCGAAGCAAAGCTGTTGACTGCACTTTCCAAATACACTGACGAGATGTCTGATGCAACCGACGCTCTGAAGGCTGTGACCGATAAGGTCAGCGCCTTGGACGATGAGACCGCTAAGGCTCATGCTTTCCATGATGAGGTTCTGCCCGCCATGGATACCCTGCGCGCCGCCGCTGACGCTGCTGAAGAGCTTGTCGATGAGGACTACTGGCCGCTGCCGTGCTACAGCCGTATGCTGTTTTACACTGAGTAAGCAGTGACCCAAAAGGCCCCCGGCAGCAAGGGTTTGTGCTTTGCACAAAATGCCGGGCACGGCTTTTTAACACGCCATTCTCCTTTTCCTATTTCTTACACCAGCTCGAAAGGCCCGCCGCGAGGTGGGCCTTTCGAGTTTAGGTAGGAAGTAGGAGTTAGGAGTTAGGAATTTATTGGGTACTAGGCTTAATAAATGACAGCCAAAACTTTTCCATATCCGTAGGGAACGGTTTTGACCGTTCCGGAACTTTGCTTTATATGCTATAATGGGATCAATCGCAAAGTGACGGGCGCACATTGTGCGCCCTACGGAATTTCTAATTGCTAATTCCTAATTGCATCAACTCCTCACTCCTACTTCCTAACTTCTCCCCCCCCCCTCTCTGCCAAATCTGCAGCCTAAATTTGGAGGATTCCACCATGAAGCATTCTGCACAGGATATCCTGAACTATGTCGAAGATAACGACGTAAAATTTGTACGTCTGGCGTTCTGCGATATTTTCGGCAATCAAAAAAACATCTCTGTCTTTGCCGGGGACCTTCCCTATGCCTTCGAGCAGGGTGTCTGCTTTGACGGCAGCTCCATTGCCGGGTTTATGAACACCGAGGAGAGCGACCTTGTGCTTTGGCCAGACCCGGACACAATGACCATTCTGCCCTGGCGCCCCACCGAGGGCCGCGTGATGCGCATGTACTGCGATATCACCCTGCCCAATGGCCGCCCCTTTGCCGGCAACAGCCGCGGGTACCTGCAATCGGTGGTCAAGCGCGCCAAGGCCATGGGCCTGCGCTGCGATGTGGGCTGCGAATGTGAGTTCTATCTGTTCCAGACCGACGAGCACGGCAACCCCACCCGCATCCCGATGGACCACGGCGGCTACTTTGACATTGCCCCTTTGGACAAGGCCGAGAACATCCGCCGCGAGATCTGCTTTGCCATGGAGGATATGGGCCTGCGCCCCCAGCACAGCCACCACGAAAGCGGCTTTGGCCAGAACGAAGTGGACTTTATGTATTCCACCGCGCTCAAATCAGCCGATAACCTGAACACCTTCAAAAGCACCGTCAAAGCTATTGCGGACCGCAACGGCCTGTTTGCCAGCTTTATGCCCAAGCCCATGCAGGACCAGGCCGGCAGCGGCATGCATGTGAATGTTTCCATCCACCGGGACGGCAAAAACCTGTTTCAGGGCGACATTGCCCCCGACAGCGAGGCCGGACATTTTATTGCCGGTATTCTGGCGCACGCACGGGAGCTGACCTGCTTCTGCAACCCAATCCCCAACTCTTACACACGGTTTGGCAGCTGCGAAGCCCCCAAGTATGTGAGCTGGAGCCGCCAGAACCGCAGCCAGCTGGTGCGCCTGCCTTCCGCCACCGGCGAATTCTGCCGCCTGGAGCTGCGCAGCCCCGATCCCTCCTGCAACCCATATCTGGTCATTGGCCTGATTCTGGCCGCCGGGCTCGACGGCATTGAAAAAAAGATGCCGCTGCCCGCTCCGGTCAACCGCAATCTGTTCCACAAGAGCGCCGCCGAAGGGCTGGAAAGCCTGCCCGAAAGTCTGCGCGAAGCCATCACCATTGCCGCACAGAGTGACTTTATCGCCAAAGAGCTGCCTGTGCCGCTGATGAACAAATACTTTGAATACCAGACCCAGTTGTGCCATGGTTACGAAAGTGCCCCCGACCCCCAGGCATGGGAGCGTGAAAACTGCTTTTTGAAGATTTGATGTTTCCCAAAGCAGGGCAGATTTTGTAATTTAACAGATGGGCGGTGATGTGTTTGTGCCTTCAGCTTTGATTGCCTCTGCGGGGAACAACGCAAATGAATACCTGGCAAAGCATGTAGCGGAGCTGGGTTACCTGCGCCCCACCATTGTGGCCAGCGGCGGCGAAGCCCGCCGCCGCATGGGGGATATTGATTTCGAGGTCGTGATCATCAACACCCCCCTGCCGGACGAGTTTGGCCACGAACTTTCGACCTATGCGGTAGAAAAATCAAACGCCGGTGTCATTCTGCTTGCCAAGGCGGGCACCGCAGACCAGATTTCCGATAAATTGCAGCAGCACGGTGTGTTGGTGTTGGCAAAGCCCTTTACCGGGGTGCAGTTCCGCCAGGCCGTTCAGATGGCCGCCGCCTGCTGCCGCCGCCTGGATTATCTGCGGCAGGAAAACGACAAACTGCGGGATAAGATTGCCCAGATCCGGCTGGTGGACCGTGCCAAGTGCTATCTGATTGAGCACAAGGGCATGAGCGAAGCGGAAGCCCACCGCATGATTGAAAAGACCGCCATGGATACCCGCCGCGACCGTGCAGAGGTTGCCGCAGAGATCTTGGAAGAAGAGTAACGCAAATGCGGCAGGCACAAAAACCTGCCGCATTTTTTCAGCCTATTTTCAGCTAATTGTGGTATACTGTATCTATAAATTGAAGAAAGCCGAAGGAGATTTGCCGGTGAATATCCTGATTGTAGCGGACGAACCCCGGCCAGACCGTGCAGGGGGATGCCGCCTCCCTGCATCGGTTGGCGGTGATCCTGCTGGATAATGCCATCAAGTACGCGGGCACCGGCGGCGCCGTGACCCTGCGGCTGGCCGCAGCGGGCAGCCAGGCGGTTTTGACGGTGCACAACACCGGCACGCCCATCCCACCGGACCGGCTGCCCCATATTTTTGAGCGCTTTTACCGCGCGGACCCATCCCACACCGGCAGCGGAACCGGGCTGGGGCTGGCGATTGCACAAAGCATCTGCCAGGCACACCACGCCGCTATCCGGGCGGAATCCGGGCTGGATGGCACGACATTCCGGGTAGAAATCAGGAAAGAGCAAGGTGAACACCATGGAAATTGAACGCAAATGGATGGTGCGGGGCTGGCCCCAGGGGCTTCCCCTGCTGGAAACTTACCGCATGGACCAAGGGTACATCAGCGTGCGCCCCACAGTGCGCATCCGGCGCGAAGCATTGCAGGGCGGCCGCACCGCGCTGGTGCTCTGCTTTAAGGGCGCACCGGACAAAACCGGCCTGATGCGGGAAGAGATAGAAACCGAGATCACGCCGGAGCTGTTTGAAAAGCTGGAACGCCTGATCGGCAAACCGCTGATTGCCAAGGAGCGCCGCACCTATGCCCTGAAGAACGGCCTGAAGCTGGAAGTGAACGATGTGGACGCCGGGCTGCCCAGCCATTTTATGTATGCCGAAGTGGAATACCCCGATGAACCCACCGCACGCGCCTGGACCCCCGCCGACGATGCCCTGACCCATTATCTCTCCAATGAATGCACCGGCCAGCCGGGAGCAAGCATGGGAGAGTACTGGACCGAGACGAGAAAATAAGTTAGGAGGGAGGAGTTATTGCGGCGGTTTTAGGTTTTGCAATTAACATTATAAAATGTCTGTAGGGAACGGTCTTGACCGTTCCGGAACCTCAAAATCATCTCCTCACATGGGATGTTTGCCAAGGCAACGGAACGGTCAAGACCGTTCCCTACATTTTAATTTATATATTTTGGCCGACCTTTAACGATATCTGCGATTCAAAAAACTCCTAACTCCTCACTCCTACCTTCTAACTCTCAATTCCACTTTTCCGCCCCCGTTCTCCCCGTTGCTTACGGTTAGGGTGCCGTTATGGGTTTGGGCGGTGCGGCGGGCGGCAGCAAGGCCAAGGCCCCAGTGCTGGCCGCGGGCGGCATCGGTGGTGAAGAGTTCCCGGCCCGCTTTCTGCAGGGCTTCCGGGCTGAACCCCGGCCCGGTATCCGTTACAGTGAAAACAATTTCCTGTCCCTCTTCCACAGCATCCAGCGTGATGGTTCCGCCAGCGGGGGTAAAGCGAACGGCGTTTTCTAAAATATTATCCAGTGCCCGGCCCAGTGCCTGCCTTTGTGCGGGGATGGTTCGGGCGTTTTCCATTGCGTTGTTTAGTACAAATTGTATACTTTTATTTTCGCACAACAATTTGGCATCATTAGCGCACCGTGTCAGAATTTCCTGCACCTGCACCCGCTGCATCGGCTCCTGCGGGCTGGTTTCGGCGGTGTTGACGGTGCGCAGGGTTTGCAGGTAGCGGTCCGCTTTTTCCGCGGCGCGCTGCATGGCGGCAATCTGGGCTTTCTGGGCTTCGGTCAGGTTCTCATCCTCCGCCAGCAGGTCGGCGTTGCCGGTTATGATCGCCAGCGGGGTTTTCAGGTCATGGGCCAGGGCGGCGGTCTGCTCGGCGCGCTGCTGTTCCAGCTTCCACTGGCTTTGCAGGCTGGCTGTCAGTTGGCTGCCCATTGTCTGCATAGCCCGCAACGTTTCGGCGAACTCCCTCACCTTAGCGCCGGAAACCTCGATTTCTTCCGGGTGCTGGGCGGCGATTGCTGCGGAAGCTTTGGTCAGCTTGCGGGTCTCCCCCGTCAGCACCTTCACCGTGCAGTGGGTACACAGCGCCAGCCATATCACCTCCAGCAAAATCAGCAGCAGAATATACATGGTCTGGAAATCCGGCAGGACTTCCCGCAGTGCCGGGTCCGCATAGGGCGGCGAATAATCATACTGCAAAATGCAGCGTGCGCCATCCGCCATATCCACCACGTATTGGTATGATGTCATCACCCACTGCCTGCCGCCCGCTAATATGTTCCTCGCTTTTTTCAGCTGGCCGGCTGTCATGTTGGTTTGCAGCACATGCGCTGTCCCGGCCTGTAATATAGCATAGCGGCACAACGGGTCAATGGCGTTGGGGTCAAAGGTTTCAACGGTGGCGGTTGCGGCGTAATCCCGTGCTTCGCTGCACACCTGCGCCCCGGTAACGGGAGGCAGCAAAAAACCATTGCGTATAAGCGACATAAACAGCCCCCACCACACCAGCAGGATCACAAGGCTTCCACCGCCGCACACCACAAGGTAGCGCACCAGCACATTGCGCAGCGGGGTCAGGTTTCGCTTTTCCATTGGTAGCCCACTCCCCATATTGTTTTCAGTACGGTTTCCGGCGCGGCAACGCCCGCTGTGCGCAGTTTGGCGCGGATATTTTTAATGTGCTGGGTCACTGCCGTATCGTCCGCTGTGCCATCATAGCCAAAAACAGCTTCATATATCTGTTCTTTGCTGAACGTCTGCCCCGCGTGCAGGGCCAGATACTCGCTGATTGCGTATTCCGACCGGGTGAATGGCAGCGGTTGCTCCCCCACCATCGCGGTTTTGGCCGCCAGGTCGAACCCGATTCCGCCGCGCACCATGCGGCTGGCGGGGGCGCGGTTCTGCCGCCGCAGGTGGGCGGCCACGCGGGCGCGCAGCTCCGCCACGCGGAACGGCTTGGTCAGGTAATCGTCCGCCCCAATGCCAAGGCCGGTCAGAACCGACTGTTCATCGGTGCGGGCAGTCAAAAATAAAATCGGTGCCTGCGTTATGGCGCGGATGCGGCGGCAGGTGGCAAAGCCATCCTCGCCGGGCATCATCACATCCAGCAGGATGCAGTCCGCCCAGCGGCACAGGCTTTCCGTCACGGTCACGCCGGATGTGCGGGTCTCCACCGCGTGGCCGTCCCGTTCCAGTGCCGTTTTCAGCAGTGTGCAAAGATCCGGGTCATCATCAACCGCAAGAATATGCGCCATAACATCTTCCTCCTTTTTATGCAATCAGGCGATACACCAGGCAGGACACCCCATACAGCAGGTAGACATGGGCCGGGTAGAACCAGTAAAACAGCTGTTTGTGCCCGCTGCCGCGCGTGCCGTTGTAAGCCAGCATCAGCACCGCGGCAGCCACGCCAAACCATTCGTAATAGGTGGTGAACATCTGGGAAAGTTCAAACCCCGGCTGACCGCGCAGCTGCAGGTACACCAGCACAAAATCCCACAAAAAGCTGTACAGCGCCCACACAGCTACCTGTGCTTTGCGGTGGTTCCGCAGCAGATACAGCAGCACGCCGCCAACCAGGTAGCTCCAACCGCCGTCCGTGATGCTGGTCCACATGGGCACCGGGCTGGTGATGACAAACGCCAGCACGGTGCTGACAATCGGCCTCTGCATAAGCTGCGGGAACATTCCCAGCACTGCAGCAAACAGGTACGGCCAGCCGACCACTGCCGCGATAGCGGCAATGCCTTTCCCATACTTTTTGGCGCGCACCCAGTCGATGCCCTGCCAAATCACACAGAGCAGAACAAAATCCTGGAAGATCGCGTTCTGCGGGTAAAAGCCATCCCCGCGGCGGAACGCCTTGGCATAGATCATGAAAAATTGCACCGCCGCCATGCCCGCACCGATGCACCAGATACGGAAGAAATACCGCTTGCGGTCATGCGTATGGGCAAAGCCTTCCACCGTGCAGAACAAAAACAGCGGTGCCGACAGGCGCGCCAGCATGCTGAACCATTCCGGGATGCATCCGGTGAACTCAAAAAAGTAGTGGATATGATCCATCAGCATCAGTACCAGCGCAATGGTTTTGAGCGCCGTGCCAGACAGACCTTTGTGTGTTGTTTGCAGCATTTTATCATCCTCCTTATGTTTGCTACCCTTTCAGTTTACGGCTGAATTATGTAGAAACCATAAGGAAGAATACGATTGCCTGCCATAAATTCTATAACAAAAATGCGATCCTTATGAGCGTGTCACTAACGTGCCACGCTCCAAAAGAGGGGTTCGTCGCACTGTGGCTGCGCCACACTCCTGCACCCCTCCTTTGGAACCACCCCATCGCAAAAAAGCACATTCTCATGCCCAAGCGGCACTCGAACATGCTTTTTTGCTCTTAAGGTATTCCAAACGTCGGCACAGGTCCGCCGCTTGGAATAGATTTTGAATTTTTAAATTAGCAAGGACCGCAGCGGGTTCAGCAATTATTTTGCAGTTTCAACGGTGTAGGTAAAGCCGTACTCTGCCTGCAGTTCCTTCACGGCGGGCTCCAGGTCCTCGATGAAGGTCGGGGAGTAAACGCTCTGGCCGTTATGGGCCTTCTTGTAATCTTCCAGCAGGGCGGTCAGCTTCTCCCAGCCTTCGTCTGCCTTTTCCTGAGAAACCTCTTTCGGGAAGTCGATGATAAATTCGCGGTGTTTGGGAATGCGTGCTTTCATGGTGATTCCTCCAGATAAATTGTTTGCGGCAAAGGCTGCACAGCTTGGTGCAGCGCTGCCTTATTGATTGAAGATGCGTTTTGCATTTTCAGCGGTCAAATCCAGGACGCTCTGGGCATCCATCTGCCAGATCTCGCCGATCTTGGCTGCCACATGGGCAATGTTCCGGCTGTCGTTGCGGGTGCCGCGCACCGGTTCGGGGGACATATAGGGGCAGTCGGTTTCCAGCACAGCCAGTTCGTGCGGCACCATGGCCAGCACCTTGGCCGCGCGCTTGGCTCCTTTATAAGTCACAGCGCCGCCAAATCCAAGGGCCATGCCCTGCGCCGTCAGCCAGGCGGCGTCCTCAGCGCTGCCGCTGTAACAGTGCAGCACCCCGCGGGGGCGGTACTGGCGCAGCAGCTCATACATTTCGGCGTGGGCTTCGCGGTCATGCACCGAGACCGGCAGGTCCAGTTTCTGCGCCAGCTGCAGCTGCGCTTCAAACAGGTCGTACTGTTCCTGCGCTGGCAGCGGCCAATGGTGGTCCAGCCCGATTTCCCCCACCGCGATCACAGCGGGGTCATCAAACAGGGGGCGCATGGCGGCAAGCTCGGCCCGCCAGTCCCCGTGGTAAGTGGCCACAGTGGCGGCGTCCTCCTCGCCAAGGCTTTCGGGGTGGATGCCCAGCGCGGCATGTACAAAAGGATATTTGTGGGCCAGTTCCAGCACCGCAGCGGCATCGCCGGAATGCGTTGCACATTCCAGCACGCCCACCACGCCGCCTTCCCCCAGCGCCCGCATCACCGCATCCCGGTCCGCATCAAACTGCCGGGACGAATAATGCGCGTGGGTATCGAAGATGTTGGTCATAGCTTTGCCCTTACGTTGAATGAGGAATTCGCAATTAGAAATTGCCAAACATTGTTCTTAATTTCTCATTACTAATTTCTAATTCCTAATTTTCCTTTTTCTTCCCTGCTGCCGGCCTATTAACCAAATAGATCCCCCCGCACACCAGCACAAGGGCGGCGAGGTATTGCCATTCGAACAGGGGCTCGCCGTTCAGGATGGCGGAGAGCAGAACGTTCATGATCGGAATGATCAGGCCGAACACGGCAATGCGGGAAACAGGGTTGTTTTTCATCAGCAGTGCCCAGATCACATAACCGGCACCGGAGATAAATGCCAGGAAAAGCAACACCGGCACAGCGCCAAAGCTTTGCGGGTGCAGGCTGCCGCCCAGAACAAGGCCGATGACCAGCAGCGCCGCACCGCCGACCCCAAGGTTCAGGCAGGAGACGGTGAACGAATCCACCTTTTGGGTCACGGCTTTGTTCCACGGCCCGGCCAGTGCAAAAATCACCGAAGCGATCAGCATATAGGCAACGCCCGCCGGGCTGCCGCTGCCGTGGTTGCCAAGAGTTGCCACCAGCACACCGCTGAACCCCAGCGCACAGCCAATAGCTTTGCGCGGCGTCATGCGGTCGGCTTTGCCGTACAAAAAGTGTGCCAGGATAACCCCCATAAAGCTCTGGGTGCTGTTCAGAATGCCGCCCATAGCCCCGGTCAGCAGGGCAACGGCGGAATAATAAAAGGTATACTGTGCAGCAGTCTGCCACAGGCCCAGCCCGCAGCAGGAAAGCAGATTTTTGCCCTTTGGCATGGGCAGCGGCCCGCGCCACAGCGCCGCGCCCCCGGCATACACCAGCAGCGCGCTGAGCATAAAGCGGACACCGGCAAAGCACATGATGGAAGCGGTATCGGTGGCGTCAATAGCAAACAGCCGGTACCCCATTTTGATAAACGGAAACGCCGACCCCCACAGCACATTGCACACCACCGCCATGCCCACCGCAGCCGCCGGGTTGCCAAAAAAGGCATCCAAACGAGAGGGAGAGGAAGATTTTGTCATAATTTTTGGGGGAAGCGGGAGTTAATTAGGGCAATACCGCATAATTCTAAGTGCCGATACGGCGAGCGAGGTGCGGCAGC
>ERZ1034901.1243-NODE-1243-length-18089-cov-19.013974_pt1 | contig 18089 bp, 16 predicted proteins | sample MGYA00520628_ERZ1034901 | MGnify/ENA primary metagenome ERZ1034901 (study PRJEB33766, sample SAMN09781783) | gut metagenome | biome: gut microbiome | host: Homo sapiens | place: Madagascar | study: EMG produced TPA metagenomics assembly of the PRJNA485056 data... | reverse complement strand
CTGCCCTATGTGATACATCTCAAAACAGCCGTTCTCGGACGGGCTGGGGGGGGGCGATTCCGGTTAACTCTAGCAGGTATCTTTGGTAGAAATCGTTGCTTTAAATATAGTTTTTGGCTGCGGTTGGCTAGTACGAGTAATTTTATAACCCCATTAGCAAAGTTTATGCATAACCATTATTCCGTAAAGTATGGCTTAGATATACCAAGAACAACCAAGATTGGTTACGGGCTCTATATCGGACATGGTTTAGGGGCTGTGATAAATCCATTGACGAAAATTGGAAATAATTGTAATATAAGTCAATTTTTGTCAATTGGAAGTAATCATGGAACTCCCGCAATAATTGGTGATAATGTATATATAGGACCACATGTTTCAATTGTTGAAAATGTGAAGATAGGCAATAATGTTACAATAGGTGCTGGAGCGGTTGTAACTAAAGATATACCTGCTAATATGACCGCAGCCGGTGTTCCAGCAAAAGTAATCTCAGATAAAAAACCTGGTAGATATATTGGTAATAGATGGGATTATGATAATTAAAAGAAATTAATACTAATGAGAATAGGAATAATAACATATTGGAGTTCTTCTGATAATTATGGGCAACAGTTACAATGCTTTGCCTTACAGAAGTACCTTAAAGGACTTGGGCATGATGCATATTTGATAAAGTACATGCCAACTAGTAAAGTTCCTCTATGGCAAAGAATAGCAAGGTTCTTAAAATATCATCTTTTAACGCCATCTGGTCAAAAAGAAACAGATAAAGCACTAGCTATGGTTTCTCAGAAGAATGAATTGCTTAATGTAAAGAGAAATTTTGTAGGCTTTAGAAATAATCACATTGATTCAACTGATATTGTCTATCACGACATACACGAATTAAGATCAAATCCTCCTACTGCTGATGTTTATATTTGTGGAAGTGATCAGGTATGGAATAACAGATTAGAAGATGAAAATACGGCTGGTTGGTTTTTAGATTTTGGTTCACCAAAGACAAAAAGATTGTCTTATGCTGCAAGTATCGGCAGAGAAATCGAAACCAAAGAATATAAAACTGTTATAAAATATTTGAAACGGTTTGATGCAATAAGTGTTCGTGAGCAAAAGGCAAATAATCTTTGTCATCAACTAGGTTTCGAAAAATCAATAATTGCAATAGATCCAACGTTATTGTTGTGTTCTTCTGATTATAGTGCTTTAATTAGCAATATAAAGCTAGAGTCAAGCAGTAATCCTTATGTTTTTATTTATCTTTTAAATATAAGAAATTGCGACGAAATATATTGGAATGAGTTCAATAAAATGATTCAAAGTGATGGTTTAGCTGTCAAGGTTGTAGCTTCTTCTGGTTATTTACCTGCACAAAATTTCTTACCAGGTTATCAAAATGAGCATGCAACAATACCGGAATGGTTGTCCCTGATTAAGCATTCTGAATATGTGATAACGACATCGTTTCATGGTGTAGTGTTCTGCCTTCTCTATCACAAACCATTTTATGCAGTACTTTTGAATAATGAATATTCTAAGGGGAATGACAGAATTGTATCACTGTTAAAGAGTGTAGACTTAAATAATAGAATAGTATCTTCTGATTCTGATATAAATTCAGTTAAGGTTGCTAACATTAGTTGGGAAGATGTTGATGCAAAACTATCAGAATTAAGAAAAAAATCGATAGACTTTTTAAAAAGAGAATTATGAACATTTGTTTCTATACCTCATGTGAAGTTTCTCCAACACAGGGTGGAACAGAGCGAATAACATTTACTGTAGCAAAAAATCTCATTGAAAAGTATGGTTGGAAATGTTACAGTATATATTCTGTTAAGGCTCGAACGGAATCAGTACCCGAGTTGTTTGAGGATACAGCTTTAATAAATAACCCTCGAAAATCTCATGATAAGCTTTTGGATATTCTTGATAACTGGAACATAGATATCCTAATAAATCAAGGAGCTTTTGATTTATCACCTATATTTTCAGATGTGTTGAAGAAAATAGGTGCTAAATATGTTTTTTGTCATCATTTTGAACCAGGATGGGAATTGACTTTTCTCTCGTTTAAAGGGCTAATTGAAGACTGGCAGAAGAATAAATCTGTAAAAAAACTTATAAAGATAGGCCTTTTTCCATGGTTAAAGTACCGACAGAGATATACTTTACCGAGGAATTATGGTTCTTCGTATCGACTGGCAGATAGAGTGGTTTTGCTTTCTAAGCGTTTCATTCCACAGTTTATGAAGTATGGTAATATAAAAGAAAATTCTAAGTTTGGTGTCATACATAATAGTCTTTCTTTTGATTACTTTTATGATCCAGATAAATTGTGTAATAAAGATAAAGTAGTTTTGATAGTTTCCAGAATGGAAGATACTCAGAAAAAGATATCCCATGCACTTCGAATATGGAATGAGATTGAAAAGAGTAATAGGTTCAAAGATTGGAAACTTATTCTTTTGGGTATAGGATCCGATTTGGATAGCTATAAGCAATATGTTAGGAAACATCAACTAAAACAGGTGTCATTTAGAGGATTACAAGTCCCGGAAGAGTATTATCGTCAAGCATCTATATTTATGATGACGAGCAAAAGTGAAGGGTGGGGATTAACTTTGACTGAAGCTCAACAATATGGTTGTGTTCCAATTGCTTTTGACACTTATGCATCTCTTCACGAAATTATAACTGATAGATTTAATGGCTTCATCATTAAGAAAAATGATTTAGCTGGATATGTAAGCCAGCTTGAAACTTTGATGGCAGATTCTATTTTGAGAAAGAGAATGGCAATAGCTGCAATTGATAGTTCTCATCGTTTTGAGCAAAATGTGATAGCTGAACAGTGGCATGAACTATTAATGAATGTATAAGGAAGAGACTTATTGGCTTATTAATTAGCTCATGGAATATTATAATAAATTATGATATATATGAATAATCCCAGAGTTTTGCTCTCGTATAGTTGGCATCCAGAAGAGAATAAGATCAGGGGGGAATTGTTTGGCATTGGCATTGTTAGAGAGTGTGCTAGTCGTTGTTTTATGCGTTGTTCTTATTAAGATTATAGATATAAATATTTAAATTTGATATTTTTTGGAAAATAAATTATGATACCAAAAGTAATTCATTATTGCTGGTTTGGGGGTAATCCTCTGCCAAAGAGTGCACAGAAGTGTATAGCGTCATGGAGAAAGTATCTCCCTGATTATGAGATAAAGGAGTGGAATGAAAGTAACTTTGATGTGAATATCATTCCTTATACAGCAGAAGCATACAAGGCAAAGAAGTATGCCTTTGTGAGTGATTATGCCCGTTTCTGGATTTTGTATAAATATGGTGGTCTTTATTTTGATACAGATGTAGAGGTAATCAAGAATATGGATGACATCATTGCTAAAGGTCCGTTTATGGGGTGTGAGAATGAGGCTAAGGCTGGTGCGACGCCTGCGCAGCTAGGCGTCGCACCAGGCCTAGGACTTGGGGTAAACCCAGGCCTAGGGCTGTATAGGGAAATCTTAGATATTTATAAGGATAAGCATTACATCCTTCCTGATGGAACGTATAGCCGAGAGACTGTTGTTACGATAACAACAGATTTGCTTTGCAAGTATGGCTTGAAAAATATAAGCAATATTCAAGAGGTAGCTGGTGTGTTGATATATCCTAAGGAGTACTTTTGCCCTAAGGATTACCAAACTGGAAAATTATTGATTACAAATAACAGCTACTCAATACATCATTATACAGCTACTTGGATTCCTCTTTGGAAACGCAAGAAAGAGCAATTCTTCTTTTGGTGTAATAAAAAAGGTATTGCTAAATATATATTTCCTAGTATGAGAAATAAATGAAATATTTAAGCTAATAACATATTAAGTATGTTTAATTTTGATTTAGTTTACGACTTTTTAAACCTTTTTCTTTTTGGAATAATGATCTATGAAGGAAAAATGGTATCTAAGGGAAAGTTTTATTGGAAGTATTGTATATGGGCTATACTCTTTTTTACTTTAATTGAGGGAGTTAGATATGGTAGAGGAGTGGACTATATGCACTATATTGATGTGTATAAATATGATATGGAAAAAGAACAAGTACTTTTCACTTCATTTAATGATGTTTTGAAAAGTATTGGCATCTCTCCAGAATTAAGTTTTATGGTTTATGCCTTTCCTTTCATTTGTGGCGCAATGACCATGATGAAGCCAATGAAAAAGTATGCAATGTATATGTTTCCCCTATTTTTGATGAGTATCATATCAATGCATGAGGCTTTTATTCGTCAGATGTTAGCAATGTCTTTCATTTTTATGTATATAGTAGAATTGAATAGTATTATTGGTGATCTACTAAACAAAAAAATAAAAATAAAACGCTTGTTGCCGCTTGCTTTTTTGGCTGTTATTGCATATTCTATCCACTCCATCGCCATTTTGGGAATCTTTGTTATAACTATGGCTATGATATTTCTCAGACGGCCATTGCCATGGATTTATATTATTCCAATTTTGCTAATTGGTAAGTTTTATGTTTCAAAAAGCTTTGATTTTAGCTATTTAAATTCAATCTTAAGCTTTATAGGGTCTACAAGTGATAAATTCTCTGGATATACAGAGAATGCTGATATATGGTTTTCTGCAGATGCGTTGGATAATGCTTATTCTAGAAACATGTCTATTGAGATACTAGAGACATTTGGTTGCTGTGCTTTAATATATTTGGGTTATAAATTATTCCAAAATGTTTTAAAAGATAAAGAGAGATGCTCAAAGAGGGTTGCTAATGTTTCTTTAGGGATTAATGCAGAATTGTATGTATCTTTATACAATGTTTTCATTATAGGAACCCTTATTTTGCAAACTTTTTATAATTTGGAGCTAGCAAGACGAGTAGCTCATTGCTGGGATATATATTGGTTTGTGCCCATGGCACTTGTATTATATTATAGGAACAGTAAATTATTTAATTCATTTGATAAATTTTTGATGTTAGGTTTCTTCTATTGGGCTTGGGAGTACATTAGATTCTTATTCGTATGGAAAGATACTCCAATGTTCATATGGGATAAATTATAAGAAAATATGAAAAATCTTTTAAAAAAAATCGTGAATAAGATTTATCGCTATTATTATACAAGTAGTAGTGAAAGACTCCTTAAGTATTACAGATCTGGGGGGGGTGAAGATTGGTAATGGAACGTTTATTCTAGATCCAAAACATATTCAAATAGATACTAGCCGTCCTGAATTATTAGAAATAGGAGAGAATGTCTTTTTGCATAAAGGTACGATTATTCTAACGCATGATTGGGCTTCTTGGTGTTTCGTTAATTCTCATCAAGAATTTATCCCAAGTCATGGTAAAGTCAAGATTGGAAATAACGTCTGGCTTGGGGAAAATGTAACAATCCTAAAAGGAGTAACCATTGGGGATAATGTTATTATTGGTCTTGGTTCAATAGTTACCAAAGATATTCCATCTAATAGTGTTGCGGTTGGTATTCCTGCTAAAGTCATTGGAACTTATGAGGATTATTATCGAAAAAGGAAAGATGCTTATATTGGGGAATGTGTTGAATATGCACAAGCAATATTGGCTTCAGGCAAAGAGTTGAAGAAAGAAGATTTTTACGATGACTATCCTTGTTTTGTTTGTGGCTCTAATTATCATGAATATAATTATCCTTATGAGAATATATTTAGTTCTGGACAATTTGAGATATGGAAAAAGTATCATCATGCTACATTTAGTGGCTTTGACGAATTTGTAAAGTATGTAAAAGAAAATAATAATGCCAAAAGTTAGTATAATAGTACCAATATACAATGTTGAGAAATATCTTGACCGTTGTATGCAATCGTTGTTAGAGCAGACATTAAGGGATATTGAAATTATTATGGTGGATGATGGTTCGCCTGATAATTGTCCCCAGATGTGCGATGAGTATGCTAAACAGGATGTTAGAGTTAAGGTTATCCACAAGAAGAATGCCGGCTTGGGTTATGCTCGCAATTCAGGCTTAGAAATCGCTACAGGTAAATATGTTGCATTTGTCGATTCCGATGATTATGTGGACTTGAACATGTATGAGAAACTATATAAGGCAGCTGAAGAGAACAATAATGATGCTGTATTTTGTGGTTTCAAAAAGGAATTTAGTCCCAATCGCTTTATCGAGTGTAAGGAATGTGATACATATACTGAATATTCGAGTGATAAAATGAATGAGCTTGTACTTGATTTCATAGCAGCTCCTCCTCATTGTAAGTCAGAATATATACATGATATGTCTGTTTGGCATTCTATTTATAAGCGTTCGATAATAGAAGATAATAATATAAGATTTATTTCGGAGCGCGATTATGCTTCCGAGGACATTCCTTTTCAAATTGATTTTCTTAAATGTTGTAAGAAGGTAGGATTTTTACCGGATATCTTTTATGTATATTGTTATAATGGTGGTTCTTTGACGAAATCCTTTAAGTCGGAAAAGTTTCAAATGATACAGGCTTTATATCATTTGCTCAAAGAACGAACACAAGAAAGAGACAAAGATTCTTTGCGTGCAAAGCGTTTATTTATTGGTTATGTTCGTGCGATGATAAGATTGATCGTTACACTTGAAATAACCAAAGCGCAAAAGTTGGAGTATATCCGAAATATTATTACTTCAAATATCTGGGATGAAATAAAGCCAATATATAAGGCAAGCTTCTTGCCTATTCACCAGAGAATCATGACCTCTCTTATATATAAAGGAAAAAGTAAGTCAGTTTATATTTATGCTAAATTGATGAATATGAACATTGCTTCTAGATTAAAACAAATTGGGGGGGGCAATATTTTTAATGCTGTATTACACTTTTGCGTCTCATTTGCCAAGTTCTTATTCACCTTTTGGTGGAAGGCTATTTAATGCGATCAGAGTCTTTTGTTGTCGCAGAATATTTAAGTTTTGTGGTAAGAAAGTAAATATAGACCGTCATGCTTATTTTGGTAATGGAAGGTATCTTGAAATCGGCGACTATAGTAGCATAGGTGAAAATTGTGTGGTTCCGAAAGATACAATTATAGGAAAATATGTTATGATGGCTCCTGAAGTACATATCGTTGCCAATAACCATACATTTAGTGACATTGATAAGCCAATGTGTTTTCAAGGGTCTATAGAAGGGCAGACACCGACAATTATTGATGATGATTGTTGGGTTGGAGTAAGAGTCATCTTGACTCCTGGACATCATATTGGCAAGGGTTGCATTTTGGCAGCAGGTGCAGTTGTTACTAAAGATGTTGAACCTTATTCTATTGTGGGCGGGAATCCTGCGAAATTGATAAGAAAAAGAAAATGATTATGGAAAATAAAGTAGCAATAATTACACAGTCGTATAAAAAAGACTTTAGAGAGTGTAAGCTTCTATGTGAAAGTATAGATAAGTTTGCACCTAATATAGACCATTATATCTTTGTGAATGATGAAGACATAGAGATGTTTATGTGCTTGCAATATGGGAAGCACGTTGTCTTAAAGAAGTCCTTGGTACTTCCCTGGTTCTTAATTCGTGTTCCTTGGAAAATAATGGGGCATCATTTCCATGTTAGTCCTCTTACAATTCCTGTTCGAGAGTGGATTATCCAACAGATTTGTAAGTTGGGTGTATTTGAAGTGATAGGCAAAGAGTATGAGGCGGTTTTTAATATAGATTCAGAGACTGTATTCATGAAGCCTTTCGACTTGAAAATGTGGAAGAAAAATGGTAAATATCTCATGTATCGTGTAAAGAATGTGAATGAACCAAGTCATGATGATTATTGCCATGCAGCGGTGAAACTTCTAAATTGGCAAGGTACGTATGAGGATATAAGCTATTATAATTATATGAATACCCCTGTATGCTTTGTACGCGAGAATACAGAAAAACTTCTCAGAGAAATAGCAAAAAACTATTGGATGCATAGTTGGAAGTTGGCTTTATGTAATACTTATCGATTTAGTGAATACTATACTTATGCTATATTTACAGATAAACTGTTAGATATGGAAAATCATTTTTTGATAGATTATCATGTCTTTCCGCAGATTGATATCTCTGAATGTTCGGGTATCGTTGAGTTTAAAGAAAAGATGAAGCAGTCACTTTCTGGCGATAAAGCTGTTGGCTTATGGCTTCAGAAAAAGGACAGAAAACTTCTTGCGGACAAATATTTAAATTTCGAGGACATTGAGAAAGTGATAAAAGAAAGTTGGACACAATTTATATAAGGTATGCCAAAAGTGTTTTCAATAAATGTAGAAAAAATAGGTAGAATGCCTTTTTTTGACTTTCTTAAAATGTTTGCTATGTTTATGGTGTTATGGGGGCATTGTATTCAGCATTTGCAGACAGGTGAAGTGTGGAATGAACCAATGCATAAGTTTATTTATACTTTTCACTTACCATTGTTCATGATGATAGCAGGCTTTTTTAGCCTGTCTTCCTTACGTTTAAATTATAAGCAGTTTCTAATCAAAAAGGGGTGTCAACTCTTATTACCATGTATAACTTGGGGATTCATTTTGTATATTGTTATTGCAATAATGAATTTATGTATGGGCGCATTTTTATCTTATAGTCCTTTTTTCGTGTTCTTTCAGCATTTTTGGTTTTTAAAGAGCTTGTTTTTATGCTACTTGATAGCATTTGTAGGAGGAAAATTGACGAAAAATATTTGGATATGGGGGTTATTAACACTTGGTGTTGCTCATATTTCAACGACTCATCAGTTGCCGATTATGTACTTTAGTTTCTTAATCGGTATTCTATTGAGATATAATTTTGATAAGTTTAAGGCTCACTATAAGTCTGTAACCGTAATATCTTCGTTGATTTTTTTATTAATCCTTGTTATTTCACATGGTGATTTACCGTTGAAAGCTGTAAATTATATAGACATAATTTCAACTTGTAGTATTGCCCCCCCCATTTGTGAATATATGAACAAACTAGCAATTAGTGCTTCCTCTGGCTTGTTCTTTATAGGATTATGCTATTGGTTGTGCAAAAATAATAGGATTGAAGATTGGATGTGCCGAACATTTCTGCCAGATATGGGAAAATATACTTTAGGTATTTACATAATACAGTCTATCATATTAGAGACGGTTATGGCAGAGTACATAAAGGTTGATTCTTATGGTGGCATCTTCAGTAATCTTCGTATTGATATATTTATACTATTCCCTTTAGTCTCGTTTATATTGATGATAGTATTCACGTATATGACGAAACGAATTCAAGTATATAAGAATTTAAGTTTTTGGCTTTTAGGGAAAAGTAAAAATTAGAGTTATGTGATAGAATCGTCTCTCTGAATGAGAAACCATTGGAATTTAGAAAGGGTATGGAAAAAAAATATATTGATAATTTTTTGTCTTCGCAAGTCCTTTTCTTAGGTGTTTCTAAGAAAACAAAGGGTGGCATGACTGCAGTTCTCGTATCTTATGATAAGTATATTGAGAACATGCGTTTTATTCCAACTTGGAAGTTGGGTAATAAGTTGGTGAAGTCTTGGTATGCTCTGCAGGCATTGGTGAGAACTTGGTTCTTACTGACTTTTGACAAGCGTATAAAAATCGTGCATATTCATGGAGCTGCAAATGCTTCATTTGATAGATGTAAGTTATTTATTCGTCTTGCCAAGAAATGTGGCAAAAAGGTGATTTTGCATGAGCATGCAGCTGACTTCGTTGAGTATTATCATGGAGCAGAAGATAAACAAGGTATTACTGATACTTTGAAAATGTGTGATGCCTTAATTGTATTGTCGCAATCATGGAAAGAGTATTTTTCATCCATCGGAATGGACAAGGACAAGATACATGTTCTTAACAATATCGTGTCACCTCCAGATATAGCTCCAGAAAAACATACTGAAGATGGTAAATTGCATCTGATGTATATGGGGGAAATTAGCAAGCGAAAAGGTGGATTCGACTTATTAAAAGCTATTGTATACAATAAGGAGTATTTTACCGATAAGCTTTTACTTCGTATGGGAGGTAATGAGGTTGATGGTGATATCAAGGCTTATATTCGTGAGAATGGCTTGGAATCGTTTGTAACCTATGAAGGTTGGATTGCTGGGCAGAAGAAGATAGATTGTTTGAATTGGGAAGATGTGTATATCTTGCCATCCTACAATGAGGGATTGCCTATTGCTATACTTGAAGCTATGGCCTATAGTCATCCTGTCATATCTACTCCTGTAGGGGGAATTGCTGAGATTATCAAGAGTGGTGAAAATGGTATCTTGGTCAAGCCTGGTGATACAAAGGCTATAGCTGATGCTATCAAGTTTTATATTGAAAATCGTGATGCGATTAGAAAACAAGGCAATAATGCTTTCAAAGTTGTACAGGACTTTTTCCCAGAGAAAGTATTCGGGAATTTGAAAGGGATATATGAAAGAATGTTAGCTACTAACTAATAATAAAGACAATGGACATAAATAGCATTATAGGAAAAGAAGCTATTAGACATTCCATTCTGCTTAGAAGTGAAAATACCGAACAATATTATCTATTGTTAGGCATTGTAGATGTTGTGGAACCTGATATGCAAGACTTTCCAGCAGATAAAAGGAAGATGGTTTGTGAACGTTCTCATAACTCTTCGGGAAGGAATCCTTACAACTTGTATTATACGGAAGATGTGATTACCGTAAGTGAGTCATTTTTGAAAGATACGGAGAATGCTTATAATGTAGATACAGCCACTATCCAAATGCTTTCGCCAGATGGCTTTCGTTTATATCCGAATTCTCCCAATAGCTTTTTACCAAGTTTTGATGATAGCAACAATCTTTTGAGACAAATGCTTCCCAAAAGAGATGGCGGGTGTGGGGTGCATGTATTGCGAGGAAACTCGGCTACCATAGATAAACTATTGAAAGAAAATAAATATCTAATGGAACAACTCGCAGAGCTTTCTTGTAGGTACTTGCATACAGATGTGGGACGATATACGAATGTATTAGGAAACATCTATATAACTCATTATCATCCTGAGTTTAGAACCGTGGATTGGAAAGTATGTCCATCACTAAAAGGTTTACTTGGCAAGATAAAATATCGAAAAGAAGGTGGTGAAAGATATAAATGCTTTTCCACTAATACTGACAGAAATGGACTTATATTGGAAAGTAGTGAAGTTGAATTTCATACAGGTGACAGATTTATCTTTATACCGTTTCATACAGAAATTGACCAAATAGGCATCACTATTGTGGATGCAGAAGGTCAAATCGTCTATACCAAGGAGAAAATGGCTTTTATCAGAAGTATAAGCATCGGAATGGGGATAAATTCTGTTAATGTTGCTCTGAAAAGAAAAGACAATAATGGAAATGAGACTACAGAACTTATTCCGAAATATTCAAGCATTCACAGTGTCATTGGAGAAGGTGGTACACAAGACAATACTTTTGTCTCTGACACAAAATCATTTGAACAAGCGGAAAAAGAACTCCGTTTTATATTCTTCGATGGAGACAAGGACAGAAAAGAGGATAATCTGAAGAAAGCGCATGATGTTCTCATGGAAATTCAAAACACAGCAAACCGAAGGGTAATCATTTGTGACCCATATTTTGGCGCAAACGAATTATACCATTATGTTTTTCCTCAAAGTTCTTTGGATGTAAATGTGTGGATATTGACCAGCAAGAATATCGATAAGACTCAAGCAAAGGCTTTAAAAGAGGCACAAGACAAGTATAATCAGATAACAGATAGTAATAAGGTCACATGTCGTGTGATGAGAGGTAAGTCTGACTTGCATGACCGTTTTCTTATCGTGGATGACAGAGTTTGGAGTCTTGGGACTTCCTTTAACAATTTTGGTGAGAGGGCTACAAGCGTGGCCTTGATACCGGAAGAGTCAAGAAAACGAATCATATCTAAGATAGAGGCTTGGTGGTTTAATAAAAATATAACAGAGGATTTGGGAAGCTATGCCACAAATTAATTTTGGTTCATCGCCATCAACAACGGACAAAATGCAACATGGGGTGAATTATTCCCTATTTGACCATAGTATTTATGGCAACGTGGATCCTGGATATTATGGCATTTTGTTGGAATCTGCACAAAACAGAGTTTATATCTGGGATCCTTACTGTAACGACAACTCTAATCAATATGATGTGTTTTCTCATATTCGAGTGCCTTTGGACTTGGTGGTGTTGACAAACTGTTCCAGCGATAAGGAGCAGAAAATGGTTAACGGATTGAATTACATCAAACAAAATATCATAACTAGCATATTGAGCGACATGAAAATATCCCTGATGTATGTGGACTCGAAGAAACATAATGGCCCCAACAATGTTAACTATTTCCTACATGACAGGTTTCTGATAGTGGACGATAGGTATTTCTTGGTAGGCACTTCATGGGGGTATTACTCTTCGCAAGGTGCACCAGGCACAACTGGCATATATGAAATTACGGAGTATGCAGATAAACTGTTGATACAGTCTATGTTTGACAAATATAGACAGGTAGCAGAGAATGATGGTACAGTCAAAATGAAACCAATTGGAAGATTATGAAAGAAGATAGCATAATAAAGATATTCAGAACACGCATAGCAAGCACAGCTTTACAGACATTCCGAGACAAAAAAATACTGGATGAGGTAAAGAACAAGAATGAGCTTGTAAGTGAATTATGTTCCTTGTTTACAGAATTGGAGAGTAAGTATAATCTGTTGACCAATGAGCAAGTAGCTCAAATATCAATAGGTGACTTGTCTGCCTTATTACAATCTAAAGTCAGCAAAGAGTCAATTTCATTTATTGGCAATTTGGTAACATTGGATACTGATGACACTTTAATTAGCTTGGAGAATTGTATGGCAACCTTGCTTGAGATTTTCCATGTTACTATAGACAATGTGAGAAGCAAAGAGCATATCAATTACTTCACTTACTGCCATATTGAATATATAATGTTCACTGTATATGGATTGTATTGTAATGAAACGAAAGAACATCAGAGTAAGTCATTTTTGGAAAAAATAACCGAAATACCTTTGCATGGATTCTTTGATACATTTATATTAGAGGACTACCTTGTGAACTCATTTGTTGATGGAATAGTACCTCTGGAAATCTTGAAGCAAAACAGGGACTTTGCTTATGAGGATACTGCCAATAGATATTTAGAGAATATCAGCAGGAAAACTGACGATGAGATCATCGATAATTTGGATAGCTTTCTGACTTCTTCGGGCATCTTGCCGATAAACGACATCTTTTATATATTGTCAAGGAATTTGCTGAAGCACGAAAAACTCGATTTATGGATATCTTTCATGATGAAAATGGAAATTCCTGTTTTACAGAATGAATTGTTATTTGCCATTGATGATTATACTGTGTTTGAGCAAATCGTAGATTATATTTTGCAAAACAATGGTACAACACCCCATATAAAGATTGTTCTCGCTTTGCTTAGAAAACGCTGGTTGGACTGTCTCATTGAGAATACTAAGAATATTAAAGATTCAGTTAATATTAAGGATATCAATGATGATGAAAAAACATACATAGAAAAGGCAAACTCTGAATGGGAAGCCATGTTGGAGAAAGGTATAAGTATCTTTGTACAGCAGAACCTAAAAGTTTTCTCACCAACTGCCTTTTCCAAATGGTGCTTGAAAAAAAATTTTTTCGATAATTCAAGGAAGACAACACAATCGGATGCCAATAATATTGTTATTGCAGGGGTATGGGATTGCTTGCTGCAACATATCTATTGGGAAAAACTTGATACAAGTAATGGCGATTATCGTTTCATATTATTCTGCATATCAAGTTACTTGAAAGAAGAAAAGGTAGCTGAGGAAAAATTGATGGAACTTTCCAAAGATATGGAAACAGCTATTGGAAGGGATGATTTTATTTGGAGTATGAACTTGGACGAAACATCCCTTAAAGAAATGCGTTGTTGGTTAAATCTAATCTCTTTGTTGAATAAACGATATCCATTGGAACTACTTGATAGAAACTTAACTATATGGGAAGGATATAACACAACGCCTCTAAAAGGAATATACAAACAACAGCGTAGAGAATGCTTTGTGATGTCCACTTTGGCTTTACTTTTTGAAAAAGATGATTATTTTGAAAGTGACAAGGAAAAGTTAGAACTTTTTAAGCAAATTGCTCGATGTATTATCAAGCAATGTCATTGCTGTGTATTTGAGAGGGATATCCAGCAATATTACTATCAGCCATTGTTAATTTTAGAGCTTGTAGCAAATCAAATACTTACCGGTGTAAAGGATTGGTATAACTTGCTGTTGCTTAAAGAACTTGACGATTTTAGAGTATTGTTGGGAGTCTTGACTGACGGCAATGCTGTTCTAACGGAAGAAAATAGTCGGATGCTCGCTGTAAGAAAATCTCATGAATGGATGTATATCAAGGCAACAATGGAGGATTTGGCTCAGACTAAACGAGAGATTCCTTTCTATGAGGAGAAAATGGTAAAGTTGGGAATATAAAATGAAGCTGGAATACTTATATAAATATCGTGCAATAGAAAATCTAGATAGAGATTTGGCTATGATAGCAAATGATTCATTTTTTGCTGCTGGCATCACAGACCTCAATGATGATCAGGAGTGTTTCTTGGATGGGCAACTTTTTGTAAATTCTTTGCAGATTTTACTGAAAATGTTTCCTGGAAATAAACATTCTGTTGAGAACGTGAAAATGGCTTTTGAAGAATATGTCTCTTGTAGGGACATGGTTGGCATATTTTCTTTAAGTAAAAATCCTTGTGTAGGGATGATGTGGGCTTTATATGCTTCTATGAGGCGAGGATATTGTATCATATACAATAAGGATGCGTTGCTGAAAGCACCAAGTAGTGTATATATGAATAATAGACTCATGCTTGAAGTAAAATATTCAAGGAAAGCACCCAAAGCAGACTTACGAGACATATCTAAAGGTAAACTCCCGCAGAAATTGTTTGGCTCAAAAGAAGCAGGATGGTCTGCTGAGGAGGAAGTTAGAATTGTTACTGACCGATTTGGTATGCAAAGATTGGTACCTTCTGCTTTACATGGAATAATCTTTGGCTCGGAAATGTCAGATAAAGACAAAGATAAAATCAAGGATACTCTTAAAAATAGAAATGTTTGCTTTTATCAGCTACAGCGTAAAAAGAATGATTATGGTTATGAATATGTTCTTGACGAAAAGTTTGAAATTTCGTCAGACTTAGATGTTGCCACCTATTTATCTCCCATAAAAACTGAATGTGGCGTAACTGATAATTTTTTCGTAAAATTGACGGTATCTCCAACAACAAAAGAATGGCTTGTTACATTTTTGAAAAGCTTCAGAAAGAAGTATGCTGATGGAAATCGCCAATGTAATATTTGGATTTTTGATAAAGATACCCCAAAAGAACAAATGGATATTCAAAGTGAACATTTTGAAGACCATCTACTCGCAGAATGGACTATCGGTATTAAAGAGGAAGAATTAGATAGCTTTGTGAAACTCTAAAAACAAATATACATGGAAATTGTAAAAGTATTAAATATAGATATTCAGAACATTACCCGTCAGGAACTCTTGGAGAACTTGAAGGAGGGTGTTCTTGTGACTCCTAATCTTGATCATCTGATAAAGCTTCAGAAGGACAAGGAGTTTTATGATGTGTATCAGAAGTCGGAATGGGTGGTATGTGACAGTAAGATCCTCTACCTGTTCGGCAAGTTGTTGAAGCCCCCAATCAAGGAAGCGATTCCGGGTTCCAGCTTCTTTACTTCTTATTATATGTATCATAAGGATGATGCAGACTGCAAGATTTTCTTGCTTGGTGCTAAGGAGGGTATTGCAGCCAAGGCAATGGAACGTATCAATGAGAAGGTAGGTCGCCAGATGGTGGTATGTGCTCATTCTCCTTCCTTTGGCTTCGAGAAGCATGAGGATGAATGTGAGGAGTTGGTTCGCATCGTAAACGAGAGTGGGGCAAATGTTCTGCTCGTTGGTGTGGGTGCGCCTAAGCAGGAGAAATGGATTATGAAGTATCGTGATAAGATGCCTGGAGTAAAGGTGTTCATGGCTCTGGGTGCTACCATTGACTTCGAAGCTGGAACATTGAAACGTGCGCCTAAGATCTGGCAGAAGATTGGTATGGAATGGCTGTATCGTTGCATGAAGGAGCCAAAGCGCCTCTTCAAACGTTATTTCGTGGATGACATGCAGTTCTTCTATTACTTCGGTAAGCAGCTCTTGGGAATATACAAGGATCCTTTCCGAAAAAAGTAGGATTACTTTCTTCGGAAGAACTTACATAGCAAGGCTATCGGAAGAAGGATGATAGCTGCTATGTAGGATAATATGATGCGTATGGCTTGTTTCATGCGTGCAAAAGTACAACTTTATGTTGAAACAACAAAAGATTTTCTTTGATTTCTTGCGATTCTGTATTGGTTCTGCCAAGGAAATACCTGATTCCTTGAAGGAAGCGGATTGGAAGGAGCTGTATGCTATCGCCAAGAAGCAGGCTTTGCTTGGTGTTCTGTTTCATGGTATCCGGAAGTTGCCAAAGCAGCTGGCACCAGAGCAGAAGCTACTGATGCAATGGATGGTGATGGCGGAACAGATACGAAAACAGAATATCAGACTGTTTCAGGATTCCGTAAAAGTTTGCCAGAACTTCGAAAACGAGGGCTTTGCTAACTGCATCTTGAAGGGGCAGGGGAATGCATTGCTTTATCCTGACCCTTATATGCGAACGCCTGGGGACATTGATATCTATCTTTCGGGTGGTCGCAGGAAAATCATGAAGTATGTTGATCGAGTGTGTCCGAATCAGGTGATGCGGTATCATCATGTGGATTTTCCTGTGATGAAGACGGCGATAGAGGTGCATTTCACTCCTTCGTATATGTTCTGTCCGATTCATAATCGGAGAATGCAGAAGTGGTTTCAGGAGGTGATGGGCGAACAGTGTAATCATCGGGTTTCATTGCCTGATGGTTATGGGGAGATTCATGTGCCTCAGGTTTCATTCAACGTTATCTATATCCTTTCTCATCTGTATCGGCATATCTTTACGGAGGGTGTCGGATTGAGGCAGCTTTTGGATTACTACTATGTGGTTTGCGACTTTTGTAAAGTCTATCAAATCTCTTCGAATCATCTAAGTAATTTTTCGAATCACCCCGTCCCTCTTTCCAAAGAGGGCTCCACTTTCTCCCCAAGCCCCTCTTCCTCAGGAAGCGGGGATGTAACCGCCCTCCGGTGCTCGGAACCGCTACGCTCTAAGGATGGCGGACCATCAAAGGTCTCGCCAGATTGTGCGGGCTGGGACCGTCTGGATGGTAGTGGGGATACGACTTCGGCTTGTTCTTTGGATGCCGGCTCTTCTTCTTTCTCTGCCTGTTCTTCTGTTGCATTAGATGGGGTGCAGAGGGAATTGAAGCATCTGGGCTTATGGAAGTTTGCCCAGGCTGTGATGTTCGTGATGAAGGAGGTATTCGGGCTATCTGAAGATAGGATGATTGCACCGATGGATGAAAAGGAAGGTAGGCTTTTGCTTGATGAAATCATGAGAGGAGGAAACTTCGGACAGTATGATGATAGGATGGGTAGTAAGGTCTGTGAAAGTAAGATTCATCGTTACTTCAGGATGAATCTCAGGAATCTACGATTCGTGAAGCATTATCCTATAGAGGCGGTGTGCGAACCGGTTTTTAGAACCTGGTTTGCTGGATGGAAGTTTATAAACAGAATTAAATAACATTACTACTTCTATCTATGGTCGGAAAGATGAATACAAGATGTTAGGTACATTGCGAAAGCCCCATAAGATAAGTTTTTGCAAATCATCTATCACCCATCACGATTTTCTGGTAGAAATCGGATAAGATATTGATAATCAAAGGAACAATATGCGTGACTGATGGGCGAAAATGGGGCTTTATCCCTCACGCATCCCTCACGATTTTGACTTTATCCCTCACGATTTTGCTTATGCTGTAAAGCAAAAAGGCTTTTTTGCGATT
>ERZ1034901.1236-NODE-1236-length-18122-cov-6.333481_pt1 | contig 18122 bp, 17 predicted proteins | sample MGYA00520628_ERZ1034901 | MGnify/ENA primary metagenome ERZ1034901 (study PRJEB33766, sample SAMN09781783) | gut metagenome | biome: gut microbiome | host: Homo sapiens | place: Madagascar | study: EMG produced TPA metagenomics assembly of the PRJNA485056 data... | reverse complement strand
GGCTGAATGTCATCGAGCTGGATCTTTTCCAGTGCACGTTTACGGGAAGTTGCCTGTTTGGATTTGGAAGCGTTGGCACTGAATCTGGAAATAAAGTCCTGTAACTCTTTGATTTTTTCTTCCTTCTTTTTGTTGGCTTCTTTCATCTGGCGGATCAGCAGCTGGCTGGATTCGTACCAGAAGTCATAGTTGCCGGCATAGAGCTTGATTTTACCATAATCAATATCTGCAATCTGTGTACATACTTTGTTGAGAAAATAACGGTCATGGGACACTACGATTACGGTATTGTCAAAGTTGATCAGAAATTCTTCCAGCCATCCGATAGCATCCAGATCCAAATGGTTCGTAGGCTCATCCAGAAGCAGGATGTCCGGGTTGCCGAACAGTGCCTGGGCAAGAAGAACTTTTACTTTATCCGGACCAGGAAGATCCTTCATCATGGTGTAATGAAGTTCGGTACCGATTCCAAGACCGTTCAGCAGCGTGGCAGCATCCGACTCGGCTTCCCATCCGTTCATGGTTGCAAATTCACCTTCCAGTTCACTGGCACGGATTCCATCTTCATCAGTAAAATCTTCTTTGGCATAGAGTACTTCTTTTTCTTTCATAATCTCGTACAGTCTGGCATTGCCCATGATGACCGTATCAAGAACCATGTATTCATCATATTTAAAATGATCCTGCTGAAGAAATGACAAACGCTCACCAGGCGTAATGATCACTTCGCCGTTGGTAGGCTCTAACTGACCGGACAGAATCTTTAAAAATGTCGATTTACCGGCACCATTTGCTCCGATCAGACCATAGCAGTTGCCTTCGGTAAACTTGATGCTTACATCTTCAAATAGCGCCTTTTTACCGACACGCAGGGTAACATTGCTTGTGCTTATCATAGCTTGATAATCCTCCTTATTCTTATATCCGCAGACAATCTTATCAAAAAAACATGGAAATAGCAAGGAAGCTGGTATATAATTATGCCATACTTGTAGTAGAAAGAAGGGGATATCATGCATCAGGCAACCATGATACTGGAAGGCGGAGCCACCAGGGGAGTGTTCACATCAGGTGTATTGGACTACCTGATGGAAAAAGAGTTCTATACCTCCCATGTTATCGGTGTATCTGCCGGAAGCTGCAATGGCGTGGATTATGTATCCAGACAGCCAGGCAGAACCAGAGACTGTATGATCCACAGAGAGAAGGAATACAGTTACTATCAGGGAGTAAGAAAATTTTTGAAAGACAAAAGTTTATTAAATATGGATATGATCTTTGACCGTTATCCGAATGAGATATATCCATTTGATTATGATACATTTTTTGCATCCAATATGAAATGTGAGATTGTGACGACGAACTGCGTGACCGGTAAAGCAGAATATATGGAAGAACACAGTGACAGAGAACGTCTGATGAGGCTGTGCCGTGCATCCAGCAGTATGCCGCTGGTTTCACCGATGGTGAATATTGATGGTGTGCCATATCTGGATGGTGGAGTGGCGGATTCTGTGCCGATCCGTCATGCATTGAAAAGTGGCAATGACAAGATCATCGTAGTGCTTACGCGTAATCCGGGTTACCGCAAGAAACCGGTGTCTAAGGGGACGGCGAAGCTTTACCGCAAAGCATACAAGAGCTATCCAAAGATGGCAGCGTGTGCCGTTCACAGGAATCGTACATATAACCGTACAATGGAACTGGTAGAGAAGCTGGAAGCAGAAGGAAGAATCTATGTGATTCGTCCGATGGTTCCGACGGTATCCAGACTGGAGCGTGATTATGATAAGCTGATGAGCTTTTATGAGCATGGTTATGCTCTGATGAAGAAGGAGTATGCGAATCTGCTCCGATATATGGAAGAATAAGACAGAACTGGAGATAATATATGGGTAAATCGCTATATATCGCTGAGAAACCAAGTGTGGCGCAGGAATTTGCCAAGGCGCTCCACTTAAAGACAAAGCGCGGCGACGGCTATCTGGAAGCAGAAGACAGTATCGTGACATGGTGTGTGGGACATCTGGTCACGATGAGCTATCCGGAAGTCTACGATATGAAATACAAACGGTGGAGTCTGGAGACTCTGCCTTTTTTGCCGGATGAATTCAAATACGAAGTTATTCCACAGACTTCCAAACAGTTTCGGATCGTATCCGGTTTGTTGAAACGAGATGATGTAGATACCATTTATGTCTGTACCGACTCCGGTCGTGAGGGAGAATACATTTACCGTCTGGTGGAACAGATGACCGGTGTACAGAATAAAAAGAGATTAAGAGTTTGGATTGATTCCCAGACAGAAGAAGAAATCCTGCGTGGGATCAGAGAGGCAAAGGATCTGTCAGAATATGATAATCTATCGGCATCGGCTTATCTGCGTGCCAAAGAGGATTATCTGATGGGAATTAATTTTTCCCGTCTTCTGACATTGAAATACGGTAACAGTATATCGAATTATCTGAATAAAAAGTATTCCGTTATTTCTGTAGGAAGAGTTATGACCTGTGTACTTGGCATGGTTGTCCGCAGAGAACGGGAAATCCGTGAATTTGTGGAGACTCCGTTTTACCGTGTCCTCAGTACCGTAGAAGTGAGTGGACAGAAGCTGGAAGGCGAGTGGAAAGCGGTAGAAGGTTCAAAGTATTATGCGTCTCCGCTTCTTTACAAGGAAAATGGATTCAAGAAAAAAGAAACCGCGGAAGAACTGATCCGCTATCTGAAAGAGGAAGAGCCGTGTATGTATCGGATCGAATCCATTGAAAAGAAAAAAGAAAAGAAGAATCCACCACTGCTGTTTAACCTGGCGGAACTTCAGAATGAATGTTCCAAGAGGTTTAAGATCAGTCCTGACGAGACACTGCGGGTGGTACAGGAACTCTATGAGAAGAAACTGGTTACTTATCCGAGAACGGATGCCAGAGTGCTTTCAACGGCTGTTGCAAAGGAAATTCATAAGAATCTGAACGGACTCATGAAATACAGTCCGGCGGTACCATTTCTGAATGATATTGTGACTATGGGAAGTCATAAGGGACTGGCAAAGACTCGATATGTGAATGACAAGCAGATTACAGACCACTATGCGATCATTCCGACCGGACAGGGAGAGAGTGCGTTAAAGAATTTGTCTCATTTGTCCGGGCAGATCTATGATGTAATCGTTCGGAGATTCTTGAGTATCTTCTATCCGCCAGCGGTATATCAGAAAGTGTTGGTAACCGGTAAGATAAGAGAAGAGTCGTTTTTTACCAGTACCAAAGTTCTGGCAGAAAAGGGATATATGAAAGTAGCTGGTGTGCCGGGGCAAAAAGATGAGGACGAAGCTGGAGAAAATGCACTTCTGCAAGCTGTTAAATCACTCCGTAAAGGAATGTCTCTTCCGGTGACAGACCTGTCTATCCGGGAAGGGAAGACCTCTCCGCCAAAACGGTATAATTCCGGTTCATTGATTCTTGCAATGGAAAATGCAGGACAGCTCATTGAGGACGAGGAACTTCGTGCCCAGATTAAAGGAAGTGGTATTGGAACCAGTGCTACCAGAGGAGAGATCCTAAAGAAGTTGTTTAATAATGGCTATCTGGCACTGAATAAAAAGACACAGATCGTAACGCCGACACTGGAAGGTGAGATGATTTATGACGTGGTGGAACATTCTATCCGGTCCCTTTTGAATCCGGAGCTTACCGCAAGTTGGGAAAAGGGGCTTACTTATGTGGCTGAAGGTGATATTACTTCGGAAGAATATATGACTAAATTAGAGAACTTTATACGGTCCAGAACCATGGGGGTACTGCGGCTGAATAATCAATATGAACTGCGCGGATGTTATGACCGTGCGGCTGGATTCTATAAGAAAGGAAAGAAATCATGAAAGAAATAACTGTCAAAGAACTTTACACACTGGATGAGACGATTGCGAAGGATTTATTTGAAGGAGTTACTTATCCATGGGAAGTGTTGCCAAAGATCAGCGCATTTATCCTGAAATTAGGAGCTACACTTCCGGCAGACGAGTATGAGAAAGTGGGGGATGACGTATGGATCGCCAAATCTGCCAATGTATTTCCGTCTGCATACATTCACGGACCGGCAATTATCGGTAAGAACGCAGAAGTGAGACACTGTGCGTTTATCCGTGGTAATGCAATCGTAGGTGAAGGTGCGGTTGTGGGTAATTCTACAGAGCTGAAAAATGTTGTGCTGTTTAATAAAGTTCAAGTACCACATTACAATTATGTAGGTGATTCCATTCTTGGTTATAAGGCTCATATGGGAGCAGGTTCTATTACTTCTAATGTGAAATCCGACAAGAAGCTGGTAGTTGTCAAGACTCCGGAAGGCAATATCGAGACCGGTATCAAGAAATTCGGAGCAATGCTTGGAGATGAAGTAGAGGTAGGCTGCGGATCTGTGCTGAATCCCGGAACAGTTGTGGGAGCACATAGTAATATCTATCCGCTTTCATCTGTAAGAGGAGTGGTGCCGGCAGGAAGTATTTACAAAAAACAGGGAGAGGTTGTGGAAAAATATGGAATCTAAGGTTCGAATAGCGGAAGACAAATTTAATCACATGTATAACTGCTGTCAGTCAGTTATATGTTGTTATTGTGAGGAATTTGGCTTAGAAGAAAAAGATGTATTTCGCATGACAGAAGGATTTGGTCTGGGAATGGGAGGTCTTAAAGATACTTGCGGTGCAGTTGTTGGTATGTTTATGACCATAGGTCTTGCCAATTCAGCAGGGAATCTCTCTGATCCATACATGACGAAATCAGATACTTATACCAAGATTATGGAGGCCGCTCGTCTGTTTGAAGAAAAGAAGGGATCTCTGATGTGCAGAGATTTGCTTACAGATAAAGGAACACAGCCATTGCCATGCTGCAGAGAATGTGTGAAAACAGCAGTAGAAGTATTAGAGACTATCATATAGCATAAAAAGATTCGGCTTTTAAACCGAATCTTTTTTATTGACAGTATATTCATCCTGTGATATTATAACAATATCAACTTTAACGCTTTAAAGCGCAACGGTTTAAAGCGACGATGTTTTGCGAACGAAAGAAATGAATGGAGGAAATGAATATGTCGAAAGAATTACTGTGTGCCATAATGTTAATCATCTTTTTTGGAGTTATGGTGTACGTTGGATTCTATTCTAGAAAACATGCTAAAGATGTGAATGGTTTTGTTCTTGGTGGGCGCGGTGTAGGTCCATGGCTTACAGCTTTTGCTTTTGGAACATCATACTTTTCAGCAGTTATCTTTGTGGGATATGCGGGACAGTTTGGCTGGAATTTTGGTCTTGCATCTACCTGGGCAGGACTTGGTAATGCGTTTATCGGTTCGCTGCTTGCGTGGAATGTTCTGGGAAGAAGAACAAGAGTTATGACACAACATCTGGATGCCAAGACAATGCCGGATTTTTTTGGAAAAAGATTTGAATCTGTCCCATTAAAAGTGGCAGCTTCTGTGATTGTATTTATCTTTCTGATTCCATACACTGCATCCCTTTACAACGGATTATCCAGTCTGTTTGGCCTGGTGTTTGATATTCCTTACTGGGTGGTTATTGTGGTTATGGCAGTACTGACCGGTGTGTATGTCATTTTTGGCGGTTACATGGCTACAGCAATCAATGATTTTATTCAGGGAATTATCATGTTGTTTGGTATCTGTGCTGTAATCGGTGCGGTACTGATGGATAACGGCGGATTGCTTAATGCTACCAGGACACTTGCCTCTGTTACCGGAGATGCGGGATGGCAGGGTGCGTACACAGCATTTCTCGGACCGGATCCGCTGGCGCTTCTTTTTGTAGTTATCCTTACATCTCTTGGTACCTGGGGATTACCGCAGATGGTTGGTAAATTCTATGCTATTAAGAGTGAAAAAGATATCCATAAAGGTACCGTGATTTCTACGGTATTTGCGATTATCGTGGCAGGTGGATGTTACTTCCTTGGAGGTTTTGGACGGTTATATGCAGACCGTGTTATGATCAATGAAATGACCGGAAAGCCGTTATTTGACACGATCATCCCTACGATGTTATCGACACTTCCGTCTGTTGTAATTGCGGTGGTAATTGTGCTTGTATTGTCGGCATCCATGTCCACACTGTCATCACTGGTACTAACATCCAGTTCTACATTTACACTGGATGTGATCAGACCGGCATCAAAGAAAAAAATACCGGATGAACAGCTGGTATCTACGATGCGGTTATTCATCGTATTTTTCATCATCGTATCTGCGGTGATCGCAATCTTCAAGGATGCACATCCGGAAGTTACATTTATCGCCCAGATGATGGGTGTATCCTGGGGAGCACTTGCAGGAGCATTTCTAGCACCGTTCTTATATGGATTGTACTGGAAAGGAATCAGCAAGGCATCCGTAGCTGTATGTTTTGTCTGGGGATGTGCTGTGGCTGTACTGCAGTTAGTGATTACACTTACAGGAACAGATGTGAGCGGCTGGGGAACTGTACTCAGTTACATTTTTAAGTCATCCATTAATTCCGGTGTGGTAGCAATGGTAGGCGGACTGATTATTGTTCCAATCGTAAGTGCATTTACAGGAAAACAGGATAAGAAAGTTCTGGAAAATATTTTCTCATGCTACAATGAGACAATTACAATCACAAAGAAAACTTCTCTTCAGGAGTAAAAACGTGGTTTTTGGAAATGTAAAAGTATCATATCAGAATTAAAACACAGACTGCGGTTGACAATAACCGCAGTCTGCTGTATTATGTTCACATATACAGATCTGTGAAATTAATTGTTGACTTTTTTTGAGAACTATAATACTATTAATACATGACAACGAACGAATGTTCGAGAAAGCGTTCGAGATGTAAGGAGATTATAACATGGCAAGTGATGATAAGAAGAAAGCATTAGATGCAGCGATAGCGAAGCTGGAGAAGGATTTTGGTAAAGGTACAGTGATGAAGCTGGGGGATCCGGCTGCCAGAGTTGCAGTAGAGACTGTTCCGACAGGTTCTCTGAGTCTGGATATTGCATTAGGACTTGGCGGGGTACCAAGAGGACGAGTGATCGAGATATATGGTCCTGAGTCAAGTGGTAAGACTACAGTAGCACTTCATATGATTTCAGAGGTACAGAAGCAGGGTGGTATTGCAGGATTTATTGATGCAGAGCATGCACTGGATCCTGTATATGCGAAGAATATCGGTGTGAATATTGACGAACTGTATATTTCACAGCCGGACAGCGGTGATCAGGCCTTGGAGATCACTGAGACTATGGTACGTTCCGGTGCGATGGATATTATTGTAGTGGACTCTGTAGCAGCGCTTGTACCGAGACAGGAGATTGAAGGCGATATGGGTGATTCGCATGTAGGTCTGCAGGCCAGACTGATGTCTCAGGCGCTTAGAAAGCTTACACCTGTTATCAGCAAGTCAAACTGTGTAGTGATCTTTATCAACCAGTTACGCGAGAAGGTTGGTGTGATGTTTGGTAATCCAGAGACTACTACAGGTGGTCGTGCGCTGAAGTTCTATGCGTCTATCCGTATGGATATCCGTCGTATTGAGACTTTGAAGCAGAGCGGCGAGATGGTAGGTAACCGAGTTCGTGTTAAAGTGGTTAAGAACAAGATCGCACCACCATTCAAAGAGGCTGAATTTGACATCATGTTCGGTAAAGGTATTTCCAGGGAAGGAGATATCCTGGATCTGGCGACGAACCTTGGTATTGTGAATAAGAGTGGATCATGGTTTGCTTATGATGGAGATAAGATTGGACAGGGACGGGAGAACGCCAAGCAGTGGCTTGCATCTCATCCGGATAAGATGGAAGAGATTGATCATAAAGTACGTGCACATTATCAGGTGTCTGAGGATGCAGATGCAACAGAAGAGACCGCAGATTCAGATAAGAGTGCAGGAAAAGATGTGGAATAAAAGATGCAGATTACAGATATCAAGTCGGTAAGTAAGACTAAGTTTAAAGTATATCTGGATGGACAGTTCGCCTTTACACTTTATAAAGGCGAACTGTTTCGCTATAGAATACAGGAAGATGGAGAGCTGAGAGAAGAAGTATATCAGGAGATCCGGGAAAAGGTTGTTTTAAAAAGAGCAAAGTTACGGGCGATGCATCTGCTGAATGATATGGACCGGACAGAGAGCCAGCTTCGCACCAAGCTGCTGAATGGTGATTATCCGGCAGACATTGTGGATGAGGCAATTGCCTACGTGAAATCTTTTGGCTACATTAACGACGAGTCTTATATCCGACGATTCATTGAAAGCAGGAAGAACAGTAAAAGTAAGAAAGAGATTTATGCACTTCTGATGAAGAAAGGTGTAGATATGGAACAGGTGCAGGAGATTCTGAGTGAATACTACAGTGCAGAAGATTCTCTGAATGCTATACGTGATCTTTTACGGAAAAAGAGATATGATCCGAAGAGTGCTACGGATCAGGAAACGCGTAAAATATACGGTTATCTGGCAAGAAAAGGATTTGGTTATGAAGATATCCGTCAAGTAATACAGATTAACGAGTGGAATGCTTGACATATTTGTGAAAACAGTATAAAATTTAAATGTTGTAATTTGTACAATGAAAATTTAATAAGGAGGTGCTCCTGTGCCAATAGGAATTGTGATTGCTGTAGCCGCAGTGTTAGTCATTGTAGCCGCAGTCGTCAGTCATTTCGTGACGGTATCCAATCTCAGAAAGAATGCTGAGTCTAAAATTGGTAATGCGGAAAGCAGAGCTCGCGAGATTATTGATGATGCAGTTAAAACAGCCGAGGCGAAAAAGAAGGAATCTCTCTTGGAAATTAAAGAAGAATCTATCAAGACGAAGAATGAGCTCGAAAAGGAAACCAAAGAACGTAGAGCAGAGTTACAGCGTTATGAGAAGAGAGTTCTGTCCAAGGAAGAGTCTTTAGACAAGAAGTCTGACGCGATCGAGAGACGTGAAGCGGCATTTACGGCAAAGGAAGAACATTTACGTCAGCGCGAAGCGAAAGTGGAAGAGCTGAGTAAGCAAAGAGTACAGGAACTGGAAAGAATCTCAGGACTTACCTCCGAACAGGCAAAAGAATATTTGTTAAAAACTGTTGAAGACGATGTGAAACATGACACTGCGAAAATGATAAAAGAAATGGAAGCGCAGGCAAAGGAAGAGGCAGACAAGAAGGCAAAGGAATATGTCGTTACTGCCATCCAGAGATGCGCTGCCGATCATGTAGCAGAGACCACCATTTCGGTTGTTCAGCTTCCGAATGATGAGATGAAGGGAAGGATTATCGGACGAGAGGGACGTAATATACGTACACTCGAAACTCTGACAGGTGTAGAACTGATTATTGATGATACACCGGAAGCAGTAGTTCTCTCTGGATTTGATCCGATTCGCCGTGAAGTAGCGCGAATCGCTTTGGAGAAGTTGATTGTAGACGGACGTATTCATCCGGCAAGAATCGAAGAGATGGTAGAAAAAGCGCAGAAGGAAGTGGATGCGATTATTCGTGAGGAAGGTGAAGCAGCAGCTCTCGAAGTTGGTGTTCATGGTATCCATCCGGAATTGATCAAGCTTCTTGGACGTATGAAGTTCAGAACAAGCTATGGACAGAATGCATTGAAGCATTCTATTGAAGTAGCACAGCTTTCCGGATTATTAGCCGGAGAGATCGGTCTGGATGTACGTCTTGCTAAGCGTGCCGGACTTCTGCACGATATTGGTAAATCCATTGACCACGATGTTGAAGGATCGCATATTCAGATTGGTGTGGATCTTTGTAGAAAATACAAGGAGTCAGCAACCGTCATTAATGCGGTTGAGTCACATCATGGCGATGTAGAGCCGGAAACTCTGATCGCATGTGTAGTACAGGCTGCAGATACAATTTCAGCAGCAAGACCAGGTGCGAGACGAGAGACAATCGAAACATACACAAACAGATTAAAACAATTAGAGGATATCAGCAACCAGTTTAAGGGTGTTGAAAAATCTTTTGCTATTCAGGCAGGTAGAGAGATTCGAATCATGGTAGTTCCAGAACAGGTATCTGATGCAGATATGGTATTACTGGCCAGAGATATTTCAAAACAGATTGAATATGAATTGGAATATCCGGGACAGATCAAGGTAAATGTCATCCGTGAATCACGGGTAACAGATTACGCAAAATAAAGCATCTGTATAGAAGATAAATGTCAGAAAAAACCGGGCTTCGGCCCGGTTTTTTGTATAATTAAAGAATGTAACATTATCTTTCAACCACTATCATAAAGCGAATATCATAAAATGAAAGGAGAACGCAAATGGCTGATGAAGTAAGGAGAATAAAAAGAGAACTGGTACACAAAGGAGCAGTGCTGGATATTTATTGTGACACCATGCAGTTTGAAAATGGTAATACTGCTAAATGGGACTTTATTCATCACGACGGTGCGGCGGCTGTAGTGCCGGTTATGGATGACGGAAGACTTCTGATGGTGCGTCAGTATCGGAATGCATTGGAGCGATATACATTGGAGCTTCCGGCTGGCAAGCTTGATGATCCGAAAGAGGAAGGGATTGTATGTGCTGCCAGAGAACTGGAAGAGGAGACGGGATATCGTTCAGATAAGCTGGAATGGCTGATCACGCTTCGGACAACGGTTGCATTCTGTGATGAACGGATTGAGATTTTTGCAGCACATGATCTGATACCGACCAGGCAGAATTTAGATGAGGATGAGTATATTGATGTGAAAGCCTATACGTTGGATGAACTGAAGAAAAAGATCTTTTCCGGTGAGATTGAAGATTCCAAGACAATCGCTGCTATCATGGCATATGCGGTGAAATATAATCGCTAAAGCAGGTATAAAGGAACAGAGTGGGCATATAATGAAATATCCTGACAGTACGAGGTGAGCAATGATAAAGAATCAGAGCAGAGTAGTGATATTGATTTATATGATTGGTTTTCTGTTGGGGATTGTCTATATGAATATGAGTGCCGGAGAGTATATCTCGTCTATGGGGATTTTTAACCGGGATTTTGCAGAGCAATTCCAAAAAGCAGACATAGAAGGCGTACAGTACCTGGGATATCTCATTCGGCTGCGTGTTTTGCCTGCGATTATTCTTGCAATACTCGGAACGACACGCTTTCGCAAAATTGGTTCGACGGCATTTCTGGTATGGACGGGCATACTTTGCGGCGTGTATTTTACGTGTGCGGTAATGAATCACGGAGTTAGCGGCGTGTTGTTTTGTATGGCTGGATTGCTGCCACATATGGTATGTTATTTGTTTGCATATGGCATTTTGCTTATGACAATCTTCTTCTATCCAAAAAAACAGTGGAATTATGAAAAAACTATAGCATTTTGTCTTGCTATTTGTATGGGTATTGCGTTAGAATATAAAGCGAATCCAGTTTTGGTAAAATTGATACTAAAAAGGGTTTGATTTTTATCGCATTTTTACTTATAATCTTATATATACAATAGGAGATAAGAATATGGAAAATAAAGTATTAGAGTATGTTGAATATCTGAAAAAAACAAAAGGAATTTCCTTGAATACTGAGATGGCATACAGGCGTGATCTGATGAAGCTTGTAAAGTATCTTGATGCACAGAATGTATCTGATGTTACACAGATTACGGTCACAAATTTGAATTCTTACATGCTTTATATGGAGAAACAAGGGCTGACCAATACGACAATTTCAAGAAATGTTGCATCCATAAAAGGATTTTTCCAATATCTTGTCAGAGAAGGAATCCTGGATGAGGACGTGTCTTCTACACTGACCAGTCCAAAGATTGAGCGACGTGCACCGAAGAGTGCATCCAAGGAAGATGTTAAGAAAGTGCTTGCTGTTCCTAATGGCAAGACACCGAAGCTTTTGAGAGACAAAGCAATGATCGAACTGTTATATTCTACCGGTATTATGGTAGAAGAATTGGTCGGTCTGAAAGTGGGCGATATCAATACAGAACTCGGATATTTGCAGTGCCATTTTGAAGGTAATCAGAATGCATATCCGTTAGATCGTCAGGCACAGAAAGCAATGAACGCATATCTGAGAGGCGGACGTGATAAGCTGCTTAAGGGTACTGAATCAGACATTCTTTTCCCGAATATTTCAGGAAAGAAGATGAGTCGTCAGGGCTTTTGGAAGATTCTGAAAGGTTATGCTGCCAAGGCAGGAATTAAGGGAACGATTACTCCAAGTATGCTTCGTCACTCTTAATTTGCCCTTTTAACTCAACAGAATTACAAAAGACAATGAAATCAGAACAATAGAATCAAGAGCCACATCCTTTATGGGTGTGGCTCTTATAATGTCTCGCCCTTTTGGAAATATCGGTATAAAAACTGAAGAGACAAAAAGAACAGAAGTACCTGACTGAATAATAATCCGATTAAATAACCGTAGATACCTTTCTGCGGAATATATATGTAGATGCTCAGAATCCGGATGATCAGGTGAAGACTGTTGTACAGAAAAGAAATAAATGGTTTGCCGAGACCATTGATTATACTTGTAAGGATACTGTTAGTGTATAGAAATGGACAGATCCAGGCCAATGTGGTGATGAATTTGCCAGCAAGCGAACTGTGAAAGAGCCAGATACCTGCAAGACTGCCACCGGATAAAAAAACTATGCTGCATATTGTTCCTAACAGAAGGCTTCCAAGGCATAGTCTGCTGACAAAAATTTTGGTAGCAGAATGATTTTGGGATGCCTGCAGCTCTGCAATGGCAGGTAATGTCATAGAGGCTATTGAATTGCTGACTGCAGTTGGAAACAAAATCAATGGAAGCGCCATGCCTGTCAACACGCCATACATACGTAATGCATGATTCGTATCCATGCCAAAGGCACGAAGCTGCACCGGGATGGATACGGCTTCAATGCTCTGCAAAATATTCAGAAGTATTCGATTAGCAGTTAATGGAACAGACAAAGCTGTTAACTCCTTTAAGGAAGATAAAAACATGTAAGGAGTAGCCTGGCTATGCGCAAGTGTAATACCCTGTTTGCTGCGAAGAATATACAGGCTGTAACTCATAGAGAAAAATTCTCCGGCTGCGAGTCCGGTGACTGCGAGAGCAACGTTTGCATGGGAACCATTTTTCGTAAAAACAGTAAATAATAGACCGACAAAAGCAACCCGTGTAGTCTGTTCGATTAGTTGTGAAAACGCCGGAATACGGGTCTGTTTCAGCCCAAGGTAATATCCACAGATACAACTGTGAATGGATGCAAATGGGATTGCGTATGACATGGCAGTAATAGAAAACATGCATCTTGGCTCGTGTAAAAAATGAATTGCGATTGCAGAGTTGTAATGCTGGAGCAGATACATGGTAACCATAGACAACAGAAAAGAAAGCCCTATCCCAGTGTAAAGAATGCAGGTACATTTTCCATCTCGGTGAAGTGTGTGTTCACGTGCAACTGATCTGGAAATAGCGGTTTGGATACCAGCACTTGTGAGTGAAATTGCAAGTGCATAGACAGGAAAAATCAACTGATATAGACCGACTGCTGTTTCTCCGAAGGAACGGCTTAAGAAAATCCGGTAGAAGAAACCGATCAATCGGGTAGCAATGCCTGTAAATGTAAGAATTAATGTTCCTTTAATGAGAATCTTTCGCTGCATGGAGTGATCCTTTTATTTACATTATCTTTATAATTTATTCCAAAATTCGCCTTGACAGAACCATTTCCCAGTGATATTCTACATACGTAAATCCTAGTAAAAAAGTAGGGATTTAAAAGAAGGTGATGAATTGAAGCTTTCTACAAAGGGAAGATATGGACTGCGTGCAATGATTGATATCGCGGTATACAGTGAGAAAGAACCGGTACCGATCTGCAAGATTGCAGAACGCCAGAGCCTTTCGGAACGATATCTGGAGCAGTTGATGTCTTTGCTCAGAAAGAATGGACTGATTCGAAGCGTACGCGGAGCCGGCGGCGGATATGTGCTGGCGAGGGATGCTTCTGAAATATCGGTAGGCGATGTGCTTCGAGCCCTGGAGGGAAGCCTGGAGCCTGTGGATTGTGATGGCTTCAATCCAGATGGGGAATGCGCAGCAGCCGGAGAGTGTGTCACCAAGTACGTCTGGAGGAAGATTAATGAAAGCATTAATCGGACAGTAGATGAGATGAAGCTGGATACACTCGTAAAAGAAAGCAGGCAGCTATCTGGAAGTGACAGAAGCCATGCAAAGAAATGCGATCAATAGGATCAGCAGATCAATAGAAAGACAAAAAGATACAGACCTTAAGGAGGAAATACAAAATGGGAAAGATTATTTATCTGGATAATGCAGCTACTACAAGGACGGCACCGGAAGTACTGGATGCCATGATTCCTTATTTTACAGAGAAGTATGGTAATCCGTCTACCGTATATAGCATCGGATCTCAGAACAAAGATGTAATTACAAAGCAGCGCGAGATCATCGCAGAGGCACTTGGAGCTCAGTCTAATGAGATTTATTTCACTGCCGGTGGATCTGAGTCGGATAACTGGGTGCTGAAAGCAACTGCTGATGCATATGCAGGCAAAGGTAATCACATTATCACAACTAAGATTGAGCATCATGCAATTCTGCACAGCTGCGAATACCTGGAAAAGAAAGGCATCGAAGTAACATACGTTGGAGTAGATGAGAACGGTGTTGTAGATCTGGAAGAATTAAAAGCAGCGATCCGTCCGACTACGATTTTGATTTCAGTCATGTTTGCAAATAATGAGATCGGAACGATTCAGCCAATCCGTGAGATCGGTGAGATCGCACATGAACATGGAATTCTGTTCCATACTGATGCAGTACAGGCATTTGGTCAGGTACCGATTAATGTAGATGAATATCATATCGATATGCTCAGCGCAAGCGGACACAAATTTAACGGACCAAAGGGAATTGGTTTTGCATACATCCGTAAAGGCGTTAAGATTCGTTCATTTATCCATGGCGGAGCACAGGAAAGAAAACGTCGTGCCGGTACAGAGAATGTGCCTGGAATCGTTGGAATCGGTACAGCAGCAGCAAGAGCAATGCGTACGATGAAAGAACGTACAGATAAAGAGATCGAATTAAGAGATTATCTGATTGAGCGTGTAATGAATGAGATCCCTTATACAAAGCTTAATGGTCACAGAGAAAAGAGACTTCCGAATAATGCAAATTTCTGTTTCCGCTTCGTAGAAGGGGAGTCACTCCTGATCATGCTTGACATGAAAGGAATCTGTGGATCAAGCGGCTCAGCATGTACATCGGGATCCCTAGATCCGTCACATGTTCTTCTTGCAATCGGATTGCCTCATGAGATTGCTCACGGATCACTTCGTCTGACATTAGGTGAAGATACAACTAAAGAAGATATTGATTATGTAGTAGATTGCCTGAAGAAGATTGTGGCTGACCTTCGTGCAATGTCACCACTTTATGAAGATTTTGCTAAAAAACAGAACAGATAATTATACGGATTGGTCAGGCTTATTTATTATAGTTATAGACAGAGACATAACAGAGATAAAATTGGAGGAAAACTATGTATACAGAAAAGGTAATGGATCATTTTCAGCATCCTAGAAATATGGGAGAGATTGAGAACGCCAGCGGTGTGGGTACAGTTGGTAATGCAAAATGTGGAGATATTATGAGAATTTATCTGGATATTGATGAGAATCAGATTATCCGAGATGTAAAGTTTAAGACGTTTGGCTGTGGTGCAGCTGTCGCAACCAGCAGTATGGCTACAGAACTGGTAAAAGGAAAGAATATACAGGAAGCCATGGAAGTGACTAATAAAGCAGTTATGGAAGCTCTGGATGGACTTCCGCCGGTAAAAGTACACTGCTCACTTCTTGCCGAAGAAGCAATTCATGCGGCACTCTGGGATTATGCAGAGAAGAATGGTATCGAGATCAAGGGACTTTCTAAGCCGAAGTCAGATATCCACGAAGGCGAAGAAGAGGAAGAAGAGGAATATTAAAAAAGGACGGGAAATATGGACCGTAAGAAAGTAGTAGTAGGAATGTCCGGTGGAGTAGATTCATCGGTGGCAGCTTTGCTTTTGAAACAGCAGGGTTATGATGTGATTGGTGTGACGATGCAGATCTGGCAGGACGAAGATGAATTCGTCCAGGAAGAAAATGGCGGATGCTGTGGATTGAGTGCAGTGGATGATGCCAGAAGAGTTGCGGCCGAGATTGGAATTCCTTATTATGTAATGAATTTTAAAGACGATTTTCGTGCGTATGTAATCGATTATTTTGTGGGAGAATATACCAACGGCAGAACGCCGAATCCATGTATTGCATGTAATCGATATGTGAAATGGGAATCTCTTCTTAAGAGAAGTATGGATATTGGTGCCGACTATATTGCAACCGGTCATTATGCGCGGGTGGATAAGCTGCCGAATGGCAGATATGCATTGCGTACATCTCGTACCGAAAAAAAGGATCAGACTTATGCTTTGTATAATCTTACACAGGATCAGCTTTCAAGAACGTTAATGCCGGTAGGTGCTTACGAAAAGGATGAGATCCGTAAGATGGCTGAGGAAGCCTGTCTTCCTGTGGCACATAAGCCTGACAGTCAGGACATTTGCTTTGTGCCGGACGGTGATTATGCGTCTTTTATTGAAGAATACAGAGACACCAGATTCCCGGAAGGTAATTTTGTGACTGCAGATGGTAAGGTGATTGGACGTCATAAGGGGATTATCCATTACACTGTCGGCCAGCGTAAAGGACTGGGACTGGCACTTGGATATCCTGCGTTTGTTCTTGAAATCAGACCGGAGACTAATGAAGTAGTGATCGGTGGATACGATGAGTCACTAACAAATACAGTACGGGCAGTTCAGCTGAATTTCATGTCCGTGGAGGATCTTGCAGAACCAAAACGAGTGTGGGCGAAGATTCGATATAATCATAAAGGTGCGTGGTGTGTGATTGAAAAGACAGGACCGGATGAAGTGGTCTGTACATTTGACGAACCACAACGCGCTGTGACGCCTGGACAGGCAGTGGTATGGTATGACGGTGAATATGTGCTGGGTGGCGGTACGATTACGGGAGGAAAATAGATATGAGAGCAGATGTGCATATGCATTGCGGTTTTTCGAATGATTCGGAGACCAGACCGGAAGATATGGTCGAGAGTGCGATCGCAAAAGGTCTGACGGTAATCTGTTTTACGGATCATTACGATAAAGATAATCTGGACTGGGGCGATGAAGCAATATTCGATGTGGAATCGTATTTTCAGAAAATGATAGAACTGCAGGAAGAATACCGGGATCAGATTGATATCCGGATCGGCGCTGAGATCGGCATGCAGCCGTATCTTGCGGAATATTATCAGAATTTTATGGCGCAGCATCCGTTTGATTTTGTGATCGGTTCCGTGCATTCGGTGCTGGAACATGATGTGGCACTGGATTTTTTTCAGAAGCACAGTGATCCGGAAGGATATAAGATCTATTTTGAGGAAATGCTTCAGGATGTACAGAAGATTAAATCGTACGATGTGCTGGGACATCTGGATTACATTGTGAGATACAGCAATCAGGGAAGTAAGGGCTTTGATTTAAATGATTATATGGATATAATCGAAGAAATATTAAAACAGGTGATCGCGCATGGCAAGGGCATTGAGATGAATATGTCCGGTCTTAAGTATGGGTTGGGAGCACCACATCCGCAGCCGGAGATCATAAAACGATATCGGGAGCTTGGCGGTGAGATTATCACAGTCGGCGCAGATGGACATATCCCTGAGCATATTGCTTACGACTATCATCTGGCTGATGATATTTTAAAATCCTGTGGATTCAAGTATTATACGGAGTTCAAAGGAAGAAAACCACTCTTTGTGAAAATTTAATAGAAAAATGTGGAAAATCCACGGTTTTTTGAAAGAAATACCGTTCCTATTATAAAAAGATAAAAGAGGGTTGAATTTTTTTGCGATATTTAGTAAAATTAAGACTGGTTGATGATTCTTTAACAAGATGTTAAGGAATTTCAAATAAAAACGGCTGTATAACAGTCAAAATCATATTAGGAGGAATTAATCATGGCAGTAAAAGTAGC
>ERZ1034901.1232-NODE-1232-length-18151-cov-20.173574_pt1 | contig 18151 bp, 15 predicted proteins | sample MGYA00520628_ERZ1034901 | MGnify/ENA primary metagenome ERZ1034901 (study PRJEB33766, sample SAMN09781783) | gut metagenome | biome: gut microbiome | host: Homo sapiens | place: Madagascar | study: EMG produced TPA metagenomics assembly of the PRJNA485056 data... | reverse complement strand
ATCTTATAATTCAATATCTTTCCCATAATCACGCACAGATTTTACGTCCTAACTTGGTTCTGCTAATAAACATATCTGCAAATCCATATAGATAAAACATTGCTGTTACTATCATTACGGTAAAGCAGGAATCTATCATATCATTAGTTGTGTACCAACTCCATTCCACGATATGCGCAGCGTTGACTCCAAAAAAGTAGAAAAACGGAATGCGGTATCTCCAGCATAGGAAAAAGAATCGGCTTGCCAATATAAGAACCATTGGTAAAATATAAACCATGAAGTAAATGAAGAGATAGCAGGGAAAATTCTCGTTGTTAGTTATGAACATTTCACGAGGATGCTGGCTAAAATCCCACATTCCGTATGCATGAAAGCACATAATTATAATTGGAACATACTTACAGAACCAGCGGAAGAACTTCAAAATCCTCCTGCTATACCGATTTCCGTGTCTCATCAGCAAGTCCATAACTTCGCTGATGTCCTTGTCTTGCAACCACCTTAGTAGGTCGCTCTCATCTTCTTTGTTCATAAGCGTTATAATTTATTGTCTTAGATGCAAAGTTACGCTTTTATTCACAAAAATAATGTTTTTTCGGAATTTTTTGTGTTAAACTTTATAAAAAGTAACAATATGAAAGTTAATAGTGGAGAATTGGCGGCTACCCAATTAAGAGTAACCGCCATATTCGTTAACTTCGACTCATCTCAACATTCCAACAATCACCATCAAATAAGCAATTTATCCATTCTCGTGCAGTACCAGACGATACGCTTGACTTCAAATCTATGTTATTAACCACGCCGATATTCTTATTTGCACTTTGCAGTGTGACTGTTTTTCCCTTCTTGATGATTCTATAAAATGTGCCCACCACGGCATCGGAAGGAAGATAGATGGATATATCTTTAGTCGTGTTATTGCAAACAATGGTGCTATCTGTCTTTTTTAACGTGTAATCACTATTGTCAATCTTCGTCACATTGTCACGATGTACGCCTACGAATGCACCATTCTGTGCGATAAAATCGCCATTGGATGCATAAACCGCATAGTTATTTTTGCCACCTGTAGCAGATACCTTCATGCCGATTGCACTATGACTAGAATTGCCGACTACATTCACACCGATACCGCTAATATCAGCGTTGCTAGCTCCAGAATTGTCTGCTTCTACTTTGATTACACCATCATCCCAGCTAAAATCGTTACCAGTCTTCCTGCCATTATTGCCTATCCAGACTGAACCACCATTATCTTGCGAGCCAGAGCCTATATACAGACCATAATAATCAACGGTGAATGTTGACGATGCTATCGCGGATGTGCCATCTGTATGTGCAGACATTCCGTAGAATTTAAAGTCTGTACCATCAGTATATGATGTGATTTGAAAAGAGCCAAAACTTCCACCTGTTGCCGTGATAGTTCCTTTGAATATTCCATTGCCATCAGCGTCTGTGCTAAAGGTTTCATCTCCGTTATTATTATAGAGTTTGAATTTGTTGGCAGTCATGGTAATACTACCATCGGTGATATTGATTCCCGTCCTTTTCAATCCATCATTGATGTTTCCTACGCTGATATTTATTCTATCATATTGAACCTTTATTTCAGAGTACCGCTTCTCTAACCCATCGGTTTTTGATGCAGTCAGTTTTATTTCGCTTGCATTCTGAGCGATAACTGTCTCCATTTGCTCCAATCGCCCACCTTTGCCAACAAGCTCTCCGTATGTAGATGATAGTGATTCTGTGTCATAAGCTAATCCGCCATACATCTTTACGAAAGACACCTCTATTGAAATCTCCTTGAAATAAGTGATTCCATTGTATTCAACAGAGATTTTGATAGAGCAACTACTTGCAGGATAACTTACGTAAGAAGCTCCATCATCATAAGTGTAACTATAAGTAGTTACACCGTTTGCATAGCAATTCAACGTACAAGAACTATCTTGCTTTTCTATCGTAAGCTTGTTGCCTGTGCTAATATCAAAGTTCTGGGCAGATACTATTTTTACGTTATATTCTGATGATTTGATAACGTTTCCACCTTGCCTAACAACTAACGTGATAGCTTTATTTTGCGGGTCGAAATTACCTTCATAATAATCGAACAGAATCTTTTCTGTCGATAACTCGATATTCAGCGCATCCTCGCCATCATCGCCTTTCGGTCCTTGAATGCTTCCAAAGTCCTTCCATACTGTTCCGTTATGCACCCACAGAGTACCATCAACATTATAAGCATCACCCTCTTCGGCAGCATCATAGGCAAGTATATACGAACCATCCGAAATGCTTCTCCACCAAGCCACGCAAGGCGAATTAACTGGTTTTAGGGTGGTATCCACCTTATCGACAAGATAGAGCAATCCTAATACATCATCTGATGGTTTGGGCATCTTGCTAGATGCTGTATAATGACCGTAAGCAGTTCCTTTCGGCGTGAACTTTGTTCCGTTAGTTCCATCTGTCGGGAAGTAACTCACGCATTTCTTGTTGAGATAATAGGGTGGAGTATTACTATTATAGGTAACTCTGACGCAAGTCCACAAATACATACCTTTCTTAGGCGTATATGACGATTGCCATATATTGACACCAAGTGAAGAATCTATATCTGGCGATTTGGTGGCACTACTGCCAAGTGCATACAGCTCTTCAACCTGCGCAAAGTCATAGCACTCGCCAAGGCAGTATGCGCCTGTATAGTAAGAATCGCCATCGGTCAGTGTAGTCTTTGTGCAAGTCCACACATACTTTCCTTCAGCAAGCGTAAGTCCGCCGAAGTTGGTAATCCAACCTGTAGTTGGTGCGGTAGTTTTACTTTCGCTAATAGCAAACACAACATCAGATGATTGAACGCTAACACCATCATCACCGAAATATCCTGCACAAGTAGGGGTAGAATATACCCAATTCGTATTTTCAGCCGAGCCGCTTTGAGCTTTGAATCGGTAACGGATGCAAGTCCAAAGATACTTGCCTTTTTCGGGCTTGAAGCTTGGCTGAAACGTTACGTTCGTAGGTATCTTGTCACCACTATCAGAGAGGTAATACAATTCCTCAATATCTGTAAAGTCTCGTGTGCTGCCAATGCAGTACTTGCCTGTAATTGCTATGTTTTTGTTGGAGTAGATTATCTTTGTACCACTCCAAAGGTAGCCATCGACCAATGATAGTTCTTTGACATTGGTTTTCCACACATCTGTATCAGCAGGAGGATTCGTGCTGCTCTTAGATTGAGCAAACACCACGTCGGCACTGGTGATGCCTACACCATCAGTGCCGTTCTTTGGTTTCCTATGTAATGTTATTGATGTCGTTAACATAAGCACATAGTTTTTAAATTACGCCTTATAGCTAATGAAGTCTCTTACGTCCTCATTATCGTTAGCTATCTTACCCCAAATTTCCGTACCGACTTCTACCGACACACCTGTCTTAGTTCCAAGCTCTGTATTTTTCAGAGAGCTGGCGAATATATGGGTGAATGTACCTTTAAGAGTTGAAGTGATTTCCTCACCCTTTTCACCTGCCACAAATCGGTATACATGAGCGGTTACTATCTGTTTATTAGTTCCATCCCAATCCTTATCGACCGAAGCTTCAAGCTCATACTCATCGCCAATATCGGTAATCTTGTGAAAGTCTGTCGCAAGAGCTGTCTTTTCACTATCGCCAGTCTTGTATGCAGAGCAGTAGATACCACCAATACCATCAATCATGTCACGTGTAGCCGTAAACTCTATTGATGTGCTGTCCTGCAAAGTCTTATTGTTCTCATTAAAGAAGCGGTATGAATATCCACTTGTAATTTCATTTCCATCAATAAAGAACCTCGCTTTAAGCTTTGTCGAAGGATTTGCCAAAGATAAGGTACAACCGCCCTCAATATACAGAGCAGCAGCACTACTACCGACAATCTGCAAATGAAGCTCTGCGGTAGCCTCTGATTCATAACTTGTGCTAGCAGCTTCGCCAGAGCACTTGAATGTGAACATATCGTTGCTCGTATTGCTAGCAGATGCAATGTTATCAATGATTCTCAACTTATAGTTGGATGGATTGATGGCAAATCGAGCATCGCTGCACTTGTAGAAACCTTCCGATGTAGCCGTAGTTGTAACTACCAACATGGTGTTATTGTAATACCATGTTCCGTTTGTAATGCTTGCAGTCTGTCCGTTTGTAGCGACAGCCTTTGGAACGAGGATAGGCTGATTTGCTGGTGTCTGAAAGTTAGGGACTGGGATTGATGTCTTGTCGTTCCAACCTTGATAGAGAGCCGCATTCTCTGTCTCTATGCTCAATACTACGTTTACACCCTTCTTCAATCTTTTAAGGGTGATACTTCCTGATAATGTTTCGTCCATATTTTTTAACCTTTAAAGTTCATTAAATACTCTTCCAACTCTCTTGAACTATCGAACATAGTGCCTTTGAGTTGCTTTAATCTTTCACTCTCATCACCGACGAGCAAAGATGTGTCCATCATTCCTTTCTCCGTGATAACCATCTTGCTTTCTCCTTCGATGTCAATAACGTTGTGCGTGATTACATCAAATCCAGCTAAGATAGCCTTTTCCTTATCTGCTAAAACGTATCTCATATCATTCTAGTTAAAGATAAACGGATTGCCGTTCTCATCTGTGTATACGTTACCGCTTGCATCGGTAGCAACTTTATATTCTTCCTTGTAGTCGTAATCGAAGACAGTTGCAACGTAGTTATCTTTCTGAGTGTCACCCATGGTAAGGTCAGACAAACGAAAAAATACCCCTCTTCCTTCTCCGAGATTCACATCAGATTCGTAAGCGGTAGTACCAAGCAGCACCATCTTTATAACGTTCTCAGCGCAAGGTACATCATGGTCTTTACATTTTACGATAGCTTCCTGATACATAATATCTGTATCTGGATAAATATCGCTTTCAACGCTCGGCTTTACTGATATTGCTTTATGCAATCTGTTGACTGTGCAGATAGTCTTCATGCAAACCACCTTACCGCCAACAAGCACTTTAAGAAGATAAGTGGCTGCGTTAGGCACAAGGCGCAAATCAAGGGTCATACTTGTAAGGGATAATGCTTGCAATTCATAACCGACATTCATCTTCACCTCAGTTCCGCTATCTGTGCGGTAGAGTTCCAATGTATAGCCGCTTTTCTGAATCTCCTTACCCTTGCGTACTCGTATGGCTGCTGTGCGAAGATACTGCTCTCCGTCATTAATCTGCTGCTCAGAGAGTGATGATGCAATTCCATGACTTACCTGATAGTCATGCAAGAGCATATTATCATCAATGCAGGAATACATGAGGTTAAGCGGATAGTCTGTTTCTACACTCCATGAATCCTGTGCGGCTTGAACTGTATAAAGCGTCTTCTCGTCACTCTTGATAGGTACAAGCTCATTGTTACGGAAGTCTAGCAGTTTACCCTCGAAACGCAACTTTACACGCTCATTCAGACCGATATTGCGCTTGATAATAAGCATTCCCTTATTGTCTCCACTCGTAATGATAGAGTACTTTCCGTTCCAGCTTGCTACGCTCTCAATCCTCTGTCCGTCCACATACCATTGCATCTGTGACAGATGGGCGTTACTTCGGGTATTGCCCTGCCAACTGCCATCCCTTGCTGATGCGCTGACGATAGGGCAGATACCGCAAGGAACTGCTGCCGTACCCTCTCGGTTAGGCTGCCATTCACCACCGCTATAGAGCTGCGTAAGTGGCGATTCTGGGGTGGTGCATGTCAGCGAACATCCTGTAACCAAGGGCGCATATCTGCGCCGCATGAATTTCTTTTCCGTTCTCATATCTTATCTGTTTATAAGTGTTGAACAATCACGTTACTCGATTCCGAGCGTCTTGCAGTCTGTATCAACGATAGCCTTCAGTCGTGCTCGCTCTACAAGGAACTCCTTATAGGCAGCGGTCTTGATAGCTATCTCTGCCTTATCAGTAGTGATGCCAAGCTGAATAGCATTATACTCGTTGATGAGCTTCTGCTCCTGATTACCATCCCACTTATCAGCAATGACCGCTTCGGTAATCTTATTAGACGTGAGAGGTTCCCATACAATCACTTCCTGGCACTCGTACTGAGTTTTTGATTCTGCACCCGAAGACTTCTCTGTTGGTTCTTCCTTCACCGCCTTGATGTCGTAGTGATAACGGTGACTTCCGTTTCCTACTGCCTCCAATACTGAAGGCTCATTGTCGTAAATTACTTTCATATCGCAATCTTTTTAAAGTTATAATTATGTATATCGTGGAACGCACCTATCTTCTCCAACAGATGTCTGCTATCGCTGTGAGCCGTCCATCCTAACCAAGGGCTTATCCTCATCTTCAGTGCATCCTCCTTAATTCCTTTCTTTCTTGCGGCTTTCATTTCCCTACATAGGTTCTGCTTCGTTCTCTTACGCATAAGTTTCTGCTTGCGGAAGAACTGATAGCCTACATAGTCCAATGCACGACCGCTCTTATCGTATCTGTTCATACCGATTTTGAATATCTGCCAATTTCCTTTAATCTTTAGCTTCAATTCTCCTTCGAGCTTGCCTTTTATTGCTTTGCGTACCTTGTGTAATACGTCCTTACTCTCCGCAAAGAATGTTATATCATCGGCATATTCTGTACTCTCGACTTTCAGCACTTCGTTCACCCAGTGCATGAAGTAAGCAAGATAAAGATTAGCCAAATACTGACTTGAATAGTTACCTATCGGCAATCCATCTGTAGAATCTATAATCTCGTCAAGGAGATTCAGCACATCAGCGTCCTTTATCTTCCGTCTGATAATTCTCTTCATAACCTCATGGTCAATGCTAGGGTAGTACTTTACGATGTCTATCTTCAAGCAATAAAGAGGTCTGTCAATAGGATGCCTTCTTATAATCTCACCAACCCTTCTTGCGCATCCTGCTATTCCTCTGCCCTTGATGCAGCTATATGTATTGTATGTGAATACGCTGCGCCATATAGGTTCAAGGATATTCAGTATCGCATGATGAACGATTCTGTCGGGAAAGTATGGCAATCTGTATATCACTCTTTCCTTCGGTTCATAGATGGTGAATACGTCATACTTTGATGTTCTGAACGTCTTATTTTTCAGCATCTCATGCAGCTTCAACAGATTTTCCTCTCTATTCTTGTCGAACACTCGCACACCATAGGTATTCCTCTTTCCCTTCCTAGCCTTTTCGTCAGCTAATCTGAGATTATCCATTGATATGATTTTCTCGTAGAGATAACCAATCCTTTTCATCTTTTTACTATTTTGCTTCCTTACTCCGAGTCTTCGACTATCAGCGATATTTCTGATACCTACCAACACGTTTCTGAGTTCCTAAATTTTTCACCAAGTGGTGCGGTTATGATTCCCATATAATAATATTTTAACATTAGAAGTATAGGTGAGAGGCGATATTCGCAGTCGTGTCCGAGGGAGCGTTAGTCGAGTTCGAGTAAACGAAGCCGCATTTCGAACCGTTATTCGCATTACCGCCAAAGTGAACGCCACGTTAGGAATCATCAACCTTAATATCTTTTATTCTACGAAATATCGGTTTCCATTACCTCGCATCGTCACCTTGCGAGGAAAGGCATTCCGTTTCTTTATCTCCTGCAAGATATAGAGTATATCCTGTGAGCCTGTGAAGAACTTCATTGCTTCACTCTCTGGGTCTTCAAGATTTCGCTTCACAAGCACCAAGGTCTGACCTTTCGTGCCTTTCTGCTTAGAGAATCTTGTCGGAATATCCTCCATGAAATCAATCAGCCAAAATGATGTATTCACCAATTTACTCTGGCTTACTTCCTTGCAGTTGAATGAACGGCTGTTCTCATTGCGAGGAATGTTCAAGAATGCAAGACTTCCATCGTCTTGTTTTGTATTGTCTGCCATATTTCTATTATTTTAATGTTAAACCTAATTTTAATCACCCTATGCCGCCAATAAATGGCGGGCGGCATAGGGTGTGTGACGAGCCGTGTCGCTTCGACTATGCAGCAGGTAGGAAGCAAAGGCGAGAGGCGAAATTCGCAGCCGGGTCCGAGGGAGCGTTAGACGAGCGCGAGCAAACGAAGCCGCATTGCGAACCGTCATTCGCATTACCGCCAAAGCGAACGCCACGCAGAGTAGTAGCTGTAGGAATGTTAGTGTAATGATAGTCACCATGATAGCTACTATCGCTACCGCCAACAGTCTTCGCTGTAATGTCACCATACTCGCCAAAGGTAATCTGTGTAACAAAACCTTCCGTTCTCGCTTCGTTGCCGACATAGGTATATCCGTTATATCCTGTATCAGAGAATTTCTTAGGGTCACGGCATACATATACCTTGCTGACACCGCTATCACCTGCCTGTACTTCAATGTTGATTCCATCAGTCCATTGGAAAACATGAGCAAATGGACACTCGATACCACGGTATCTGTTTACGCTTACCTTGCCGAGAGTAACACCATTCTTCGTACCAGTGTCGTAGGTAACAACACCGCTTCGGTTGCCAAGGCTATCAGTCGTGCCGCAAGGAACAAATGGGTTATATCCGTTATAGGTATTCCACTTATTTCCATCACAAAGAACACCACTGCCAAGACCTCCCTGATGATAACCTTCGGTAGTCAGAGCAGCATTGTAATTCGTCTGACAAGACAACTGGGCATACTCAATAGCAAAGAGCCAATAGAGTTCCCTCTGAATGTCATATACATGGCAGTTCCATTCTGCGCTACCAGTCTTTCTCGCTCTTGCCGCATTGCGGAATCCTGTACGGCTGATATTGGATGATGCAAACACGCTAGCGATAGAGCAGAGTTTGTTATCCTTGACGTAGGCTTGATAGGCACTCACGTAACGCTTCGGAACTTTTCGGAAACCAGCCAAAGGTTCAAGGCTCATCCATGCCCTGCGTTTGTTTCCATCCGTCTCAAACTTCTCGTAATACTCTGGCAGCTCAACCATAACTTGACCTCGGCTTCCGTCACGTGTAGCCTTAGTCCAGTCCTGTGGGTCGAGATAGTCAACCACGTTACCATCATCATCAAGCAAGCATCCCTTCATCAAAGTCTGCACTGGTAAGGTTCTGTGCATACTCATGTTTCCGATTCTCGTTGCAGCCGTTGAGCTTACCGTTACATCGAACTCGATACCATAGGCATATACCTCTGGTGAAGTGATGGAAAGGTTAAGGCTTCTTGACAAATCCTTCACCTTTACTCTTCTCATAGCACCACCAATCTCGGCAAGTACACTATCCGTCTGCTGTACGGATGATGCAACATCTGCCGTTCCTAAATTCTTATTTGCCATAATCAAAAATCATTTATAAATTTGTAAATCAAATCATCATACACTCAGTGTCGCAGAAACTTCATTGGTTTTGTTGCCGATTTGCCAAGCCTTGAAGGTAAACACGACACCGAAAGTGTTCTTATTCTCAGCTCCAAGGTCATTCTCGTTCTCGGTAAATGCGATATTGATAGTACCTTTGAAGCTTTGAGCCTTAGAAGAAGCGTTCCATGCCGCATCTTCCTGTTTGTTGCCGCTATCTCTTTCGACACTCCAATCCCAACCGCTCGATGTGTCAACGATAGAATCACCACGGACAACAGAGCATACGACATCAATCGTTTCTCCCCAATCAAGTGTGTCTTGCCCACGCAAATCAATCAGAAGCTTATTTCGTTGTATTGCTGTAGTTGCCTTCCAGTAAGGCGAGTCCTCGCTAGGTTCAGCAGTTGTAGTCTGTCCATCAGATACCAAACAAAGCCACCTTGTGCCCATCCAAGTCACCTCATCGTAGTAGTCGTATTCCGTACCTTCCTTCCAATCGCCACGATAGATAGGTGTCCAAATCTTCTCGCCGTCAACGGTCGTCAAGTGGTAATATTTCGACACGATGTTGATGCCGTTGAATCCTACATCGAAGATGGATTTACCTTTGAGGGAGTATGAGTTGATACCTCTGTACATAGTGAACGAAGGTGCGGCATCTCCTTCTGTCTCCATCATCAGCAGATGCTGTCGGCTCGTATTAGTCTTGTTACCCATGAGGACGATGGTGTCACCCGTAGCAGGAATATCAGAGCCTTCCATGCAGTTGTCTTTGGCTATCTGAATCCAAGCGAACTTCTTTCCGTCATAGAGTTCGTGACCTTCTGCATCGGTGATTACCTCGTTCTCGGTTGAGACCTTGGTGACAAGTCTCCAATAGTCCTTGTTGCTGACGTTCTCATAGACACCAGCCTTGATGTTGAACGTCTTGCACCTAACTTGGTCGTCCACCTTCCATGAGTTGATTGTTGCGGTCGTTCCATCATCAGCGAGGAGATAGCATTTCCAACCAATCAGCTCATTCGTTATCTCGCTGAAGACCTCCTTTATGTGGCTTATCTTGCCAGCAGCAGGGGAGAGAACAATGTTACCTCCAACGTAGCTGAGTTCACGAATAACGAGGGTATTGAAAATCGCCTTACCCCACACTATCAAGTCCGTGAGCAACATTTGATACTTTCCATCGCTTCTCTGCTTGATAGCGAAACCACTCTGCTCAGATTCATTGAAATCGAGTGACTTTAAGAGATTCACCAATACACTAGAGAGGATAGCGTTTCCGTTGCCATCTATGCTGAAATCGTTATTGTTGCCGAGGAACAATCCTTGCAAGAATTTCTGAACATTCTGAAAGGTGATAGTGCCGTTAGCTATATCGTCTGTCAGTTTAGATAGATACATCTTATCGGTTATACTGGCATTAAAGTTGTTTGTATTATTACCGCCAACCATGCCAGATAGCGATTTAACCGTTTCTCCTTTTACTGCATCTATAATCTGCTTTGTGTCACTCTTTGTAACTTCCAACGAATTTACAAGCTCAATTTCAACTTCTGCTAGCTCTTCGTTATCAACCTTTACTGAGTAGTTGCTGACGAAAACTTCGTGACTAATAAGATTTCCATCGTTATCAGAATCGCCTTGTATTTGTATTGACAGCTTTGCATTCTCGTTCAACTTACTTGCAAATTCAGGATTATCTTGTAAGAATATGCGAGAAAACTTAACAGAGTAGTTAAATTGGTCTGTATTGTTTTCACTCATGTGCTTGATAAGAGCATCATCGAGTCGTTTCTCTGCTGCCGTTACAAGAACCTTTGGAGGTTTAATGCCTGTGATAACAAACAAATCTCCCTTTTGCGGTTTAAAGCCTGCACTTGCGTTTGGCATCACGATACCTAATGTTGATGTGTCCTTCTGAACTGCAATCCATAACTCTTCTTTCGTTGAATCTTGGTTTGATTTGTTATCCTCAACGTATGTATTGTTAAGGATATAATCACCTTTGCTATTCATTTTTCCACTATCTGACCTCAAATTTCCATTTCCGTCAGTAAGTACATTGTTATAGCACTTATTTTTTGTGCTATTCCAATAGCAGTCAATGGTAAACGAACAAGCAGGGCATCCGTTACTCTTGATGAGGTTTATCTTTGCCGATTCGCTAGCTAATGCATGAGCAAATAAGTCAAATCCAAAATCACCATTAAACTTATGCAACTTTATATAGAAATAGCTATGAATATAATTTCCATCTCTATCCTTTACGTCACTATCTTCTTTATCAAAAGCAACATCCGCAATCTCTCCAAACAACTGTCCTTCTGCATTTACAATTCCATTGATAGTTGGCTTTATATCATCAAAAGTAACAGTTCCTTGATGAGGATTTCCTTTCTTATACAAGTTTACAAACTCGTAATATCCACTGCCACTAGGCAATTTATGGGTGTTATTCAAAGCGTAGAAAAAACGCTCTGCACCTTTCGTATTGCGGTATATCGAAGGCATAAGTACCGATGATGGGGCTATCCATACTCTATCAGTAACAACTACCTTTGTTGCATTATCATCAGTTCCACTATAAACCTTATTGAATCCGTATCTATTATCATCTTTGAAGAATTGATAATCGTATTCAATGCAATTTGCTCCGCTGATTTCTCTTATATTTATACCAGACTCATCATAAGGTATGTATTTGTCTCCATTTTTCCATTCATATTCCGATGTAGGCTCATACAACAATTCTATATTGCCAATAAATGATGCATTCCAACTATTTGCGCCATAATAATCAGTAACACCATTACCATTTCTAAACACTCTACATCTGTATGAAAATTCTGCCCAAATTGTGAGCTTGTACTCTCCATCATTCTCGCATGGATATTTGCAGTTATCTCCAAAAACAGTTTTTTTTGTTATGGTGATAATATCGTTTCCGTTGCTAAGATATATATCCTTGTAGGCAGCCGTTATCTCTGTAATATTATCTTTATGTGTAAGAGAATCAAGCATGCTAAATTTAAAAGACAACTTCGTAAAGTCAAGAATCTGACCCTTGATTAACTTAACATAAAAGCTAAATCCAAATGAGCATGTTACAGTAGGATTTGTCTGGCTATCTGCTAGCGTTAAGTTTTCTGGTTCTGTATTTCTCGTTAAACCAAACAACGAAGAGTCAATGCTTGCAGAATATTTTTGCCCATACTTACTCTTGTACAGTACAAGTACGTCATTATATTTTGAACCTTTAAGGAACTTTGACAAATCTACACTAACTTTATCCTTGCTGATATTCTCTGTATTGAATACTGCTTCACCAAACTCATCATCATTAGGATAGTAATATGGCAGGTTGTCGGACGAACCGTAACCTGTTATCATATCAACTATCTTATAGTTTGCATTCTCCTTTGATACTGATATAAGAGCATCACTACTACCATATTTAATAGGTGTATCGGTTAAGTCATGCTGTACCTTTCCGACATGACAAACGTTGCCAGTCCAATAATAATCAAGCTCAAAAGTTGTATTGATAAGTTGTAATACATCAGTCAAGTATTGGTCTTCAAAAGACACTTCCTTAACTTCATCTGTTCCATATCCTTCATCAACAACAACGTAATATCCTTTGTATTCATCTGTAGGACGATACAATCCGCAATATGCCATTGAGCTATTAATGCAAGCCACAAACTCATGGATAGTTCCACCAAACGTAAACTTTGTCTGATTCGAGCGGTATCTGTCTCTGTTATGAGTATCTACATCATCAACGACAACATCAAAGAACAGAGTGTTATCAAGCAATTCTCTTATGGATGTGAAAGTGATTTCACTCTTCCACATTCTAGACGAATTATCCTTTGTAGAGCTTGGTGTGTATGATGCAAAGAATCTATCACCATTGAACTCTACGAACTCTTCCTTCTTCCATTGCAAAGGTTCAGAAGAATATATTGTAGCAGTAAGGGTAGGAGCACCACCCATACGCTTTGCATCGTAGGTATATGATGATACAATAGCAGGGTTAGCTTCCGATGGGAACAAACCGATAATTTCATTACCAGTGTTCTCATCGTAAGTCAACTTCTGTATGTATAATGATTCTGCCTTCATATTTATTCTTTGTTATTGTCTGTATTCTTTGTCCTTGCGGTAATCTCAGCTTGTTTTTCGGCACGTTCATCTGCCTCTTCTTGCTGAGTCTGCAATCTTACTTCCTCGTCAGGTGCAGAAATAGTATTCTTTTCAACACCTGTCTTAGTAGAAATCAAACCTGCACCGCTCAATGTACAAAGCATCTGATTCCATGCGCCTTCATCGAATGGCTGCCAAGGCTTAAATGATGTACTGATTCTCATCTGTCTGAACTCAGTAATTGCAGTAGGATTCTCGCCGCTTTCAACCAACTGCTTTGCCAATCCTTCCTTGAACAGTCTTGAATGTTTGCTGACGAAATTCTGCCACTCAATAGCTGCATTACTAGCTTCCTCAATATCCAAAGAACGTGTCATTTGAATTGCCAATCCGCTTATATCGCCACTAGACTTAATATCCTTCGGCAAGATAAATGTACATCCTGTAGCAATCTGCAATTGGTCGAGGATTGATTGCATGAACTCAATCATGTTCTGCGGAGAAGGTGGGGTCTTAAACTCTGCGCTGCCATTTCCTTCAATGCTTGTATCATTCAGTATGATAGAACCAGCAATCTTTTTTGCGGTTTCATTGAGCTTACCCTTGATATAAAGGATTCCCCATCCGTGACGTTTTTGAATGACTGCAAACAGATTATAGATAATCTCGAATAGTTCGATAAGGTCTTGACCGTTATTCCAAGCAACATCACCACGCTTTGTGACAAGTGGACTCTCTGAGAACCCATGTACTTCCTTGCTTTCCAAACACCATCCTTTCAGTACTTCGTTTGTATCAACGTCTTGAACGAATACATCTGTGAAATGATAATGATATGTCTTATCGTATGCATCAATGTGTCTTACATTGTCCTCAGTACGATAATACACGCAATCAAGAAGCGGTTCTCCGTTATCGTCTTTATGGGTGATAATCTGATAGCCATCTTCATACGAGAATAGCCTACTTTTCACTTCGTTATCCTCATTCATGTAAACGAGTAAGCCCACATCACCATAACTCTGCTGAATACGTATAGCTTGCATTTCGATACCATCCTGATTTGTCTCTTTCCAATGCCACTTGAAATCGGCAAAGTTCTTTTTGAGCTTATCAGTCGGATTGCTGTCATGCAAGATATGGTTACGTTTATTACCACCTAAACAGAGAGCTTTCTTGTCAACAATGCGCTGTTGCATAGGAATGCCAAACTTCTTAAACTCAATCTCGCAATAACTGCCATCATCAAGCTTGCAGCATATAGAAGGTAAGTTCGTATCAAACAATACCCTGTGAGAATAAGGGTCTAACTCCTTCGCAAAACGCTCTTGGCTAACAACTATCTTGCTGATATTCGGAAGCTGTGCCTCTTTGCGGAAGTTTGTCTTAATATCCGAACCATCAGAAGAGTCATTGATGGTAATAGAGCGCGAACCCCTTAAAAACGGCTTTTTCAGAAGCAGTTTCTGTGGATTCTCCAAAAAATCATTAATTATATCTTGTCTCTTTCTACTCATCGTTATTGTCATTTAATGATGGTTCAACATCGTTGTTATTTTTCGCTTCGCGATTCTCTTGCGGGTCAATCAAACCGTAATGTCTGCAACAAGCCTTTCTTGAAGCCCAATAGTTACATTCTCTGTTGGTAGTAGGACAAACAATATCATGTTTGCTTGGCACTACGATGATTCGTTTCTGCTTCTGTGACTCTTCCATCTCAAATTTATCATTCAGCTTAACGCGAATATCAGTCTGCATCTTCAATGCGTCCTTCGGTTCAAGATTTCCATCACTAAGAGCTTGGTCTATCTTGTCGAGCATTTTAAGAAGCTCGTTTTTGTTCTCTTCCTTGGTGATAGCGTTTTTATTAACATTGCCGATACCGAAAGGTTCTAGAACATCTAGCAGTTTCTTGAATCGTGGAGTTTCGTAGAATTTCGCTGCATCCTTTTCACTCTTACGATAAGCAAGACGATACGCTAAAGTCTTATCTTCCAATGCGTCACATAGGATAGCAAATGCAATGTCTTTTTCATCACATTTATCCCAGTCAATCCGCACGGATTCAAGAATCATTTTTATATTTTCTTTTTTCAGCATATATTCTAAAATTAATAGTACAACGTATCATCATAAATACTCTGAGCATTAGGATTTTTCTCTTCAATTTCCTGTGCTGCGAGTCTGAACCCTTCCTGTAGCTCGCTACCATACTCCATATTCAAACATGGGTACATTCTCATTGCGCAAGGGTCGAGCAAGTCCATAGAACGGTCTTTTCCGAGATTTCTGTTCATTTCCTTCTTGCTCTGCAACTTCTTCTTTCCACTCTGCATCTTATCAAAGCGAACTACCGCGCATTCTTCCATGAACTCATTCTGTATGGTAACTCTGTATTTGAGGTTTTGATGCGTGTAAACCGCATTTGCAACCTTATCAGAGAATGTAAGCTGTCCTCGCTTAATCATATAGCTCAGTCGCAAGTAGCATAGGTCTTTTATTGTCATAGCAGACAAATAATAAATTCCCATTGCCTTTGCTGCTGATATGTAAGGGATAGCATCGGGTATATAGTCGTTGAAATACCTACCTGCCGTAGCGTCATAGATAATATGACTTTCTGCTACTCCCTCGTTAGCCGCAAACAGCCTAGCTCTTTCAGCATTGATTCGCGGTGTTGAATGCATAACGATTTCGTAATTGACAATATGGAATCCATTCCACGACAACATCAGGGTATTATCCTTTCCGAAATCTGCCAAGTCGATTGTTATCCACTTGTCACCATTTACGGCTGGGTCTTTAACGAAACAATCTCTTGCCGCTTGGCTAGGAATCGGAATATCCTCTTCTTCTTCGGGGTCAACATTGAAGTTACCCTCCATAAGAGCTTGTGCCATTCTGCCGCCCGATGCAGCTACAGAACCTAAATAGCAAGAGTTGTTTTCAAGCATCTTCTTGTTTGAACCAAGTTTACCTTGATAGAAAACAAAACTCTTAATCATTACTTCATATCCAAAGTTGCCGCCAATGGTTTTAAGCTTTCTGTCTATATCTATCTTACATTTTTCATAGACTTCTCGCTTAGACATTCCCCAAACAACATCCTTAACAGTCGGTCCTGCACAATAGAAGTATCTGACTACGCCATCACGCTCTGGGATGATAAAACCATCTGAACCAATATACCAATCAAGGAATATTCTTGTCCAGTGGCTACGCTTCGGGTTAAGTGTTGCAAAGAACTTACCTGTAAACGTCTTGCTCTGACCTCTGTTTCGAGTCATAACGTATGAGAAAACTTCCCAAGTCATCTCCGTCAACTCGTCAATCGCAATCAAATCGTACTCCCATCCTTTCGCGCGCTCTCTCAACTTATCCATATTGGAATCGTCAAGATACGTCAAATCGACAAACGTTCCATTCGGAAATGTAACGCGCGGATTCTCGCTCTCTCTGACTTTTGCAAAATCAGCTCCGAATATCTGTTTAAACTTCTCTACGAATCCTCCACCTGCTTTTTGATTACCAAGTGAACGGCGTGAAATCATTGCGCGAAAATCTGGGTCAGTCATTAACGGCTCTGCCATCGCAAGTACAAGACCATACGATTTGCCTCCTCCGAGATTTCCGCCACCAAAAACAACGTCAACGTTGCTACTTGCAAAGGACATTTGAAAGCCCTCTTGTGGTCTGATTTCTACATCTTTATTCGTGTTCATGCTGCAAAGATACCTAATTTATAATATATAGTAGCGTGAAAATAATTCTATATTGGTTACGTAACAAATAGAGTATCTAAAAACAAATAAATCAACACATTATTTAATTATCTTTGCAGCAGAATTTTAAAAATTAGTAATATGAAGTTTACAAAACAACAACTTTTAGACACCCTAAAAGCAAAGCTCACTGCAAATGGAAAACACCTTTCCATCAGTGAAAAGACAATCAAGAGCTTGAGTGATTCCCACTTTGACCTCTTAGTTGGTGAAGATACAGAGTTAGATGATTTGGTGAAGAAGATTTTGCCGCAGTATGTTTCCCTTAACGGCAACTACGAGAAGGACAATGCCGACTTCATCAAGAAATGGAACGATGAGCATCCTGACACCAAGCCAAACCCAAATGACGATGGCAAAGAGCCTTCGGCTGTTGAAAAGAAGCTTTTGGAACGCTTGGAAGCTCTAGAGAAGAAGGATGCAGAGTACGAAGCATCTAAGCTTGTATCACAGAAACGTAGTGAACTTCTCGCCAAGTTCAAGGAGAAAGGTATCAACGATAGTAAGTGGATTGACAAGTACATGAACAAGTTGAACCTCACTAAGGACTCGGACATCGAGCAGGAATTTACCGATGCGGAAGAGTTTTACAATCTCTCTCATTCAAAGCCAAACAACAACACTCCAGGTAGTGCTGGCGGTGGTGGTAATGGCAAGGCTGACGATTTCTCTGATGTTGTGGGTATCGTGAACCCTGACGCAGGCGAATAACATTATTCATTCACTATTAAACAAATTTACAAATTATGGCAGCAGCAGATGATTTCTATTTGAAGCATGGGTATGGCGGTCACTTTGGCGGTCGTACACTTATCCAAGCACATGGTAAGATTGGCGGTCATAGAAGCGTTTTCAT